>Ga0308160_10002375_pt1 | contig 22986 bp, 23 predicted proteins | sample PhyFR1_FD_201036 | JGI IMG/M metagenome (GOLD analysis project Ga0308160, IMG submission 201036) | Phyllosphere microbial communities from UC Gill Tract Community Farm, Albany, California, United States - DLSLF.R1 | ecosystem: Host-associated > Plants > Phyllosphere > Unclassified | place: USA...
GCGTTCGCGCGCATGGGCGGCCGCGATCCGCATGAAAAACACCGGGCAGCCACCCCGCTGGAGCTCTTCTTCGACCTGACGTTCGTGATTGCCTTCGGCGTTGCGGGAAGCCAGTTCGCCCATGAAATCGCGGAGGCCCACGTGCTGCCCGGGCTGATCGGGTTCGCCTTCGCGATGTTCGCCGTCATCTGGGCCTGGATAAATTTCACCTGGTTCGCCAGCGCCTACGACACGGACGACTGGGTGTTCCGCGTGGTCACCATGGTGCAGATCGTGGGCGTCCTGATCCTCACCATGGGAATCGAACCGATGTTCCACTCGATCGTCGAGGGGCAGCACGTGGACAACAGGGTCATTGTGGGCGGCTACATCCTGATGCGCCTGGCTCTGGTGGCGCAGTGGATGCGGGCTGCGCGCCAGGATCCTGCCCGCCGCGAGACGTGCCTGCGCTACGCCCGGTACCTGGCCATCGTCCAGCTGGGTTGGGTGGCGGTGCTGATCCTCGACACCGGCGTTGCCGCCACCCTCCTGATGGTGGTTCCGCTGGTGGCGCTGGAGATGGCCACGCCCTATTTTGCCGAGCGCAGGGCAACCACGCCGTGGCATGCACACCACATCGCCGAGCGGTACGGACTGCTCGCCATCATTGCCCTGGGTGAGTGCCTGATCGGTGCCATCGAGACGTTGCGCGCGTTTGTAGCCAACAGCGGCTGGACCATGGACGCGGCCTTGGTGGGGTTCGGCGGAACGGCGCTGGCCTTCGGAATGTGGTGGGTGTACTTCATGCTGCCTGCCGGGCGGGCGCTGCACCTGCGGCGGCACCGGTCCTACCTGTTCGGCTACGGCCACATCCCCATCTTCGCGGCCATCGCCGCCACCGGCGCCGGCCTCCACGTCGCCGCGTACTACATCGACCACGAGGCCCACATCAGCGCTGCGGTGGCCGTGGCGAGCATCGCCATTCCGGTGGCAGTCTTCAAGGCAACCCTCACCTGGCTGTACAGCGTGATGATGGGAACCGACCGCATGGTCATCGCGGTCGCAGCGGGTGTCATCGCTCTCCAGGGCGGCGCGGTAGCCCTGGCGGCAGCAGGCGCCTCCGTCCCCGTGTGCCTGCTGGTCATCGTGGCCGCCCTGGCCGCCTCGATCGTCATTGACGAAAAACGCGGCAGCGACCGGGTGCATGCGGCCCTGTCGAAGCTGGAGTCCAAGGCAGGGCCGGGGCTTCCGGCGTAGGGCCAAGAAGTCCGGCCGGGCTACTGCTTGCCGTACTTCCGGTGTACCGCCTGCTTGGTGACGCCCAGGCACAGCGCAATGGCTTCCCAGGACAAGCCGGCCTGCCTGGCGCCTCGCACCAGGGCCGCCTCCGCCCGGCTGACTTCCTTCTGCAGTTCGGCAACGGCGTACAGGGCCTCGGCGGGGCCCTTGCCGTCCATTGATCCAACGAGTGTCTTCATCCGGTCCACCTCCACGTCGTCAACATTAGTTGACGCGGTGGGTGCACGTCAACGATTGTTGACGAAGCCCTCCCAAACCCAGGGCGAGGTCGGCACCCGGGCGGGATGAAAGGCGTCGAGCGCCTGGCTCAGCGGCCCCGGGGGGAGCCCGAGTGACGCCAGCAGCCGGTTCCGGACCTGGTCCACCGGAACGCCCGCAGCGTCGAGGTCGCCGAGCGTCACTGCACCATCGCGCTTGGCCAGCCGGACGCCGTCGGAATTCACCACCAGCGGGACGTGGGCATATTCCGGAACTGGAATATTCAGGAGGAAGGCGAGATATGCCTGCCTGGGGGTCGAGGGAAGTAGGTCGTCGCCGCGGACCACCTGGTCAATTCCCTGGTCGGCGTCGTCCACCACCACTGCCAGGTTGTATGCAGTGACACCGTCGTTGCGGCGTAGCACGAAGTCATCCACCACACCGGTGTAGGCGCCGTGCAGGACATCCCGGACCGTGAACTCTGCAACGTCCGCGCGCAGCCGGATGGCCGCCGGCCGGGTGGAGCGCTTGTACTCCAGCTCTGCGGGTTCAAGGTTGCGGCAGGTGCCGGGATAGGCGCCCTGGGGTGCATGCGGGGCGGAGGGGGCTTCCTGGATTTCACGGCGGGTGCAGAAGCACTCGTAGGTGAAGCCTGCGGACTGCAGGCGCCCGATGGCCTCCTCATACAAGGATCCGCGTGCAGTCTGCCGGACCACCGCACCGTCCCAGTCAACCCCTATCGAGGCGAGGTCGCGCAACTGGACGGCCTCGGCCCCGGCGCGGGCCCTGTCCAGGTCCTCAACGCGCAGGAGGAAGCTGCGGCCGGTGGAGCGGGCGAAGAGCCAGGCGAGGATGGCGGTACGGAGATTGCCCACGTGCAGTTCGCCGGAAGGGCTGGGGGCGAAGCGGCCGGCCAAAGTCATGCATCCAGCCTATGCGGAACAGCACAAGAGCCCCTCAGCCACCGATATGACCGGACATCCGGTGGATCGGTAGCCCAGGGGCTCTCGTCAGTGGGTGCGGAAAGACGAATGCGTGAACAAGAGTCAATCAGCGGCGGCCTCCTTGCGGGAAGCTGTGCGCGGCGCCCGGGTGGTGTGCCGGAAGCCGGTGGCCTGCGGGCAGTGGCGGTAACCGCTGCCGTGTTGCCAACATTTCAGCACCAGCCATACAGTTGGTGCAACCGGCCTCGCGTTCGTTAGTCAGTCTGACCAATCCAAGCCGCCCGCATCAGCAGAAAGTAGGCAAATTGCAGGAACTCGACACCACGGACCGGCGGATCCTCCGGGCGCTGGACGAGGACCCGCGGGTTCCCATCATGGTGCTGGCGCAGCGGCTGGGGCTGGCACGCGGCACGGTGCAATCGCGCCTGGAGCGGATGACGGCGGCCGGCGCTCTCCGGCCCAACAGCAGCAGGGTCCTTCCCGCAGCATTGGGCCGCGGGGTGGCGGCGTCGGTGAGCGCAGAACTGGACCAAAGCCACCTCAATGAGGCCATCGCCGCCCTGCGGAACATTCCGGAGGTCCTGGAATGCCACGCACCCGCCGGCGACACGGACCTCCTGATCCGGGTGGTGGCCACCAGCCCGGATGACCTGTACCGGGTATCGGAGGAAATCCGGCTGTGCCCGGGAATCGTCCGCACCTCCACCAGCATGTTCCTGCGCGAAGTTATTCCCTACCGCACCACGGGGCTGCTGGACGGATAGCCCTCCCCATCGCCGGGATGTACCTTCCCCGCTAGGCTGGCACGGTACATCCACACAGGGGGAATCATCATGGCGGGGACCTTTTACGGCCGCGACGTCGCCCAGCTCCGGCAGCTCGCCAAGGACCTCGCCGGCGGCGCCAACCGGCTCAACGCCCTGGGCCAGCAGCTCAACAGCACCATCAGCTCCGGACTGTGGAAGGGGCACGACGGCGACAGGTTCCGCAGCGAATGGACCTCCTCCCACATCAAGCTGCTGAAGGCCGCCACGGCCGGGCTCGAAACGGCGTCAAAGGCGCTGCTGGCCAACGCGGACGAACAGGAACGGGCCAGCAACGGCGCCGGCGGCGGCAGCGGTGGTGGCCCGGGCCAGTCGGGCGGGGGCGGCGGAACAGCGCAGGACCTGACCGACACCCTGAACTCGATGACGCCGGACGGGCGCCGGGACTACCTGCAGAGCGAGGAGTTCAGGCAGTGGGCCCTGGCCAACCCGGAAGCCGCCAAGGCCGCCATGGACGCGGCGGCGGACTCCGGCCTGATCGACAAGAACTCCCCGGAGTACGCCGATTTCCTCAGCGACTACTGGAACAACCAGGCCATGCTGGACATGGGCATCGATCCGGCCACCTGGGATACCGCCAACGGCACCGAAGCCAACTGGGACACCATCCGCAGCGTCTACGACTTCTACGGCCAGGCATACCTGGCCAACCCGGACCTGCAGTGGGCCGGCATGGCCAACATGATCGGACCGTCCTTCGCGGGCGGCTTCCGCGACATGGCCATGATGCGGGACCTCGCGCAGCAGATCGCCAACAATCCGGCGTCCAACATCCCGCTGCCCATCCTGGACCAGATCGAACAGCTGGCCGGAATGACCGATGACGAAATCCGCTTCTACGAAACCAGCATGCTGGACATGAACAAGGAAATCTTCCTGGACCAGGCGCGCCAGCACCAGGCGTATCTCAACGGCGGCCTGGACGAGATCAACCGGCTCCAAGATTCCGGCGCCATCGATGCCGGAACGGCGGAGGCCTGGGCCAATATCGATTCCGGCGACCCGGACCGCGTCCAGGAAGGCAACACCGCCCTCCTGTACCGCGAGCAGAACGAAATCATTGCCAACGATTACGACAACATGCGCAGCCACCCCGGCGGTGAAGCCGTGACCTACATGGTGACCCTGGCCGGCGAGCCCTCCATCCCCGGGGCCAGGAGCTACGCAGAGGTGTTCCCCTACACCTTCAGCGTGGAAAGCCCAGGGCCGCAGAACGTGCCGTTCACCAACTGGGACAACCCCACGCAGTTCCGCACCGACTTCACCACGGGTTTCCCGGACGGCAACATTGCCAACGCGGACCAGCGCTGGGAACTCATCCGGCAGGACACCCTGCCCGCCTACCAGGACCTGCTGGCCTCGGACCCGGACCGGGCAGCCCAGATCATCGGCTCCGACTTTGACTCCCGGGTGGACCAGTACCGGCCCACCAACAACATCCCCCAGATCATGGACCGCTTCCTGGAAGGCTTCGACGCGGAGGTCCACCAGTGACCACCACCCACACAGCCGCAGCCGGGAAGCAACGGCGCGCATCCGGCGTCGTACTCCTCCTGCCGGTCCTGGCCGCCGGCCTGGCCCTTGGCGGCTGCCAGCTGTCCGCCCCCGATCCCGCGACCCCGTCCTCCGCCACATCACCTTCTGCAGGGAGCACCGTGAAAACCTCTGAATTTTCCACCCTTGATGCCGCTGGCGTAGAGACCATCCGCAGCACCGGGGCCGCACGGCTGGACATGAGCTCCGGCACGCTGGACAAGGCCGCCGTCCAGGTGACGCCGGACAGCTACGGACCCGAGATCAACACCCGTGGCGCCGGAAAGATCAACCTGACCATCGTGGCGCCCAGCGGCGAAATCACGGGCGAAACGGACCGCATCCGGTTCAACACCACTGACAAGCGCACAGACTTCAGCGAGGTCACCTACTTCCTCACCGCACAATCCGCCGAGGAGTATTTCGCCCTGATCCGTGAGGGTGTGCAGCGTTACGGGATTGACGGTGACTCCGCCGAGCGGTGGATCAGCAGCACCGAAAGCGACCCGGAGGGAAAGAGCGATTTCTCCATCACCTCCGGAACGGCCACCGGCCTGGACGTGAACTACGACCTGAGGTACGACGGCGGCAAGGACACCCAGGTGATCATCGTCCACGTCCGCCCGGCCGCCTAGGGCAACGGGCGGCCGCTACACCGGAGGGCCGGCGTTCGATTTGAGGTTCTTCATCACCAGGGTGGAGGTCAGCCGTTCCACGCCGGGCAGGGATGTCAGCTCTGCGTCGTAAAAGCGCTGGTACGCGGGCAGGTCCTCGGCGATGACCTTCAGCAGGTAGTCCGGCGAACCGAAGAGCCGCTGCGCCTCCACGATGTTCGGGTTGTCCGCCACGCGGTTCTCGAAGATCTCCATGGTGGGCCGGTCCACCTGGCGCAGCGTGACAAAGACAATCGCCTCAAACCCCAGGCCCACGGCCCCGGGATCGATGTCCGCTTTGTAGCCCCGGATCACCCCTGACTGTTCCAGGTCGCGCAGCCGGCGGTGGCACGGGGCCACTGTCAGCCCCACCTTGGCGGCAAGCGCCGTGGCGGTCATCCGCCCATCCTCTTTGAGGTGGCGCAAGATATTCCTGTCGATGGCATCTATCACGCAAAAATCCTACTGCCTGGCTAGCGTGCCGCGCGAAAACCGGACAGCACTTCCGGCCTGAAACTTCCTACAGTTACTCCTGAACAATCCCCCCGACAGGAGAACCCATGAATCCGGAGCTGTTCCTGGCCTTTGTGCTGGTGGCCGCGGCCCTTGCCTGCACCCCCGGCGTGGACTGGGCCTACTCCATCACGGCGGGGCTTGGACAGCGCAGTTTCGTGCCCGCCGTCGCCGGATTGTGCGGCGGCTATGTCCTGCACACCGCCCTGCTGGTGGCCGGCCTCGCGGCCGTGCTGACCGGTATGCCCGGCGTGCTGGGCTGGTTGACGCTTGTGGGCGCCGGCTACCTGATGTGGCTGGGCATCAGCACGCTCCGCTCGTGGCGCGTGGCGTCCTTCAGTACGGCAGACGCCGTCGGACGTCCCGGCGCAACGCGGCTGCGCACCTTCCTGCAGGGAATGGGCACCAGCGGCATCAACCCGAAGGGCCTGCTGTTCTACGTTGCCCTGATTCCGCAGTTCGTCAGCGCGGACGCCTCCCTGCCGGTGCCGGTTCAGTCCGGGCTGCTGGGCATGACGTTCGTGGCGCTGGCCGGGCTGGTCTACACGGCCGTGGCGCTGTTGTCCCGCACGCTGCTGCAGAGCAGGCCCGGGGCGGCGCGGGCGGTGACCCTTGCCAGCGGGATCATCATGGTCCTGCTGGGGACAGTGCTGCTCGGCGAACAGCTGGTTCCCCTGGTGGCGGGCCGCGCCTAGTCCTCGCTGAGGTTCTTCCAGTCCTGTTCCCAGATGCGGCGCATCTCCTCGTCCTTGCGGATGGGGACCGGCGCGGCGATCTCCCGCTGCGGCACCGGATCCTCGTGCCGCCTGCCCCAGTCGCGCGGATTGAGCGATCGCCGGCTGGAGTCCAGCAGGAGCAGCGCCTTGTCCGTCAGGGCATCGTTCCGGAGCGCAAGGTGCGTCTTGCGGCGCCGCAGCACTTCGGTGATGGCCTGCTGCGCGGCGTCGAGCCGGCCTTCCCGGCGCAGGGCGCGGGCACGGACCAGCAGCAGCGCGGCGGACAGGTCATCGGCGTTCAGGAGCCCCTCGGTCCAGTCGATCACTGTGCGGCTCCGGCCCAGGCTGAGTGCCAGCGAGCACCGGGCAAGGGCCATGGGGAGCGACGGCGGCAGCCCAGTGAGGGCGTCCAGCGCCGCCTCGGTCCGGCCTGTTTCGCGCAGCGCGTGGGCCAGCGCCAGGAACACCGATTCCTCGCTGAACAGGACGGGAACCTCCACCCGTTCGGCCAGTTCGATCCGGGTGACGATGCGCCGCAGGTAGGTGGCTGAGTAGCGGTTCGCGTCGTCGTCGTTGCGGGTGGTGAGCCCGCGCTGCAGCAGCTCCGAGGCGCGGAGGTACCCGCCGTGCTGGTACACCAGCAGCCCGGACATCAGGTAGCACAGGCCAGCCCAGCCCGGGTAGGTGCGGGCCAGGGCAATCAGCCGCTCGGGTTCACGGCTCGAGAAGACCGCGTCGTGCACCTCTTTGGCCGGCCGGGGCATCCGCCGGAGCCGCGGCACCTCGCCGTTGATCGCGAGCAGGGACGGGTTGCGTGCGCCCAGCACTCCGGTCAGCAGGCCGCCCACTCCCCCGGCAAGGTCGTGGACAGGCGTGCGCAGGTGCGCCTGGCCGAACGGCGTCAGGTCACGGCTGTCCCAGTAGATCGGTGCGCTGTCCCCGGCAGTCATCTTTCCATGCTAACGAACGCCGGGCCGCGGCATGCGGACTGTCCGGACCATCAGCAAGGCACCGTCACCCAGCCCATTGCTCGGGCCACCGGGGTAGGGGATGGTAGTAAGTGCCCTTAGTAAAAAATCCAGGCAAAGGAGAACAGCATGCAGATCGACAAGAACCAGATCCTTGAATTCCTGAGGTCCCAAGGGAACAACGACAAAGCATCCCAAGCTGAATCTGAGCTGCCGGACCAGGTAGACACCGAGCAGCACGCAGGCCTCCTGTCCAACCTAGGCATCAACCCCGCAGAGTTACTGGGAAAGCTTCCCGGCGGCATCGGCAACCATATCGGAGACAAACTCGGCGGACTGGGGCTCTAGGACCCTTTCTGGCCAGGCTCAGGGCCTCGCCATGAACCACTCGGTGAACGAGGAGGCGCGGCCTGAGCCGTCAAAGCGCACCACCCAGAGATTGTCATAGCTGGGCTGGTCCCCGGCGTAGACGGTCACGCCTTGAACGAAGGCCGTGGGGCCGTCGGTTCCCAGCAGGTCCCAGCTGAAGGTCCAGTCCTGGGGTTCGTCCCGGGCAGCCAGCCAACCGTCCACGATCCCGTCCCGGCCGGTCCAGGCGTCGGGGTCGTGCGGCCGGGTTTCATACCGCGCATTCTCCGTGAAAAGTGCGCGGATGTGCTCCGGATCGTTGCTGGACCATGCGGCCTGGTAGTTGTCCATCCACGTGGCGATGTGCAGGGCTGCTTCCGCGGGCTCGGTCATCCCCCCGTTGTACGCGCCTGCCTGACCCGGCGCAAGGGAACTACCCGTTCACCGCGGCAATCCACACCCCGATGACCCAGACGCTTGCGGCCAGGCACGCCAGCCCGAATTCGGCGAGCATCCCGATGCCGGTGGCTTTGAGGGCGGCCCAGCTGGAACGGGCCGCGGTGGGCAGGTTGCGTGTGCGCAGGACTTCACTGAGGAGCAGGCCTGCGGCGAACCCGACGAACAGTCCCACCACCGGGATGATGAACATGCCGGCCACACCGGCCACCAGTCCCACCACGATGCTGCGGCTGGGGATGGCATGCTCCTTGAGCTTCCGCCCGGTGAGGACGGCGCCGGCGGCCATCCCGGCGGCCACGAAGATGATGCCGACGGCGAACACCACCCACCCGGCGGGACCGGCGCCGCCCCAGATGGCCCACGCCAGCAGGCTGGCCCCGATCAGGATGCTGCCGGGCAGGACAGGGATGATGGTCCCCGCCACACCCACCAGGATCGCAAGGCCGCACAGGATGGTCACCACGGTCTCGGAAGTCATGGCACCCAGTCTAGGGTGGCGCAACTGCCGGCCCGGACCGCGTTAAAGCCCGACGGCGGTGCCTCCTTTCGGGGAAGGAGGCACCGCCGTCGGGAGTAACGGGGGTTGGACTACTCCGCTTCCACCGCCGCGGCGACGGCCGCTGTCACCGCCGGTGCAACCCGGGGGTCGAGCGGGCTGGGCACGATGTAGTCGACGGCCAGGTCCTCGGCGGCAAGCTCGGCAATGGCGTTGGCCGCCGCCAGCTTCATGGCCGGGGTGATCCGGCGGGCGCCGGCGTCCAGGGCGCCCCGGAAGATGCCGGGGAACGCCAGGACGTTGTTGATCTGGTTGGGGAAGTCGCTGCGGCCGGTGGCCACCACGGCGGCGTACTTCGCGGCGACCTCCGGCAGGACCTCGGGGTCCGGGTTGGAAAGGGCGAACACGATGGCGTCCTGGTTCATCAGGGCAAGGTGTGACTCGTCCAGCTTGGAGGAGGAAACGCCGATGAAGACGTCCGCTCCGGTAAGCGCCTCGGCCGGGTCGCCTTCCACCCCGCGGGGGTTGCTGCGTCCGGCGATGTCCGCCTTCTTGCTGGACGTGTCTGCAGCGAGGTCGGGGCGGGTGCTGTTGATGACACCGCGGGAATCCAGCAGGACGACATCCGGGATGCCGGCGGCCAGGAGGATTTCGGCGACGGCGATGCCCGCGGCACCGGCACCGGAAACCACAACCTTCAGGCTGCCCAGGCTGCGGCCGGTCACCTTGGCGGCGTTGGTCAGGGCGGCCAGTGCCACCACTGCGGTGCCGTGCTGGTCGTCATGCATGACCGGGCAGTCCAGGGCCTCGATCAGCTTTTCCTCGAGCTCGAAGCAGCGGGGAGCGGCAATGTCCTCAAGGTTGACGGCGCCGAAGCTGGGACGCAGGCGGACAAGGGTCTCCACGATTTCGTCGACGTCGCTGGTGTTCAGGACCAAAGGGATGGAATCAAGGTCGCCGAAGCTCTTGAAGAGTGCGGACTTGCCCTCCATTACGGGCAGGGAGGCGCTGGCACCGATGTTGCCCAGGCCCAGGACTGCGGTGCCGTCGCTGACTACTACCACCAGGCGCTCGGCCCAGGTCAGGGTGCGGGCGAGCTCCGGCTGCTTGTGGATGGCGCGGCTGACCTCGGCCACACCGGGGGTGTAGGCGATGGACAGGTCGCGCTTGTTGGACAGCGGGACGGTGCTGGCGATGGAGAGCTTTCCGCCCTGGTGGGCGTCGAAGATCTCGGCTTCGGTCAAGGCTGTGGCTGCGGAATTGTCAGTGGCTGTAGCTGCGTCAATGGACACGTCGTTGTCTCCTGGTGCTCGCCGTGCACGCACGGCACATGGGGCCGGACCCGTGCGGGCTCCGGCAGGGAAAATGGTGCGACAGGAAACCCAGGGGTGGCGGGTCCGTAGGAGCCCCCGGGGATGTTCGCTCCCTGCTGCTCCGCTGGATCAATGGTAGGCAAGCGCCGGAGCCCTCAACGGCGGTCTTGACAGCAAAAGCAGCTACCAAATCGTTTATCCAGCGCTTTTTGTGACTCACGCCACGCCATAAAGGCGTATTTAATGCCGAATTGGTCTAGACCGGTTACGCCGTCTGGTGGAGTGTGAACCGGGCATCCGCGGCCGGAGAGAGCCGGGTGCAGGCCTTTTTGAGGTCTTCTTCGGCCTCGAAGAGGGACAGCCGGCGGTTCCGGACGGACTGGACCAGACCAGTGACGGACAGCATCAGGACCCTGGCGGCCACGGCATCGCCGGCGGCGGCCTCCACTGCCTTCTGCCCCAGGGCGTCGATGTCGCGCAGGAGGGCCGTGGTGTCCCGGTCGGGAAGGTACACACCGCGGCTCAGGCACTGTTCCACGGCAGGCTGCATGACCCGCATGTGGAAGATTTCCATCACGACGCCGGGCAGGGTGCGGCCGCGGAACCGGTCAGACTCGCGCCGTGCAGCGGCCTCCAACTCTTCCAGCTGGTGGCGGTACAGGGCCAGCACCAGGTGTGTGGAAGACGGAAAGTAGCGGTACACCGTCCCCAACGGAACGTCTGCTTTCGCGGCGATGTCGGACAGGTCCACGGAGTCCAGGCCCTTCCGGGCAAAGGAAGCAGCGGCTTCGAGCATGCGTGCGTAGCGAAGGCGCTGGCGTGGTGCAGTGGGCCGGGGGGCCATGGGCGGATGGTCTGAAACAGTCTCGGTCATCAGCATTTTCCGGGGTTGTGTTCTGGGGTTGCTGCTGCCCGGGCTCCCCCATCCATACAGCCCCGCAGCCGGCTCAACTATACGGCACCAGCCAGCGATGCAACCCGTCAGTGTCCTTACCAATGGCCGCCGGAAGGGTCAGTCCACGCCCTTGATCTTGACGACGAAAACGGCGCCCAGCAGCCCGATAACGGCCGCCGTGGTGAAGAGGGTTCCGTACCCGCCGAAGAACTTCAGGGCCAGGAACGCAAGCAGGGGTGCGATCACCTGCGGCAGGGAGCTGGCGATATTGATGACGCCCAGGTCCTTGCCGCGGTCCGCGGCCTTCGGAAGCACCTGGGTCAGCAGGGCAAAGTCCACTGCAAGGTAGGCTCCAAAGCCGATGCCCAGCACGGCTGCGCCGGCAAGGGCACCCGGCCAGACCGGAAAGAAGGCCATGATCAGGGCCGCCATGGCGATCGTGGCCGAGGAACCGATGACAAACGGCTTCCGTTTGCCAACCCTGTCACTCCACGGCCCGGCGATCACAGCGGTGATCATCACCATCACCGCATAGATTCCGGTGAGTATCAGAACTCCGAAGGCAGGGTCGCCGTGTTTGATGATGTCCCGGAGAAAGAAGAGCAGGTAGACGATGGTGAGCTGATTGCCCACGTTGACCAGCAGTCGGGTCAGCCAGGCCCAGCCGAAGTCCGGATACCTGACGGGGCTGATGTAGAAACCCTTGGCAAAGGCCCGCAGGTTGAACGTGCCCAGTTCCGATTTGGGCAGGGTGGGGTCGTTGCGATGGAACAGGTAGGGCAGCACAGAGACCAGCAGGGCTCCGGCGCACAGCCAGTAGCCCACCATAAAGTTGCCTGAAACCACCGCGCCGAAGACGGCTCCGGTGAGGACGCCCAGGGTCTGGCCCATGGCCGCAAGCCCGCCCACGCCGCCGCGCTGCGGCACCGGGACCCGGTCCGGGACAGCGGCGAAAATGGCTGCATAGGCCGCATTGGCACCCAGTTGCACCAGGCACCAGAACAGCACCATCAGCGCCACCGACACCGAGACGGACATGGCCAGCAGCGCCGCTGCCGCCAGCACCGCTCCCGTGAGGACCCAGGGGGCGCGGCGACCAAAGCGCGACGTGGTGCGGTCAGACAGCGCGCCGAACAGCGGGTTGGCCACTAAGGACACTGCGGCGCCGCAGGCCGTGACCAGGGACAGGATGGCTTCCTTGCTGGGCGAATCAATGCTGATGGCCTGCTGGCCGATGAAGACATTGATGGGCCCGAAGAACGCGGCGTTGATGCCCACGTTGACGAGCACCAGCCCGGTGACCCAGCGCGCGGTGACCCTTTGTGTAGGTTCGGCGAGCGCCGCCGTCGTGGTCCGCGGAACGTCCGGCGGGACCGGCGTGTTGGACATGCTCATGGCTGGTTCCCCCCGGGGCAGGTGCTGATGCTGGAAATCAGACTATCGTGGGCCTTGCCCGGCGTCTGTGCCGCACGCCGGGAGCAGTTGCGAGCGCGCGGCACCACGAGGCTCGAAGGAGAACCACATGAACGCTGCTACCACCCCTGCCATCAACACGGCGGACCTCTACGACGAGCGCGGCGATGAGCTGGCGTCCGTGGCGCTGCAGTTCCAGTCCCTGGGCGGCCGCACGCACTTCTCCGGGCAGGCCCGGACCATCCGCTGCTTCCAGGACAACGCCCTGGTGAAGTCCACACTGGCAACCCCCGGCAACGGCAACGTGCTGGTGGTGGACGGCGGCGGCTCGCTGGGGACCGCGCTGATGGGGGACATGATCGCCGAAAGCGCCGTGGCGAACGGCTGGGCCGGCGTCGTAATCAATGGGGCGATAAGGGACCGCGAAGCCATCGCCAAGCTCGACCTGGGCGTGAAGGCGCTGGGCAGCAACCCCCGGAAGAGCGCCAAGGCCGGAGCAGGCGAAGTGGACGTTGACGTGGTGATCGATGGCGTCACCATCCGCACGGGTGCCATGATCTGGTGCGATCCGGACGGCGTCCTCGTGGAGCCGTGACCCGGCAGCCTCAAAAAGTTTCCCGTGCCGGGGAATGGAAGTGCAGGTAAGATAGTTACTGAAAGCAACTATCAATTGCTTACTTCCCTTTTCTTCCCCTTGGAGCCCCTATGTCCAAAGCCACTGCCTCGCCCGGCGCCGGAGATACCCTGACGCAGCGCCAGATCGTCACCGTGATGGTGGGCCTGATGCTGGGCATGTTCCTGGCCTCGCTGGACCAGACCATCGTGTCCACGTCCATCTACACCATCGCCAACGACCTGGACGGCCTCTCGCTCCAGGCGTGGGCCACCACCGCGTACCTGATCACCTCCACGGTCAGCACCCCGCTGTACGGCAAGCTGAGCGATATCTTCGGCCGCCGGCCCCTGTACCTGAGCGCCATCGTGATCTTCCTGGCGGGCTCGGTCTATGCCGGTTCCGTCCATTCCATGACGGAACTTGCACTGGCCCGCGGCGTCCAGGGCCTCGGCGCCGGCGGCCTGCTGGCACTGGCCCTGACCATCATCGGCGACATTGTCTCGCTCAAGGACCGGGCCAAGTACCAGGGCTACTTCATGTCCGTGTTCGGCATCTCCTCGGTGCTGGGCCCCGTGGTGGGCGGTGCCTTCGCCGGAACCTCCAACATCCTGGGCTTTGACGGCTGGCGCTGGGTGTTCTTCATCAACGTGCCTATCGGCCTCGCCGCCCTGGTGGTGGTGTTCCTGTTCCTGCACCTGCCGGCCAAGCACCTGAAGCAGAAGATCGACTACTGGGGCGCCGCAGCCATCACCGTGGCCATCGTCCCGCTGCTCCTGGTGGCCGAGCAGGGCCGGTCCTGGGGCTGGGCGTCCACCAACTCCTTCCTCTGCTACGGCCTGGGCGTGGTGGGCATCGCCTGGTTCCTGCTGGCCGAGAAACGCGCCGGAGACTACGCCCTGATCCCGCTGCGGCTTTTCAGCAACATCACCTTCGGGCTGTCCTCGCTGCTGAACTTCATCATCGGCATCGGCATGTTCGGCGCCATCGCCATGCTCCCCATGTACCTCCAACTCGTGAAGGGCCTGACTCCCACCGAGGCCGGCCTGATGATGATCACCTTCACCGTGGGCATCCTGTTCGGGTCCATCACCGCCGGGCGGACCATCTCTGCGTCCGGCACCTTCCGGATCTTCCCCATCATGGGCACGGGAATCCTCACGGCCGCAGCACTGGTCATGGGGCTTTCGCTTCGCGTGGACACGGCCCTGTGGGTTCCCGGACTGATCGCCGTGTTCTTCGGCGTGGGCCTGGGCTTCTGCATGCAGCCGCTCACCTTGGCCATGCAGACCTCCGTCCCGCCGCGTGACATGGGTGTGGGAACGTCCTCGGCCGCCTTCTTCCGCTCCATGGGCGGCGCCGTGGGAACCGCCGTCTTCATCTCCATGCTGTTCAGCCTGGCGGCCGACAAGATCGCCGACGGCATGAAGGCAGCCACCACTGATGCCGCGTACCTTGCCGTCCTGAAGGACCCGGCGGTGGCGGCGGACCCGGCCAACGCCAAGCTGTACGACTTCTTCAAGAACGGTGCGTCCAACGATTCGCTCAACGACACCAGCTGGCTGCACACCGCCAACAGCACCCTGACCCGGCCCATCACGGAAGGCTTCGCCGGGTCGATCGACGCCGTGATGCTGACCGCTGCGGTGTTGACCGGAATCGCGTTCCTCATCAGCCTCGCGCTGCCGAAGAAGAAGCTGACGGACCCCAACGCCACTCCCCCGCAGGACAACGACACCCTGCAGGTCCCCGCCCACTAAATGCGCGCTCACTCGTGGTGTCCAAAACACCAACGCGCGCTCACTCGTGGCGGCATTAGCCGGAACCCTTTCGCACACTATGCGGGAGGGTTCCGGCGTTTCTCTTCTGAGTGCTGCGCGCCCGCGGGTGAGGCGTACGACGGCGGCGCGCACCGTCGTCGTCCGTGTCCGCCGCGGGAGGGGAGCCGGCGCGGGCCTGCTTTAACTGGAACGGTTCGCCGTGGCATGGAACACTACCGTAAGTACACTGGCCATTCAGCCGGTCCGCAGCCGACGACGTCCGCGCGAACTCCACCACACCCCAACCCAGGGAGAACCATGCCCACTGCACAGGAGCAGACCAAGACCCGCATACCGCAGCGGGTGATCTGGCTGGCGCTTGCGGGAGCGGTGGGCGGATTCCTCTTCGGCTTCGACTCGTCCGTGGTGAACGGTGCCGTCGACGCCATGAAGGGCGAGTTCGCGCTCTCCGAGGCGGTGACCGGGTTCGCCGTCGCCGTTGCGCTGCTGGGCTGCGCAGCCGGCGCCTACCTGGCAGGCAAGGTGGCCGACAAATACGGCCGCATCCCCGCCATGAAAATCGGTGCGCTGCTCTTCCTGGTCAGCGCCATCGGCACCGGCTTCGCTTTCAGCGTGTGGGACCTCATTTTCTGGCGGCTGGTGGGCGGTCTCGGTATCGGCCTCGCCTCCGTGATTGCCCCCGCATATATCTCCGAAATCTCGCCGCGGCAGGTCCGCGGGCGGCTCGCCTCCCTGCAGCAGCTGGCCATCACCACCGGTATTTTCGCGGCCCTGCTGTCGGACGCCCTCCTGGCCACCAGCGCCGGCGGCGCGGACCAGACCTTCTGGCTGGGCATCGAGGCGTGGCGCTGGATGTTCCTGGCCGCCGCCGTTCCCGCCCTGGTTTACGGCTGGATTGCCTTCACGCTCCCGGAGTCCCCGCGGTTCCTGGTATTCCAGGGCAAAGACGACGAAGCACGCAAGATCTTCGACAGCATCGCCCCGGCCGATGACACCGAGCGCCATATCCGGGAAATCCGGGACGCCATCGAGGAAGACAAGATCGCCGGTCAGAAGGGCTCACTGCGCGGCAAGACCTTCGGCCTGCAGGCGGTGGTCTGGGTGGGCATCATCCTCTCCATGCTGCAGCAGTTCGTGGGCATCAACGTGATCTTCTACTACTCCACCACCCTGTGGAAGGCCGTGGGTTTCCGGGAAGAGGATTCCCTGGCCATCTCGGTGGCCACATCCGTCACCAACATCCTGGTCACCCTCGTGGCCATCGCCCTGGTGGACCGGATTGGACGCCGCCCCATCCTGCTGGTTGGTTCCGTAGGCATGGCCGTCTCCCTGGGCGCCATGGCCCTGGCCTTCTCCTCCGCAACGGGATCCGGCGAGGACATCACCCTCCCGGGCGCCTGGGGGCCCGTGGCCCTGGTGGCGGCCAACGTGTTCGTGGTCAGCTTCGGCGCCTCCTGGGGCCCGCTGGTGTGGGTGCTGCTCGGCGAGATCTTCCCGTCCCGCATCCGCGCCCGCGCCCTGGGACTCGCCGCCGCGGCACAGTGGGTGGCCAACTTCGCCATCACCCTCAGCTTCCCGGTGATGTCCGCCGTGTCCCTGCCGCTGACCTACGCCATGTACGCGCTGTTCGCCGCGGCATCCTTCTTCTTCGTGATGTTCAAGGTGCCGGAGACCAACGGCATGTCCCTCGAGCAGGCCGAGACCCTGTTCGTGGCCAAGGGGTCGGCGAAGGGCTGACAGCAGGCCCCGCTGAACGCGGGTCCGGCTGAACTCCGTCAGGGAACCACCCGCTAGATTGGACGGGTGACTGATCTGGGGGCGGTCCTCGAGGCCGGACAGCTGGTAGTGGGCTATGGCGGCGCGCCCGTCTGCGGCAAAGTGACGGCGGAAGTGCGCGCAGGCCAGGTACTGGGCGTGGTGGGCGTCAACGGGGCCGGGAAATCCACCGTGGTGCAGACCATCGCCGGCCGCCAGCCCGCCATCAGCGGCGACGCCCGGATCCTCGGACTGCCCGTGGACCCGGATTCCGTCCATTTCCGCCGTGAAGTTGCCGCCGTGTTCGACGACGACCTCTTCTTTCCGTCGCTCAGCGTCACCGAGCACCTGCTCCTGGTGGCCCGCGGCCACTCGCTGGCGGATCCCGGGGAGCGGGTGGCCGCCGAACTGGAGTTCTTTGGCCTGTCCACGCGCGCGGACGCCATACCGGATGCCCTGTCTTCGGGGCAGCGGCGCCGCCTGCTGTTGGCCGCAGGATTCATCCGGCCATCGGCCCTGCTGATCCTGGACGAGCCGGAGCAGCGCCTGGACCCCGGCATGCGGGACGCCCTGGCAGGCCGGATCGCCGCCTACGCGGACGGCGGCGGCGCCGTGCTGCTGGTGACACACGACCCGCGGCTGCTGGTCCGCACGGCAACCTCTGCACTGGTCATCAAGGACGATGTGGAACTGGTTTCCGCCGAAGAAGGGGCAGCTTTCATTGCTGGCCTCTGATCCCGTGACAGGCGCCCAAGCCGGCACCGCCCTTGCCGGCGAATTGGTAACTTTCACCAGGCGGCACTCCCGGGCGTACAACCGCACCCAGACATCCGTTGGAGATGCCTTCGCGGATATCTATACCTCCCTGGTGGCCCTGGGCTGCGCCGCTGCCATTGCCGTCTCCTTCGTGGGCGGGCTGCGCGATGAAATGACCAGGGACAACGCCATGGCGGCAAGCCTGGTGGCGGGGAGCCCGCTGGTGCTGCCGGCCCCGCTCCTGTGGACCCTGCTGACCTACGGCGGATTGGCGGCCATCCTGGCAGTGGCACGGCGGCTGGGCCCCATCGCCGTCACGGGCGCGCAAGGTGCATGGTGGCTGCCGCTGCCCCTTGACCGCCGCCCCATGGTGTTGCCCACCTTCCGGCGCCGCCTGCTTTCCGTGGGCCTCGGCGCCACCCTCGGCTATGTCCCGTTCAGCATCGTCACTGACCTGGCGGCGGACGCCGCGGACCATGCGCTGGCCGCGGCGACGTTCGGGGCCGCGAGCGTGGCGGTCCTGGGGATTGCGGCTCTGCTCCAGCTCGGCCTGGTGGCTCCGCGCCGCGGCCGGGCCGCCGCACTGCTGGCCCTCGCCCCGCTTGCGCTGCTGCCGGGGATGGCCGCCGCCGGGTGGCCATTGGCCGCCGCGGTGCTGGCCGGTGTCGTGGTCCTTGTTCCGCTCCTGCGCCGCGCGGGCCAGGTCACCGGCATGGAACTGGTCCGTGGCGGCAACGTGTCAGGGCACGCGGCGTCGGCGGTGTTCTTCCTGGACACCAACGAGCTGCTCCGCTCGATGGCGGGGACGCCGCGTCCCGCAGCCGGTTCCCGGGCCCGGCGTTTCTATGCCCGCAGGACGCGGGGCCCGTTTGCCGGCCTCGTCAGGGCGGACGTTACGGCGTTCCTTCGCCTGCAGCCCCTCCTGGCAGTGCCGCTGCTGTGGCTGGCGGCATGCCTGGCCGTGGTGGTGTCCGACGCCGGGCTCCCCGCCTGGCTGCAGCTGGTCTTCCTGCTGGTGGCCGGCTGTGGAGTAGCCAGCGGGATGGGCACCGTGGCCCGGCGGACAGCGTTGTTGCCCGAGCTGGACGCCCTGCTGCCGCTCCCCCGCGCCGCCGCCCGGGCGAGCCGGCTGTTGATGCCCGCGCTGGCGCTGGCCGCTTGGATGACACTGCTCTCGGGCGCCCTGGCCCTGCTGGGGGCGGGCGGACCGCTGTTGCCCGCCATGGGTGCGCTGGCCGGCATCGGCATGGGCGCCGGCTGCCTCCGCGGAGCTACCCGGCCGCCCGCGGACTGGACGCTGCCGCCGGTGGATACGCCAATGGGCCCGGTTCCCCGGGCCCAGTTGTCCTCGCTGCTGCGGGGACTCGACGTCACCGTCCTGTCTCTGCTGCCGGTGGGGATCGCCCTCTTCGTGGGGCAGGCCCTTCCGGTGCTTGTCATGGTGCAGGCCGCGGTGAGCCTGGCTGCGGTGCTGGTGGTCCTGCTGTCCGGCACCAAGTCTGCCTCCGGGAGGCAGTAGCGACTCCTAGACCAGGTGCGGTTCGTGCGCCGTAAGGTACTTGCGGCCGCTGAACGCCACCAGGATGGCAATTCCCATGGCCACGGCACCGGCGTAGAAGGGCACCTGGGGGCCGAAGTGCTCACCCAGTTGTGCGGCCAGGAACGGAGCCAGCGCGCCGCCCATCCAGCGGACGAAGTTGTAGCCGGAGGAGGCCACCGGCCGAGGGGAATCGGAGACGCCCATGGCCAGTTCGGTGTAGACGGTGTTGTTGATGCCCAGCAGGGCGCCCGCCACAATGACCAGTACGACGACGGCAGGCACCGAGTGCCCGGCCGCCAGTCCCAGCCCGGCCAGGTCCAGCAGCAGGACGAACAGGGTGCCGGTCAGCACCTTGACGGCACCGAAGCGGCGCTGCAGGACCGGCGCGACGAAGACGGAGAACACGGCCACCGCCACGCCCCAGCCGAAGAAGACGGCGCCGATTCCATACGCGTCCATGCCCAGGATGAAGGGGGTGAAAGCCAGGATGGTGAAGAAGCCGTAGTTGTAGAACAAGCCGCTGGCCGCCGTCGTGCGCAATCCCTTGTGGCCCAGGGCCAGTAGCGGGTCGCGGAGGCGCACCTTGCGCTCGGGCAGCGGCGTCTTGGGAAGCAGGGCCAGCAAGGCAATGAATGCGGCGGCCATCAGGACGGCCGTGCCAAAGAACGGGGCGCGCCACTGCCAGCCGCCCAGCAGGGCGCCCAGGAGCGGGCCGAGGGAGATGCCAAGGCCCAGTGCGGCCTCGTAGAGGATGATGGCAATGCCGGCGCCGCCGCTTGCCACACCCACGATGACCGCGAGGGCGGTGGCGACGAAGAGGGCGTTGCCCAGGCCCCAGCCGGCGCGGAAGCCCACCAGCTCATCCACGCTGCCGGACAGGCCGGAGAGCGAAGAGAACACCACGATGATGGCCAGCCCGATCAGCAGGGTTTTCTTGCCGCCGATGCGGGACGAGACGAAGCCGGTGATCAGCATCGCCAGGGCGGTGACCAGGAAGTAGCTGGTGAACAGCAGCGAGACCTCGCTGGGGCTGGCGTCCAGGTTGGTGGCGATCGCGGGGAGGATGGGGTCCACCAGGCCGATGCCCATGAACGCGAAGACCGCGGCCAGGGCGGTGGCCCACACGGCTTTTGGCTGTTTGAGGAAGGAGGCCTTTTCGGCCTGCAGGGTGTTCCCGGGTGCCGGCAGGGTGTCTGCTTGGCGGTTCATGGGGTGTGCTCCTAAGGGGGGTGCGGTGCGTCAGTTCTGGAGGGACGCGTTGATTTTGTCGATGACGGGCAGCGCCGCCGCGAGTGCTTCCCGGTCCTGCTCGGTGAGTTCGCCGAGGAGTTCGGCCATGACGGCGTTGCGCCGCTGGTTTGCGGACTCGACGGCGGCGCGGCCTTCGGCGGTCAGGATGACGCGGACGGCGCGGGAGTCGGCGGGGTCGGGTTCGCGGCGGGCCAACCCTGCGCGTTCGAGCTTGATGATCTGCTCGGTGGCGCTGGGTACCCTGACGCCGAGGTTGCGGGCGATCTCACCTACCCGGACGCCGTCGTCCAGCAGCATCTTCAGGGTGCTGAGCTGGGCGGCGCTGAGGTCTCCGTCCGCGTCGAGGCGGCGGACCAGGTAGACGCTGTGGCGCAGGGCTTCGCGGAAGCCTGCGGCGAGTTCCTGGAGCTTGGTGTCATTCATCATTAGGTACCCTAACATTTAGGGTACCTAACAGTCAAGGATGTGCTGTCAGAACGTGAGCTTCATGCCCTCGTGCGAGCCTTCAAACCCGAGCCGCTGGTAGAAGCGCTGGGCGGCCGTCCGCGTCTTATGGGTGGTCAGCTGCACCAGCGAACAGCCCTGGCGCCTGGACTCGCCGATGGCCCATTGGATCATCAGGTTGCCGATGCCCTGGCCCCTGAGGGTGTCGGCCACCCGCACGCCCTCGATCTGCGAGCGCCACGCCCCGTGCCGCGAGATGCCGGGGAGGAAGCTCAGCTGGAACGTGGCAACCACCGGACCCGCGGCTTCCCCGGGCGGCACCAGCTCGCCCACAAGGAGCATGTGGCGGGGGTCGCCGTCGATCGCGTCAAAGGCGCGTTCGTAGGGCGCCATGTCCCGGCCCGCCTCGCGGCCCGCGCCCAGCGCGTCATCGGCGAGGAGCTGCACGACGGCGGGCAGGTCCGCCCGCGTGGCGTGGCGGAGGCGGAAAGTCCCGCGCTCGACGTCGGCGGTCAGCAAAGGTTCCGGGGCAGCAGCGGTTTCACTCACCTGCCCAGCCTTTCACGGGTAAGCGCGCCTTACCGGCATAGCCACCGCAAGTGAGCGCGGGTCAGGTGAAGTAGACGCCGATCCGGTGGGCGCCGATTTCCTCGATACGGATATCGATGTCGTAAACGTCGCGGAGCATGGCCTGCTGCATGATCTGCCGCGGGCTGCCCTGGTGGATCAGCCTGCCGTCCTTCATGGCCAGGATGGTGTCCGAGTAGCAGGAGGCGAAGTTGATGTCGTGGACCACGATCACAATCGTCTTGCCGAATTCGTCGGCAAGACGCCGCAGGAGCCGCATCATCTCCACCGAGTGCTTCATGTCCAGGTTGTTCAGCGGCTCGTCCAGGAGCAGGTACTGCGTGTCCTGGGCCAGCACCATGGCAATGAACGCGCGCTGCCGCTGCCCGCCGGAGAGCTCGTCCACGAACTTGTCCGCCATGGGCGTCAGGTCCAGGTGCGCGATGGCCTCTTCCACCTTGGCGAGGTCCTCAACGGTGGGCCGGCCGCCGGAGTGGGGGAACCGGCCGAAGGCCACCAGGTCGCGGACGGTGAGCCGCATGGTGAGGTGGTTCTCCTGGCGGAGGATGGCCATGGTCCGGGCCAGCTGGCGGCTGTCCGTGGACGCGATGTCCAGGCCGCCCACGGACACCTCGCCTGAGCCCAGGGGCTGCAACCGGCTGATCAGTGAGAGCAGGGTGGATTTGCCGGCGCCGTTGGGTCCGATGATCGAGGTGATGCCGCCCTGCGGGATCTCGCAGCTGACATCGTCGAGGACCGTCTGGCCGCCGTAGCTTTTGGAGACGTTGCGGACCGCGATGGTCATTTGAGCGAGCCTTTCAGCAGGAGGTAGAGGAAGAGGATGCCGCCGGTGAACTCGATGACCACGCTGAGCGCCGTGCCGAAGCCGAAAACCTTCTCCAAAACCAGCTGGCCGCCCACCAGGGCAATGGCGCCGATCAGTACCACGATGGGCAGCAGCCAGGCGTGGCTGAACCCGCGGCACAGCTGGTAGCCCAGGCTCACCACCAGGAGTCCGAAGAAGGTCACCGGGCCAACCAGGGCGGTGGAGACGGCCACCAGCAGCGAGCACGCCAGCAGCACGCGCATCACCACCTTGCGGTGGTCCACGCCCACGTTGATGGCCACGTCCCGGCCCAATGCCAGGACGTCAAGGGTGTGCCGGGCCCGCCACACGGCAGCGCAGACGGCGGCGACGATCACCGCGGCCACTCCCAGCAGTGCGGGGTCCACATTGTTGAAGGATGCGAAGAACAGGTCCTGCAGGATGATGAACTCGCTGGGTTCCATCAGCCGCTGCAGCAGGGAGGAGAAGCCGCGGAACAGGCTGCCGAGGATCACGCCCACCAGCAGGAGCAGGTGCAGCGACCGGGTGGCGCCGGTGAACATCCAGCGGTACAGCAGAGCGCTGAAGGCCACCATCAGCACCACCTCGGCGCCGAACTGCAGGGTGGGCGGGGCGGTCACCACGGCGGCGGCACCGAGGGCGAAGGCCATGACGGTCTGCACCAGGATGTACAGCGAGTCGAAGCCCATGATGGATGGCGTCAGGATGCGGTTGGCCGTCACGGTCTGGAACAGCAGCGTGGATACGCCCACGGCAACGGCCACCAGCAGCATCGCGGAGACCTTGATGGCGCGGCGCGGCAGGATGTAGCCCACGTTGCCCTTGAGTTCGAAGAACAGGAAGAAGAGGACGACGGTGTCGGTAGCCGCGAGCAGGACACC
>Ga0308160_10002376_pt1 | contig 22979 bp, 31 predicted proteins | sample PhyFR1_FD_201036 | JGI IMG/M metagenome (GOLD analysis project Ga0308160, IMG submission 201036) | Phyllosphere microbial communities from UC Gill Tract Community Farm, Albany, California, United States - DLSLF.R1 | ecosystem: Host-associated > Plants > Phyllosphere > Unclassified | place: USA...
TGCGCTTCCACCTTCCGATGGTGTCGGCATGACAGGTGGTAACGCAACACCGTTACTAGATGCCGTCATCCGGCTAGAGTTCTCGGGGTGAAAGGGTAACGACGGCGCAGGGTTGTTCTGCATGATATTGTTGAAATTGGATTGATGCGGCGACGACCGTATTATCCGATTCGGACCCGATGTGTCGACAGGAAGTGATGGCGGGGGAGGAATATGATTCATGAACGACATATTCTCCGGTGGTGGTAGAATAGGCAACCCTGAATGCGAGAGGGAACTCGACGTATCGTTCGAAGCCCGGTACGGGTCGACCATGGAAGAGACGTTGCCCAACGTCGACGACGAGTATGATCGGGACGAGTTGTTCATGTAATCCATCGGCGCAGAGGTTCCCTGATTCATATCAGGTCCATTCCCGTAGCCTCCATGAGATGACGACAAGACATTCATCCACCCCGACCCATTCCCAGCTCCAGCCTGTTCCATCCCACTCGATCCTCCATTCATATACCCCGCAGGACCCGCTGGCATCCCATTACTCGAAGGTCCTGCCTGCATCGACCGTCGGCCAGCATCCATCGGGTGCGGCAAGGTATAGGCCGAAGCATCCTGATACCCCCCCGGATGATGCAATGGCGGTGGAGGTGGAGGAGGTGGAAGGGAATGAGGGGGTCCCAAGATCGACCTCGTCTGAAGATACGTAATGGGTTCAGGTTGAAGGGGTTCTCTCCGGAATCCTCCATCGTAATCTGCGTTCGAGATCGGTCGACCGGATTGATCCATCCGAGGTCCGCTGATGGAGGTCGAGGTGGAGGCAACAGGAGGCTGGAGGGAAGGAGGTGGAGGTGCGGGGAGATGGAAAGTGGTCGGTTTCGACGAAGACCCAGGTCGATCAGACGATCCCGGTCGAGGAGACGTCACATTCGTCCGGCTCGATCCTGGGGCTTTGCTGGTAGTCGAATCCTCTTCTACCCGCTTCGAACCCGATGCAGCACCCGACAAGCTCATCCTCGGTCTCGACCTCTGACTCGTCCCGACGGCCGACCCAGGTCTGGCCTCATCCTCGTCCTTTTTCTCCTTTTTCTTCCTTCCACGACGATGTTGCAGGTACTCGCACTGTAGCGTGTATCGCAGACATCGTTTACACGGTTCATCCGGGTCATCCGAGGGAAAGCATTTGATCTGGTGGATAGATGACGAAGCGTTCGGGTCAGTAAATGCTTCGCAACGATATGAGCAGAGTCTTCAACATACCTTTTGTAACCGACAATTCGAGCAAGCACTGCGAGTGTACCAAAATAAGACACCTTGGTATGTATCAGTTGATCATCCTTGATAGCGAAACCTAGAGACCACGACCCCAACTCACATGACATTCCTCGCCGCATCCGCCGCAGCAGCCGTCGCTCGCTGAGATTCCGAATCTCCGCCAGCTCCTACTCCCGACCTGGCACTATCATGATCCTGCATCCAAGCTCAAGTGTCCACTGACGAAAGTCGCCGAGAGCTGAAAGACAACTCGGCACAGAGGTCGGACAGGAGTCCTTTTTTGTCCTGAAGACGATGGTGAGACCCGGTCGTTCAGGTGGATTCAACGACGTCGAAGTCGGTGTCTTGACAAGATGACTGTCCTGAATATCTCGGATGAGGGTTTTGACCTTTTTTTCCCCTTTGCCCCGGTATAGGCCAGATCCTGAGTGAGGCACGGGTCCCCCTCGGGTGGTGACTATCGTCGGTATTCGCTTGCAAGCGATCGGATCGAGCAAGAGGACGCGGCGGCGGCGAGAGTGAGCGCAGACGCGAGAGCGTGACCGAGGCTTGTCAGCTGAGCCCGGTGTAAAGTACAAAAGGAGAGAGAACGGATACGATCAAGACGGTCGTCAAGGGGTTTGTTTATCGATATTCGAAAGCCAGATCACAGATATTCGCAAGCATTTCACGGGGTTGCCTCGCTCGAAACCCGATGACCCTCATTTGTTGTATCGGATCGGGGGAAAGGAATGCGACGAGCAGCAGCAGCGGCAGGGGGAGCCGTAATACCAAGCTAGGAGGCAATCACATGAACCCGGCAGGCCGTTCCAAATGAATTGGTGGTTCTTAATGACGACGACGACGACGAGGAGGAGCGAGGCAGCTGAGCCGTGGCCGGAAAAGGTGGACGCGGTGTGCGCGCGCGCCAATGCGAGAGAATCGTCAGAGTGGGGAAAGAAAGCGGGGACGAGGGCGAGGGGGAGAGACCTCTGGAAAGCCTCTCCTCAGCGGCTACAGCGGTAATGAAAAAAAGAGGATTCTCGCTTTCGGAGGAGTAACCTCGTGGTCATCCAAAGCCCCGAAGGCGTTTATACGTCCTGAAATCTGATCCCGTAGACCCAGCCTCATCGTCAGCGTGAGCGCGGCTTTAGCGGCAATTACAATGAAATTCCCCCTGTCATTTGATCCCGCTCGACCTTTGGGCTCGGGCATGTCCCAAATCGCGTCTTCGTTATCGGGTGGTCCTATTTTTTGCCTTCTCGGATTGGTTTCAGCATGTACTCAACAGTCGGGCTTATCGGCTGGGGTCCCTCAAATGTGTCTCATCTCGACATCCTTATTACACAATCGACAAGTCGAAAGGTGATGATATATCATAGAGATACTGTCTCTTGACCACACTACCCGAGAAAAGCAGGCCATCACGCCCTTTCCTTGGCTTCTATGGACCCCGTTCCGATCCGCTTGAGCTTCCACTGTGCAGATACCCTGCAGGACATATCATCACGCAAGGATGTATACAGCAACAAAACTACGGTCCTGTCATTGTAGTGAGAACATGAAGACAAGATATTACCTGACGGCGTACCGGCACTCTGTCGATAGACGAGACTCATTCTCTCGTCCATACAGTAACCGCTCAATTCACCGCCATCTCCCATTCTCACATACCTGTCTCCTTGGACTACTCTTGCCTCGCTCCATACCATATTCTCTCGGTGCAGGGATAACCGTCGTGTGTTCTGTAGCACCCAAACATCCTCCCTTAGCTCGTGGCTCAGTCTTTCGATTCTCGTACCAATGAACATCCGTCCAATTATTCTACGGCGACGACCAGGCCTCAATCAGTTGAGGACGTTTCAGTCTAATAAGAGCCCAAAACCCGACAGACGTACCGATTGGGTCAGGAGTGATACTGATATCTACCACCTGACTGTAGATCGACCGATCGGTTTCGCTGGGATTCCGATTGAGGACTACCAGCGAAAGTTGCCGCGACAGACGGATCGTAGAAGGCCCTCGAGACTGGTCAGACAGCTGCTGCCTGCTTTACTCGTGATAGACGGAAGTGGGGAAAGGTCTAGTATAGACGAGGGCATGTGATGAAGAACTTGATTACTATACAGAGTATGTTGGGACAGAGATGTATCTGGCGGGATTGGGATACCAGGTTCAAGTGATCTAAGACAATAATTTTACTTAGATTATCTCGATTTGGTCATTTCTTAACATACAATCAAACCGAAGTTTAAACCTTGTGTGTATAAAGTGGTGGGGAGAAATGAAAGATCGCGGACCAGCATGCGGGAATCGGAGGGAAAATCGTTGTGACAAGTAGCAGAGTTGCCCCCCCCTTGAACGGTCGCATAGCGCATTTTGTTATTGACGCTGTCGACCAAGAACTCGAGGACACATCGAAGTTTCACTCACTTCGGTTGACAAGATGGGCATGGGGTGAATGATCAAACGCGCCAATCGGCTAGCGTCAAGGAGATAAAATGTTGCTTCCTTGTCATCTATTCGAGAGAACAACAGTCTTTAGTCCCATTGTCCCTGTTCAGCAGTTCCTACACGTCTCACACGCCCTCAGCAGGATCCCCGACTCAAACATAGAATGCCCGGCCACCGACTCTTCGCCCTTCAGTCCTCCTTTTCTGAGGGATACAGATAGTATCGTCTTCCGTCATACTTCTATCACAAGCTAAGGATACCAACACAAACGAACCCCGCCAGAGTATTTGCTACGCACGTTCACCCATAGTCGTATAGGACGCAGGATCCGTTTTCATCCAAAGCTCCTTCATCACTTGATGCTCCCGTACGTCTCTCGTCTTGCATACATCCAAAGTTCGAACCCAGTTCGTGGCTCTGACGACGAGTCTACTAGTATGTCCAGGCGGAAGGAGTTTTCCATCGACTTCAAGCATATCATCTGCGTGCAAGTTGAGGACTTCTCCATCCCACTCAGAAGAGGAACTAGATGGCATGGCGGAGGTGCCGGAGTAGTGGTGTAATCACAGGCCGAGTGACGTCTCTCGCGCTTGCAAAAACAAAAACCTTCTGCACAACTTGATTTTGCGTACGTTTGGTTTCCTCCGCGTTCGGGTTCGTGATCGCCACTCGTGTCACCCCCTGCAGACCGAGGAACATCCCTCACGTCCTTGCGATACACAATCGTGTCGGGTCTAATATCATAGGTTAAGCAATGACTAGCTTAGAGACAAGTCGTGCTGGGTTGCACTGACTCTTCACTTGACACATTTCTCAATATACCTCCTGATATCATGGTTTAATCTCCCATTTGGGGATACTCTAATCGCTACAATATTCTCTCTAACTTGAGCGACTCCCAATACATCCCATAGCTCTACCACCTGATAGTTTTGACCTGAATTGAGCATCATGCAGATGACAATCGTAGTCAACACTGGCTAAGCGCTCTTCAGCTCGGCGATGGAGACATGACCCGGTCCGGTTCGTCAATTGCAATTGCGCTTGGCAGATCCATCCTTGTAATACCCTGCCATCTGATCACTGTACGCTTAATGACTGCCCAGATCCACTATGCATGATGATCCTCGTGCGCCCCCTGATTTGGTTGATCGGCTACAGGAGAGCTCGAGTAAATCCGATGCCATCTCTCTTCGGATTTGCACGTGTTGGGCGAGCGGCTTTCGAGATCGCAAAGGAATTCAAAACGGCAGACAGACGCGCGTCGTTTCGCCCGTAAAACGATAGCGCCAAGGTCCAAAGAGACCAAGGAGGGGATCTGGGATGAAGCCAGGATGTCGAGATCCACGCCTAGGGGAGCATGATTTCTTCTTGTGACCGGTGCTGTGTCGATTCAGCAATTCGGTTGCTTCCCCTTTGAAACTGTGCTGCGACCGTGGAAATTCAATGTGACGAGTCAAAGGGGAGAGACTGGCTGATCATCACGCTTCGATCGACGTATTTATAGAAAAAAAGCATCCTTAAGCGACACACAATCACGACAATTTGCAAGGCGTCCGAGTTTCCGAGTTGTTTAATTGAGTTTCGATCGGATAGAGACTGCGAGGGTATGCAACTATGGGTTCTTGCAGGTGTGTATGTAGGGTTCAGAGCGACATAGAGTATATCCAAATCGTATCAAGCCGTGTAATCGCTTAGATCCATGGGTTCACTTGTTCCTCGTCATTGTTGCAGCGCGAGTCGCTAGTCATAGAAATCTCACGGCCGGAACCTTCCCTTCCTCGCTCTTTGCCGCCCTTTCCTTTCTCGCCCGCACCTTTTCGCTCTTGACCGAAGAGCAATTGGGAGGATACTCAGCACGATTTCGAGCGATCAGAGAGAGATTCGACCTCTCATATACACATACGCAACATCTTCGGCATCCACATCATATCATCTCAATAGGTCTATAGCTCTATAGGTCACCAACATTCATCTTTCGAAATAGTTCATATCGTGACACAAGATAGCCCGGTCGCGAACAGACTTATCAACCTTCAGTCAAGGTTGAGTTTCTCCGCGCGAACTGGGGGTCTCTTCTATCCCCTAAGTACCCGGATCGACCTGCACCATGTCCCAAGGAGGTCGAGCTCCTCCGATGTCCAGTGGGATGTGGGGGGATCTGTCTATCCCAAGTCTTCCCCCAAGCTCCAGCAACGGCGACTCTTCAGCTCACTACGACCGAATGTACCTCGGCCAACTCGGCGGTTTGACCCCGAACCTTTCATCCGGTAGTGGTATATCGCAACATCCCAACCACGACCGAGGTCTGCCGATGAGCATGTTCAATGGCGGGAGTGGACATTTCGACGATCAGAACCCTCGTCGAGGATCTCATCAGGCTGTCGAGATGGCCGCTTCGGCATTGGCCAATCTTGGAAATGGAGGCGGGTCAATGCCCCATATCAGTAACAATGGGAGTAACGGGAATCAACCAACAGGCCAGAGTCACGGACCTGATTCAGCGGTAGCTGGGTCGAGTAAGCCGAATAGCAAGGCGAACGAAGACGCATCGGCTGCGAGCAAGAAGAAGAGGAAACCGAAACAAGGTGAAAACCTGGACGATGATGGCAGGCGAAAGACGGCCAGAGCGTGTGATCAATGCGTCAGTCGGTCGCGATACCCAAAGGTCAAGACGCAATCAGCTGAATGGGAATGAATTATTGTCAAACCATTCCTTTACCTACAGCGGACCAAAAAGATTCGATGCGAAATCATCGTAGCTCCGGATCAAGACGAAGCTCATCCTCGAGGGATGTGCAAGCACTGCCAGAATTCGAATACCGAGTGTACATTGTAAGTCATGGACGAGAATCAGAAGGGTAAACCGTTCCGATCATCGAGTTGACGACGACATATTCCCGCCAACCCCCCTCAGCTATATGCCTATCACGGAAACCAGGTTCAAAAAGAGAAAGGGTGGGTCACCTCCGCAGCTACTTCGTCCAGTCTGCACGTCTCTGACCTTCCCTTTATATGTCCGCAGTCGCCGAAGATAGCCAAGCATCCTCCCCCGGAAACAAGTATTCGCCAGAACCTTTACAGCTACCCCAACCACCACCTCCTAACCCTGTCAACCTTCCCGACTCTACCATATCGAAGGACCGCCAGGACAGCCGACCGAGCCAAGCAGACGCTCAGCAGTATACGAGTCATCTCACGCTCAGTCCTAACGAGATGGGTCCTCCTTCATCAACAACCGGTAGCGATAGGATCGAGATCGGCGAACATCAGGTCCTGGTTCCTAAGGCGGGGATGACGGGGCGGCCAATAGGTATCGGAGGGCGAATGGAAGGTACGTCAACCTCGACGTCGTTCGATGCATTCACATCGTGGGCAATCTGACCTGATGAGGAACAAAGACTCTCTTCGTTATAAAGGTCCGACTTCATTGTCATACATCCTTCATTCTACGGCTTCGTTGCCTCGACATTCGGTTGAAGAATACGATCTCCGAAATCACCAGACTTGGCAGTTCACGACAGATGATGGAGATGGAGTCATTCGTGTTTGCAATCCCCCAACATCGTCATCATTTCGACAGAACAGCGGCTACACCGAGTCGTCGCCTTCAGAAGCGGGACAGCCTCCAAAGCCTATCCTTACCGCAGCACTCATCTCCACCTTGGTCAATTCTTATTTCACTCACATCGCTCCGCTGTTCCCTATTGTATGCAAGAAGCAGTTTGTCAAAGGAGGAAACCCACCACCGTTGTTGCTATATGCCATGGCAGGCGCAGCCAGCACTCGGCGGGGGGTAAAGAAGGAGGTCTTCAATGCTATCCGAGGGGTCATCAACGGATTGATCAGGAACAACGACGTTCTGAGTGATCCTTCACTAACTAACGTGCAGGCGCTGGTAAGCCTTGTCCCATGCGATGTTCCGAATTCATTGGTTGAGAGGGCCTCTAACATTTCCAATCACGCAGCTGGTTTTGAACATGGCAGCCGATATTCACGCTCAACCAACGACCACTGCCATCGGTGCCTCAGTCACTCGGATATCTGCTGCGATCCGTATGGCTCAGAATTTAGGGCTACACAGGGAGAGCGTTGCGACCTCGAACGATCCAGAGGAAATGGCGAAGATCGAGTTGAAACGACGCGTGTGGGCTGTTTGCGTGATATTTGACCGATGGTCAGTTGTCTACACGAGTTCCTTCCTCAGCCTCCGTCTTGAGACTCATAGCTATGCTTGTTTTGCAGGGTCGCGGCGTGCCTGGGTCTGCCTATGCTGATCGACATCACCGACTGCGATTGTCTCTTGCCTTCGCCCTACGAGATCACCTCGAACGCGGATGGTACTACGGCCTGGCACATCACCGAACACCAACCCTATGCAATCTTGACTGAACACCTCAAGCTTTCAATCCTCCTTGGGCGGGTCTTGAAATGCGTATACAGGTAAGTCTCGTGTATAATTCGCATGAGAAACGAGGCTGATGCCAGGAATTCACAGTCCGGTCGGCTTGACCCAGACTACAAACGAGCAACTCAGCGCCCTTATCAACGATATGAATGAATGGCAGATACACCTGCCTAAAGACTTGCGTCATACAGGCCCAGATAGTGATATGGCGTCGGGATTCCTCCACCTGGGTCACGTCGCTATGCAGTTCCTGTTCTGGAGGACGTTCATGCGCTTGAACTATTCTCTCCCCGCGCACGTGAAGTTGAGCATGGATGTGGCGACATGGAGCAAGCTGGTCAACTGGTCCACGGACGCTATCAATTGGTTAAACAAGCACGAAGAGGCGATCGACACGGTATTGTGAGTGCGATGGCCGCTGTCTGTCCATATGATTGGCCGGGATTGGCTGACCCATCAACGCCCTTACAGTATCTTTGGCTACGCGATCAACAATGCGGCCTTGATTCAGGTAAGCGAGCCCTGACAGATCCAACGCGTTGTCCACAAATACTGACATGGCTATTGCAGTATCACACCTGGGTCAGAAGATGCACTCCTGAATCTCTAGGAATGCTCAAGATCTTGCGTGACGTGGTGCAACGATGGGAAGATGCCGTACAGCCGGGTAAGCTGGCTGGGCCATGTAAATCATCCGCGTTTCGCACCTGGCTGACTCGAACCGCGTTACAGACCACATGAGCATCAGGCGCAAGGTACGAAGCGCGATTTGAAAGTCCACGCAAACACAGCTGATTCAATCCCCGCAACTCCTGTTTAGACGATCGAGATCATGACACTACTTTATGAAGCGGCCAAGAAGGTTCACAGCCCAGATGGAGGACTGGGCACCGCCGCGCTCAACCCTACACCTGGTCTCAAACGTCGTGATCCTGACCTGTTCAAACGGATCTTTTGGAAGCCAGATCCAAACGAACCCGACAAGGGCGTTTTCGTCGCCACGGACGTCGATATCAAATCGCATCAGTTGCAGCGGGAGTTACCTCCTGGCATCCTGGTCACGCAGTCATCATTGTTACCTGCAGCTGGACCTTCAAATTCGACGCCGCAAGGGGGCAACCTACGAACCGCTCCAATGCCTCAGCCACAGATAAATCAGCAGTACAACGCCATGAGTGGCTCCAACATGGACCAAATGCATTCGATACCCAATCTGGCTCAAATGGCCAGCCAGAATACGGACATATCGAACCAGCCTGTATCCTACCTCGTAAGCGGAGTTCATATTACTTATGCGCATCGACCGAGCTGATCCCGCTTCTGTAGAATCTCAATCCGGGTTTGCAATATTTCCCACAAATGCCTGACGTTCCCGATGGCGGTGAGACAGACATGAACATGCTTCTTAGCATGCTGGATCAGAACAACGCAGAAGCTCTTACTCAGGCGCAATTGCTTGACAATAATCTGCTCAACGGTCTCCCTCCTACCTTCGACTTCGATGCTTGGTCCGAATATTTCGGCCGTTTTGATTTCGCAAATCTTCCACAACCCCAGAACGGTACTTCCATATTCAGCAACAACAATAACGCCTACAACCCTCTTGGCCAGGAATACAAATATGCGTCTTCATGAGGCTGATACGCATTACAGAAGAGGAATGCATCATCATTATTATATCGAGACCACTTCAATTGCCCATTGTATTACAGCTGCTCAGTCGAGAATTGTGTAGAGTCGAGCAATTATCGCTTTTCTGTAAGCGATTCATAATATCAGCAAACGTTCCGGGCAACGTGTAGATCGCATCCACTCACTACCCAAAACTTTGGTCAAGCTGTTGCGGACCGTGGTGGTGATCTTTTCCATCTCTTTCTTGGTGAACGCCGCGGAGATCATGATCTTGAGACTGGGAGCTGGCTCGAAGACTTCTTGACCACGCAGACGAGCCGCTCGACAGATAAGGACGCCCTGACTGAGAGCATCGTCGACGACATCTTGCAACAACTTCTCTTCCTGCTCGATCGATTCCGGAGGAGACAACATGTAGATATGGATCAAAGCAGACTGAGGGTCCGAAGGGATGTAAATGGTGACTCCTTCGAGCTTCGCTAATCCGGTTCGGAACGTTCGAATGTTGTCTTGCAAGGTGACATATAGTTGAGGAGTCGTTTGCATGATGTTGATGGCAGCCGATCCGGTCGTTGCCAAAAGTCCAGGCATAGCAGCTGAGAAGACGAAAGCTGCTCCGTTGATTCGCTGTAGCTGTCGTACTTAGCCGCAGGTCTACTATGTGGTTCCCATCTACAACTCACCTGGTGATGAGTAACGTGTTCCATTCCCGCACAAAATCCTCCACCAGCATTCAAACCGACAGCCATGGAGCCGACGAGAATGTCGACCTCGGAAGCCTGATCGATGCAACGAGGTCAGCTAACGGCAGTTGGACCTCCACGCACAACTCGAGACTCACCGGCACGTTCAAGACCTCGGTTACACCCCGGCCATGCTTGCCAACCATTCCGAACGAATAGCTTTCATCCAGGATCAATCGGAACTTGTACTTTTTCTTGAGTTCGACCTATAAGGCGCTCAACGTAAGAAAGAGTGGCAAGCGCGTGTACTCCGAACGACATTGACTTACAATCTTGGCCAAGTCCACCATTGCGCCGTTGTTCTCGAAAATACCCTCGGAGACAATGAACTTTCGCTTGAGGGGTCCACCCTTCCTCTTGGCTTCCTTGTCGACGATTTTCAACTGTCTCTCCAAATCAGCCATATCGTTGTGTTCATACCACTTGACGGTGCATCGAGAGATCTGAAGTCCCTTTTGCACAGCAAAGTTGACCGACTTGTCCGCTACGACTACGTCTCCTCTTTTTGCGAACGCTGGAATGACCGAGGTGATGGTAGAGAAAGATTGAGAATAAACAATGACAGATTCGATGCCGATGAAACGGGCGATATCGTTTTCCAACTGGGTATGGACGTCTAGAAGCGAAAAACAGGAGGCCAGTTAGCATCAGACAAGGTGTTTTTACCAAGGAGCTGAACTGACCTAGAGTTCCGTAGAAGCCAGGAGGTCCACAAGGTGAGAGACCGTATCCTCGGAGAGTGGCAATTGCGACATCCTTGATTCTCTCGTCCTCCAACAATCCGATCCAATTAGGACTGGCGATATTGTTGACAGTCTTTCCGGTCGCCGCGATCTTGGGTTTGTGAGAAGCAGGCCCTGAGATGACAGGCAAGGAAGGCAAGATGGTATGTTCAAACTTGTTGGCAGGAGGATCAACCAGAGGCATCGGCTGCCAATCATCGACAAGCTCGTTGATTTCCTGATGTCGCAAGAACTTAGTCGTCTGAACCTGCTCAGGAAAGGCCCAAAATAGGTGCGCACCTTTTCGGTCAATTCAACCCAGTTTCGAGATTGTCCTTCTCCTCTTGTCCTTCTACTGAACAATGTCCTCAAAGCGAACACAACAAGGAAGAGCTCCAGCAGTGAGCGGTACGGATCGTTCTGCAAGCATCAAGTCCCGGCAGCGTTAAGCCCAGAGGTGCGAACTGTACACAATCCAGGTCCAAGGCAACTTACCTGGTAGGAACTTCGGATGTAGCGGATCAAAATGGGAGAACCGGGGATCGAGTTGAAGCCATTCTGAACCCTGACCAACGTCGATGTGAGAACACTGATCAGAGGCAAGAGCGGGGAGTTGAGCTCGACGCTAGTATCGTTCATGTTGATCGGATTTGTTGTTCTTGTTTGGGATATTCCTTTGGTCCAGATCGAGTTTCGGATGGATCAGTTATGTCGGCTGGTTCAGAGGTCTCGTCTGACACTAGACGCAAGGACGATTCCGATAGCGCAGCGAGCAGCTTGCTATATCGATAGCGGGTATAGAGATCGAACCGAATAGAGTAAGTCCAACTATGGCCAACTTGTAACTTGTGGTCGATCAGCTCAAAAGTCCATTCAGATGTTCGTTCGCCGGCCGGCCGATTCACGCGTATGCCGTAAGAACTCGCCGATCTGATCAGCCAATGCTGAAACAAGCAATTTCTTCTAGACGAGGGAGGCGCACGAACTCGGACTATCATGGCATATCATTGCATATAATCGCAGCGCAGCTGTTTTGACATAATCTGCAAGAAGCTGAGCACGCACGTCAATCAATCAAAACGCTCCTGCGTGAGTTCGATTCCGCCAATTTGCAAACGAGTCGAAGCTTCGACGTTCAAGGTCGCTCTTCTGACGGCATCGACAAGCGATTGAGGTCCGCAGACTGCAACCCCACACCCTTGACCGATGCTACCCGTCTTGACGTTGAAATCGATGGAAGATTCCGTCAACTCGCTCAATAGACGGTCAATCGGAGGGCGTTGACCGGGAACGATATTGATGCGTGAAGCTGACCCACAAGACCAGGCAGCCTCGCCCCCGATCGTCCTAGAGACTCCACCTGGCATCGTGCCTGGCATAGCGAATGGCGCATTCATCTTCTCCTGGGTAGAAGGACTGAGCAGATCAACAGCCGAAGTCGAAGGAGCTCCAGTGATGTAAATGTGCACGCGAACCGCCAAGTGAGCTCGTTTGACATCTTCGATGAGCGTCTTGAAAGTCGAGATGAGCGGTCGAGCAGTTTCCTGGGTCTTGACTGCCCACACGATGTCGAGATGTGTTGCACGGACAGCATCTTGCGCAGCAGCTTTGCAGATGAGGTCATGGGCGACACCTAGAGTGTGGGTGATACCCGATCCTCCGGCGACCAGCATCACGGCAGAGTATGAAGCGAAGAGGGTATGGCCGCTACCTCCGTAGGGACCCTGAGGAAAAAGGAACGGTGGGTGAGTTCATGTGAACGGTAGTTATCGGTATGGAAAGTACTCACCTCGCACAACACTTTGAATTGCGATTGTCGACGAGCGGCGCCTTCTGCATCCGAGGGATCGCCTGAAGCGAGAGCGAACAGTGCTTGCGTCCACGCACCGGTCTGCACAAATAGGTATATAAGAAGAGCGGCCCACATGACTGCTTAGCCGGGAGACTCACTCGTTTGACGATCAAGACTAGGCCGTTTGTACCTGGACTACTGGCAATAGTAAAGACATGTCCCTCGAGGAATTGAAGGCCCCCTCGTTTAGGCTACAAGTCGAATAAGTCAAGCGTCATCAGGCCATGACTGTGATGTCAAATATGAAGCGAATCGACTCACCAAAGCCGGCACTCTGAGAATCACATGTTGACCCGCTCTCCAACCCGTCCGGATACCCGGAATCGAGACGATAACCGAATCCGCCCCTGGTATGACCTTTAATTCGGCGGACGCGATCTTTGTTTTCAGTACCCGGCAAATCAGCTCCAGCGCATAAAGTCCAGCTCCTGCCAGAACATAAGGGACCGCTTCCGGGACGTGTAGTGCAAGACCGAGGAGGAACGCAGCGAGTCCGAGGATATGGGAGATCATGAAGACGTTGTAGATTCGCCGCCTTACGATAGGTAGCGAGGTCAGGACCATGAAAGTCAACCCGCCAACAGCTGTGAGACCCCATTGGATGTAGGGTTTCTGAGCGTTTGTGATGAAGACTCCAGCTTTACCCCATTTGTATCCTATTGGTAATGGGGCAGATAAAGTATCGGTCAGCAAATTGTCACCTGTCATCACGATTCGCGACATACCATAACCTCCGACATGAAGGAGCATGCAGCCGAAACAAGCCCGTCCAGAGAACTTGTGTAGGTTGACTACTGCTCTACTTTGCCCCCCACCGAGCAAATATCGAACCGGACTGTTCCTACCACCAAGGCCTATCACAAGCGGAATCTGAGCCATAGCGATGGCCCCACTCCGCAAAAGATCTGGACCGAGAAAGTTGGTCTTTGGATTCCAGTTCCAATCGGTGTTCTTGTAGAAATTGGCGAATGCGACAATGCCGATGTAAAGGAGGTAGACAGCAATGTCCAACAACGTCAAGCGCGGGAAGAGCTTGGCAAAAGGTACCGACAAGCATAACTTTTGGAAACCCGGAATCCGGTCTAGCAAGCTTGGTATATGTGGCGGGGGCTGAAGCTGGTTGAGCGCTGCTTCGTTGGCGATGGTCATCCGCTTTAAACCTTCACCAAACCTTGGACTAGCGGTAGCCGAAAGCAGAGGGGCCTCGGTACATGCTGACAGAAGAGCACTGGAAGGTCCAGATCCATACAGCGCTGCAGAAGCAAGCGCCGAATAAAGGGTCGACTGAGGCGTTCCCGAGTTTTTCCAGGCAGGGCTCGCATGAGACAAGACAATGGGCTGAGAGTGCGATCGTTTCAAGTAGGCGATCTTGTCCTCATGACCATCTACACTACCATGTCCGACGCAAGTTGTCTCCTGCGAATAGAATGACTCGACTGCAGAAGCCAGCGAATTTTGTCGCGTGAGGTTTCTCGATTGAGGGTTTCTAGCCGACTCGTCAATGTTGGTAATGATGCGACCTAAGTTGGGGCGCGAATCGTTCCGCCTGTGACTCTGGTAGATAGGTATCGGATGAGAGAGGACGGGAGCAAGGTCGAGCGCGCCGTCGTCTGGTTTGACGACTTCATCTTTGAGCCCTTCGACAAGAGAACCGTGGATAGAATTTCGATGAGCCGGACTCGGAGGATAAAGATTCCCTCGATCCGCAAAGTCGATAGGAGTTGGCTTTCGTACCGAGGGAGAATTCATAGCATCCGCAGGGGTCCTGATGATTTGAATACCAGCACCCGCCATGGGTCCCGGACTATCCGCAGCCTTCTCCGAAGGGGAAGCCTCACCGCTCTTCAAGACCCAGCCGTTCCACATTTCACCTCCCACTGTCCTCTTCCTCTTCAGGCGGGTCGGTGCGGAGGTCACAGGCTGGTCGAATCGATTTCGAGTAGGAGCTTGACTTCGAGATTGCCAAATCTTGCCTAAAGGTGATGAAAAAAGACGGGCAAAGACACGGGGCTGTTCAGCCAAGAACCAGATCCCGAAGAAGACGGCACAGATGATAAGGAAGATGATGGGCATTCTCCCTGATGAAGAGAAGATTGAGAATCAGCTTGATGGATATCTACACGCGTGGCTTACGTTTCAGAACTTACCGTTCCATTTTGCACGGTACGCGGAGATCGCTTGTTGTTCCGGTGTCAAGATTCGCTTGCCACCCGATGCTGCTCCAGACGACTTGACAGCTGCAGCACTCGTCACTGCAGAAGCAAGTGAAGCCATAGTACTCTCCACAAGCTGGGTCAGGGAGGTGACGGGAGTTCCGGCAGCTACCAAGGTAGTTGGCATAGCGGTCGGAAGGATGAGCGAGGCAGGCGAGCCAGTTGCTTCCACGGCGGTCTGAACGTTGGTAACGATAGTAGCGAGAGACATGGCGATGTCGTTCCTGATAGACGTTGACGATGTGGCACCTTTTGATCTGCTCAGCAGTGGATTCAGGAAGACGATTCCGTGGGTGGGGCAGAGATCGAAGCTGAATGAGTGTGGGTGAACCGAAGCAGATCGAGGGACCAGCCCTATTCTCTATTGGTTCTGGCGGGCGTGATGTCAGCACTATACTCCACAGTCGATCCAATGTTCTAAGGCGTACAGACGAGTACGCGATACCCTTTATGTAGTATCACGACCTGACAGGTATTTGCAAAGATGGCTCTGTTATCATTTCGCCGAACTCGATATCAATGGGTGAACGAGCGTAATGGAGAAACTCACTCGTTATTGCTGCTGAAACTATCAGGAGTTCACGATCGTGTAATTTTAGCCTTCGATCTCGTCGTCGCTTCAGCCCCACGGCTGTCAACCTTTGAAGGCATGACTCAATGAACTCACAGATCGTAGACGATGAGATGTCACCCGATTCTTTCGGACGAGATCGCAGATCCGGGATTGATGGTGACGTCGACCGAGCTGAACCCTAAGCAAGGGAGTGTTGAACAAAGAAAGAAGACAGAAAGCACGATGATCCGATTCCCTTTCGAGATCGAGAGATGAAGCGACCGGCTGGGCAGACGCTTGACGCGAGGAGGCAACGCTCGTCTATAAGGAGGAGAAATTCGCTTGGAAACCTAAGCGACCGTCGTGAATCGGAACTCCACTCTGTTTCAAGGACCTCGATCTAATTGTCGCAGCGCTCGCAGCATGATCGCACGACAACCGAGGTTGCCATCCTTTGATGAGAATGTGAGGAACCGAACGACGCGAGATGACATCGCGTTTCATCGCCCGAGGGTGATGACAACGCGTGGAAAAGGTGATGAAACGGCGACGACACGACGACCAGGGGTTCGGCCGGTCGGACCGATCAACTCCGCTGCCTTCCGACTAAAGAGCCGAGAGAACCAAAGGTAAGGTACCTTTGATCGTATTGACATGATACGCGATACATTTGTCTGTGGCCTGTGGATACAACCCATCATGATCATCGATCACTCGTTTCATCAACAGCCATCTCGGCCAAAGACTCTGAAGCATCCGCAGGCAGTTCCGGTTCGTCTTTGTTTGAAGATTCACCATTTGGGATCAACTCCAATTTATCTCCCAAAGGAGGACTTCCCATCCGCTTTCGGCCCAACTCATTCTCGTCCTTGTCAAATCCAGGCTCGGTCCCGGCAGATCCGATTTTTGGTGACCATCGTGTGACCGTGGTCTTGACTAATACCTCTTGTTCCTCCTCCACGACACACCCGTCACGACCCGTTCTCTTTCGCTTTCGAATTTGACGAGTTGTGAAGATATTTCGCTGACCTTTGACTTCAGCCAGGGTTTCGTCTTGCGTGGACATCGAATCCTCCATGACTTGGTCCAGATGGTCCATCGGTCGCGTTACATTGTGTTCTTCCGTGTTTTGTTCAGCGGTTTCGATCGTCCAAGGTCTGATAATACATTCGAGCTGCTCAGCACGTACACTAGGGGACTTATCCACATCTACCCACTCTGAAACCCCATTTCTCTTCCTAGCTGCTTCGCCGAACACAATCAACCGTTTCTCATTCATCGACGGGTCGACAACGCCATTCCCCAATTTCCGTCTCCGAGTAATCTTGGGCTTCTCAGCAGGAACGCTAACCTGCGTCCTATCAGCCTCATCTTCACTATCCTCTCCCAAAGCTCTTTGACATCGCCATCTCAATTCCCGAGCGAGCGCCGCTGGATCATGATTCATCTCCGTCGGAATCCTGCCATGGATGGCCTTGCGTTGTTTCTCCTCCACGCTTGGATCTTCCATCGTCTTGATTTCTCGGATCAGAAAGCGCGAGAGGACTAAGAAGCCTTGAAGGACAGTCGGATTCGTTTCTTCTTTGGGTTTATGTTCTGGTCGTTTTCGCCATGATGTTGTCTCCTTGAGATGCTGACAGAAATCGATTGCTGCATACCAACACAGCCTAGGTGAGGAGATATCGTCAGAGGTGTCGCTCTTCAGTATCTTGGCTCCCAGAACTCACTTGTCGAAGAAGGGAAAGCGATACCGCTGAGGGACCTTGAGTTTGATTTCCATATCTCTTAATCGAAGTTCTGTGCGGGTGCCGAACGTGAGCTACGTGCCGACGATCTTCCGGTCCGCTGGCGCTTACGATTCTCTATATTATACCTGACGTATATACCCGATAAGTAAGGATATGGGCTGCGTCGCTTCTCTAGAGACTCACGAATGCAAAAAGTTCCCGCCAAACACAAGCGAATCCATAGGTGTGTACTATTGATCTTGCACGTCAGTGAGTCATCCGATCGATTGAAATCCAGCTGCACCTACCACAGCGTGAATATAGCCTGCTGGAATGATCCTGCACCGGCCACAGTAGTCAGAGAAGGCGCGCTTGCTCGTCATCCGAATCGACCTACATGGTGTCTCCCGCCATCAAAGTGACCTTCCGCACCTCATCAACCCTGTATGTAACAGCAATTAGTCAAGTGACGGCTGGTGAAGCTCGAAAGTCTCCACGTACCAATCGCCCAGCCAGACACTATGCTGACTTTCGTAAGAGCTCGACCCTGTGAATACAAGGGACATATTCAGACGGAATCATGACCCGAGTAAAACCGTCTTCACTCACATTTTGCATAAGCCGCTAGATTCGCTTCAGTCGGCCGGATGAAGAAGAAGGTCTATCAAATCATTTCAGCCAAATGGTGCATTCGTACATAAACAAGTGAAGACGCTCACCTTGGATCCCGTGTGTACAGTATAGTACACCGAACTAGATCCCATATCGAGATGCCATTCCGTAAACGAACCCTTCATTCCCATCAAGCAGTAAAGCTGGACCTTGGGCCAGTCCGCACGCCCTTGTTCAGGTTTGCTCTCTTCTCCTCCCCCATTCTTGGCGGTCTCCTCATCCTCCTCTCTCTTAGTGCCTTGGTCCACCTCATCGTCATGTCGGTAATTCCGGCGAGCCTTTCTCTTGCCCGGAACATCAGGCCAGTATTTATCTACCCAGTCGATTTCGGAGACGAGCTTCGGCGGTCGCACTTTCTTGGCAAGCTCAGTCCCCGAGACTTCCAGGGAGATGACGTTGTAGACCTTGGTACGGGGCTGGTCAGGTCTTTTCGAGCTCGATGCATCGGCTTCGGCGGACGTGTTGTTTGTGATATAGTCGGCCCAATCTCCTAGTGTCCACTTTGAGCTCATTTGGGTCGCAACATCGATGACGTCTAGGTTCTCTTCCCGTCCAACAAGATTGGCAACGTCTTGGAATCCTAGTTTGGCATCCGGGACCCTGCCGCCTAGACTCGCGAACCCTCCTTTTCTTTTGGGTATGATTATGGGCTCCCGGTCTTGTCCAAAGAACAGTTCTGGAGGCGGTACATCTTCAGGGACTTCAGTGGAATCTAGCCAAGATTTCGTTAGAATTGTCCCTTCTACTTGCGTATAGGGTCCTGAAATTCGAAGAGATATAGGTTAGCTGGTACGCGCAATATGCTCGACCGGTTTATCTGCTCACGATCGCTGATTTTCCTCCCAAACTTTTCTGGATTCGCAATCAACCCTAGCCACTTGTTCGTCGAACTGGCGATTGAATTGTGCAAAGCCTTGTAGTCTGGTTGAAGCAGCGCAGCCTGTCGCTTAGGTCTCTTCTTGGAGATCGTTTCCTCTTGTCCGTCTGCAGTGGAAGAAGGGCTCTGATTTCGCTTGCTCTGCTTGCGCACGACCGGTTTTGATGGTATCCGACGATTCTCCTTGAGCTTGACTTCGAATTTCTGTGGCGAGCTAGATGATCCAGAAGCTGACGAGCTGGAGATACAGGATGCGCAAAACCTGACCATGGAAAGGACATTCGGCCGGCAAGTCAGGCGTCCGTTAAATACACACATCGGCCGGCTTACCATTGATCAATGTATTGCGACCAATCCCAGAACAACGATCGAGCACATATTTGCTCCAAGATCACGCCAGGAAGAGTATCGCTGAGCCTGACAAGTTTGCCTGGCCGGACTTGGTCTCCATCGGAAGGTCCGGTTGACCCATTCGTTGTGGTCGGATTCGAAGCTTCTCGACGGATCTCCAAAGCAACGCAGGCGGCGTGATACCATCCATCATTACAATTTTCGCAGCCGATCCATTTGAGTACAGGCTCTTTCTTGCCCTGAGTGATAGTGAGAGGCTGTCCGAGCTCATCGACGTCGTATTGCTGAAAGATGGGCAAGGTTGGTGAAGGGAGTTTGCCAGGACATAGTCGGCACGACTCGTCATCGCTCGTCGAGCCGTTTTGGCTCTCAGTAGTCATGATAGAATGCCCCTCTTCTTCGAAGAGTGTACAAACCCTGCAAGCAAGGATGAGGATCACCCATATCCTCGGCCCTTCAACACTGAACTCGACCTTCACCCTTTCGGTGTTCCCTACCTTTGGCGAACTCATCCAAGCGGATTTGCTTCCGCCTTCACCCTCGGCGTCTGTTGACAAACTCGATCGGAGGTGCGTACATGATATATTTACGACCTGACGATGTACCTTATATTGTGTTGCGAACTGACCCTCCTGCACCTTCTACAACATCCCCTCGACCCCAAGCATCATGAGTATCTTTGCAGACCAGCTGACATGTCGTTCAGGCAATCGCCATGTCTCCTCTCCAACCCTATGAGAATGCGTTCGGATGTTCCTCAATTCGGCGGCCATCTTGGTCCGCAGTTCGTTTGACGTCGTCAGAATCACGTTGGATAACTCCAGGTCCAACTTTAATGAACGGGTGGACAGGTTAGAAGATCCGATAAACGTCGCAAAGGGTTTTTGGGGTGACGATGATTCTTTTGTGCCCGAAGGTGATAGCCAGATACCTTTAGACGAGGTCGCAGGTCACGTGAGCGAGGTTCAGCACAACCGGACTACCAGCAAAACTCACCTTTGGCATGATACGTCCACCCTTCCCGATTCCACTCGTTCAATTCAACTCCGCGACCCGATCCGTCCGCTTCGACTGTCCAATCCCGATGCCGTCGAACCAAATCTCTATGGAATTGCGATTCCAACAACGTGTACCCTTCGGGGATCAACCTCGATACGCCCGCTGAACCATAAAACCCATTGGCCTGTCGAAAAACATCCGATCGTTCCTGGTCAGCCTGGCCAAACCCACGCACGCATCCTTGTCGACCACAATCCTCACCTCTGGAGCCGCAGCAACGATCCGGTACGGCGCTTTCCCTTCCAACACCGCCTTTTTATACGTATGGTACAGCCCAAAGTACCCACTCGTCAAATCCACCTGAGCCTGCCCCTGCATCGACTCGGCAGCTTGCAAGAGTTTCCCTACGCCCCGTTCTTCCTCTTCCACCCCTAACGCTCCACCTTGGATCATGGGGAAGATCCACGTGTCCACATCCACTCGTCGTCCTCTCCGGCTTTCTCGCCAGACGCGTTGAAAGGCGGTGATCGTAGCCAAGGCGTGGGATGGGAAATGACGAGGATGCACCGAAGGTTCAGGCCAGACCAATGCGGGTCGGGAATTGGGGTATTGGGAGGCGTAGTCTGGGAGTGGGGCTAGAGGGATCAGGTGGTGCGGCGAGGATGAAGGTTGAGGTTTAGGAGATAATCGGTAGGAGTATGACGAGTAGAGACGTTGTAGGGAGTAGAGGTAGGATAGGATGGAGGGTTGATTCCGGACATGGTAATATCGGTCTTGTCGATTAGTGAAATAGGTATCGGACAAGTTTGCTCTGGAAACCGATCCATCATCAGCTCCAGAACCCCTTCAAACTCAACACCTTCCGCCCAGAGCCCACTCACCCGGAGAACAGCACCTCATCATCCGCACCATACCACTTGCAATGCCACAACCCCCAACCCTCATCATACCTTCTCGGTACAACCCGCTCCATCAACCCCTTCAATTTGGGTGATCGGTAGAAACAGGCTTCCACCCGATCAGGAAACTCCGCGACGAGGGGGAGGAGCATGGTCGCCGTTGACGGTCGGGGGGATTGTTCTCGTGTCGAACGGAGAAGGTCGGTGATGATCGATACGCGGAGATGAGGGTTGTTTGTCAAGGCTTCTCTAAGGGCTTCGATCTGTGGTGAGAGGTTCCGATGGGTCGACGTTAGCTACACCAGTCGGGATTGTGGGGTATAGAAAGGGCGTAAGATTCGGAGCTCACCTACCAGTTCACCTTGCTCGGTCCCAATGTACAGCGCCGAAATCAATATCCGTCGTTTGGCTTTTCGAATCATCGACTGTAGCCAGAGAACCTCTAAGTGAGTCCCTGTTCCATCGTCGACCTGAATGCAGGACGATTACTCACCAGCAGGCGTTTATGAAACTCGGCGGGTTCGAACATGACATCCACTTCGTCCCCTCGAACACCGAAACATGGCTGGAGTGTTGTGAGTTCATTCTTCAATTGGTTGATAGCTGGATGATCGAATACAGGTTCCGGGGTTAATGTCGAGGACGAATAGAGACGATGTGATCTAACAGGATGGGTGCAATTGACGTCATTCCTGATCGTCTTTCGGGATGGTCGTGGGATGACCTGGCATGGTGCAGCTCTGGAAGGAGTTAGCCGAGCTAGTCGTCCGACAGGTGTGATCTTGTTCATCTCAATGAGAGAGATGCCTTCCGTTAGGGTCTATCTATCAGCCTGATCATGGACTAGGAACGACTTGTGTATCTGCAACTTGAACAACCTGCAACCTCAAAGTTATTCAAGCAGGTCGATCGTGATGATCCCCTTGCCATTTGTTGTTTGCGCGTCGCCTCGCAGTCAGATTCCGGCCGACACCTCATCCGCCGTTAGCACGCACAGAGCGAGGTTCATGCCTGCTATTCATCTGAAAGGGTTCTTCGTTTATACATCATACCTCGGTTGCTTGCCCGCGTCAGTGTCATTACAAGTACCTATCGATCTTGACCACGATGAGACTCTCCGCTCTCCCTCTCACAGCGGTCTTTTCGATTCTCGCGACCGCCGTCCGAGCGAGCGTCCAGGACGACTTTCTCGTTCAGGCCAACGCTGCACCGGATGGTATCATCAAGCTCGATTCAGCGGGGTACGACAAGCTAGTCTCTAGCTCTCCGAGTTCACCTCGGAACTATAGTGTAACGGTAGTTCTCACGGCTTTACCGAGTCAATACAAGTGTCAGCCTTGCCAGTGCGTATATGAGACTTTGCTGGTGATTCTCGAGCTTGATAGGCTGACGCTCTACTGTTGAACATCAAGCCTGTTCGACCCTACCTACAAGAGCGTGTCGGATTCATGGAAACGAGCTGCAGGCGAGGCAAAGAAGGATCACTTTTTCGCCCAATTGGATTTTAACGAGGGTCAAGCCGTGTTCTCCAGGGTGAGACCGCTTTGCCGAATGACCGGTTGAAGAGTCTCGAGCTGACCGGGTTGCGATCGGGCGACTTTGACAACTAGCTCGGACTTCAGAGTGCGC
>Ga0308160_10002377_pt1 | contig 22978 bp, 14 predicted proteins | sample PhyFR1_FD_201036 | JGI IMG/M metagenome (GOLD analysis project Ga0308160, IMG submission 201036) | Phyllosphere microbial communities from UC Gill Tract Community Farm, Albany, California, United States - DLSLF.R1 | ecosystem: Host-associated > Plants > Phyllosphere > Unclassified | place: USA...
GCGAAAAGGACCCCAGCAAACGTGACAGCACCTGCTGGTAAACATGATTCATGGCTTGCTGGTGCATTGCGCTCATGGGTGGTTTCCGAGTTCTGGCCAGGAACCCGCCGGAAGACTGCCACGCTTCAAACCGCGCTTGCCAAGCCCCGGAGACGGGCATAGAGCGCGCATTATGAAGAGCCGCCTTTCGATTAAAAGATACAGAAAGTCGGCAAAAGGCAGTGCAGATCAGCAGGGCACGGCAAGGCCGCACAAGCCTCATGAGGCGCTTGTACCGGCGTCGAGCGCAATCGGATGGATCTGAAAAAAGGCAACGAAAGGTCTTACAAACCAGCGTGAATCAGACGGAAAACACTAGGAAAACACGGCGTCCCAGGCAGGACGCCGCTTCGACAAGTTACAGCTGCAACGCGATTCGCCCGCCGCAGGGGCATTCGTCCATGGCCTTGTGCGCCTCGACGAACTCATCGAACGGATACACCTTGGCAACCTGCGGCACCAGTACCCGGTCCGCCGTCATCTGGTTGATATCACGCAACGCGCGCTGCAACGCCTCGGCATCCTGGATGATGCCCAATTCCGGCTTGCCGAGGAAGTTACCCAGGCAATGCACATGGAACTGGATGTTCTTCTGGAACGCGGCACAGGCCGGGAACGGCGTCTGGTTGCCGCCCTGCAGGCCATACAGGATCAGACTACCACGGGGCGCCAATACGTCACCCAGGACCGACATCTGCGGCCCGCCCAGGCCATCCAGCACCATGTCCACTCCGCGATTACCGGTGAACTTGTCGATCTGCATGAGCAGATCCTGTTCCTCGGTCACCACCACTTTCTCGGCGCCCAGCGACAGCAGATAGTCGCGCTCGGCGGGATTGCGCGTGGCCGCCACCACCTTCAGGCCCAGCGCCTTGCCCAACTGCACGAACGAAGGTCCGGCACAGTGGCTGGCATCGGTCACCAAGGCAGTTTGCCCAGGCTTGGCACGCGCCAGTTCGACGTAGGCGAAGTAGGCGATCAGCAACGGCGTGTAATGCACGGCCGCCTGGATCGGCGAAAGAATGTCGGGGTAGCGCGTCAGGGCCGTGGCCGGCAGCAGGATCGCCTCGCCATAGACCGGGTATTCGTTGGGGCTCTGCGCCGGAAAGCTGGCAACCTTGTCGCCGACCGCGAAACCTTCGACACCCTCGCCCACCGCGGTCACCACGCCCGCCATTTCCTGACCGAGGCCCGCCGGCAAGCGAGCTTGCGAGGGCGCCAGGTTCTGCCGCCAGAGCACGTCATACCAGCTGATACCGATCGCCTCGACACGGACCTGAACTTCGCCCGGAGCGGGCGATGCCACTGCGTGCTCTTCGCACGTCAAGACTTGCGCCGGGCCAAATTTATGAAAACGGATCGTGCGGGACATCGCAAACCTCGCCTTGTAAACCTCTAATGCCCTGAACTTTATCTGGGCATTCGCGCATAAGCTATCAGCGCCTGTTAATAGTCGACATGCTCGCCATCGATTCGACCCGGCAACCGCTCTGCGGCGCGGACATGAGGATGGCCCAAACCGAAATTTTCCGGTGCAGGGTAGCAGCCTTTGCCCTTAATATTCACGCCTGCACCTCTTCTTCATGTTCCAGCGGGCCTATAGATGAACCGTAACGACCTGCGTCGCGTCGACCTGAACCTGTTGATCGTGTTCGAAACCCTGATGCATGAACGCAGTGTCACCCGCGCTGCCGAAAAGCTCTTTCTCGGCCAGCCGGCCATCAGCGCCGCGCTGTCACGTCTGCGCGGGCTGTTCGACGACCCCCTGTTCGTGCGCACCGGACGCAGCATGGAACCCTCGGCGCGGGCCATGGAGATCTTCGCCCTGCTCTCGCCGGCGCTGGACTCCATCTCCACGGCCGTCAGCCGCGCCGCCGAGTTCGACCCGGCCACCAGCACCGCGGTGTTCCGCATCGGCCTGTCCGACGACGTCGAGTTCGCCCTGCTGCCCATGCTGCTCAAGCGCATCCGGGCCGAAGCGCCGGGCATCGTGCTGGTGATCCGCCGCGCCAACTACATCCTCATGCCCGCCCTGCTCGCCTCCGGGGAAATCTCCATCGGCGTCAGCTACACCGACGACCTGCCGGCCAACGCCAAACGCAAGGTGCTGCGACGCAACCGCCCCATGCTGCTGCGCGCCGACACCAAGCCGGGCAACCTGACCCTCGACGAGTTCTGCGCCCGCCCCCACGCGCTGGTGTCGTTCGCCGGTGACCTGAGCGGCTTCATCGACGAAGAACTGAAGAAACACGGCCGCACCCGTCACGTAGTGCTCGCCGTCCCGCAATTCAACGGCCTGAGCACCCTGCTCGCCGGCACCGACATCGTCGCCACCGTACCCGACTACACCGCCGACTCCCTCACCGCCGCCGGCGGCGTGCGCGCAGAGCCGCTGCCGCTGGACACGCCTTCGTTCGAGCTGCATCTGGCTTGGCGGGGGTCGCAGGATAATGATCCGGGGGAGCGGTGGTTGAGGTCGCGGATTCAGATGTTTTTTGGGGATCCTGAGAGTCTCTAGGCGTCGTCTTGCAGGCTGTTCGGATGATCATTTCTGCCTTTCCACAAACCATGGAGATCTATTCACTTCCAGTGGATTGCTACATTGGGGGCACATCTGAGGGCATGCTTTGGATGGTTTGAAAAGGATGCCCCCAGCCTAACGCTCGACAATTCCCTTCTTGGAAAATCACTCGCTGCTCGCTGCCGAACACTTTGCAATTGACCTAAAAGGGGGTCAATCCAACTTTTCGATATTGGCGCGCAACATGCCGAGTTCAAGCGTGATCTGTCGCGCCCCAGCATGCGCGATGGGCTGGTGAAGCACTTTGCCACGAGTTCTTTATCGGCAACACGATAAACGCGCCACAACTCGTAGCGGTCCCTTCACGTAATGCCTTTTCAAACTCTCTGCGAGGCCATTCAAACCTGCCACCCACGCCTGGCGTTGATTCCAGTTCAACCCACCGAGGTTGCCCGTTGGTGTCAATGGAGCGGATGTCATAGTCGGCGACCGGCTCGTCTTGCGTTGTCCATACGACATACAGCTCAGGATTCGCGTAGCCCACATATCTCGCACTTTCTGAAACTCAATGTGATAGACCAGTTCCTCGCCACGTTGCCCCACGCGACGAGCCCATTCATTCTCTGAAGCCAAGGGTGGTAGCCAGACATTCGTGGTTCCACCGCCACCGCCCCTCCTCCGCGCGGTTCTATTTTCTACTCCTCGGGTCGGCGCAACCGTTAGTGAGACATGGGCGATGCAGCCGATCTCGGTCACGCCGAGTTCGAAACTGGATTTGTAACCACCAAAATCATCGCAGACCAGTTTGCCCCGCCAGTCTTGCAGGAAGTTGCGTACTAACCGGCGCGGCTGGAGGCGACAGCGAGTCGATAGCATGGAAACAGGCCAGAAGATTTTTCGTCAGCAAGTCGCACTGGCCGGACGCGGGGGCGGAAGGCCGTGTACTGAAGATATCCCTTGGATATCTCTAGGAAAGTCTAAAGAGATCAAGAAACCATATTGAGCAAGTCTTCTATGGAAAAGCTGCAAGGACGGTTGCAAAGAAAGCGGCCGGCGTATCGGTCCACGAGATCCTGAGAGGGCTTCAGCCCACTCTTAATCTTCGCACGGGCTAGCTTAAGCGCGTCAGGCATCTCGTCTCCATGTCCTAGAAACACTTCGGTAAGCAGGCGCTCCCGGCGCTCCTCAAGTGTTCTACCCTTCAAGCCTTTCTTGATATACCGAGCAAGTACGGTGAAAAGGACTTTTTCGCAGTGGACGTATCGAAACAGCTCACCTAGTTGTGCAACGGCTTGATCCAATGACGCAGTCTTGAAAAGAGTGTCATAGAACGGAACGACCCTGTCTTCAAGCATGCCAGTCAACACCTCTCCTTCAAGTGCGATGAGGGTGTAAAACGGTGAGGCCGAGTGAAGGTCAAGCGAACGAATCGTTGCAAGCGAATGGCATACTCCACCGACAACCAGAAGCTTGTTGCCTGTCGCAATGTTCAAATCGCGAAGAGCGTTTCCGAGCGTTTCCCAGTCTAGGAAGCCAGTCCCAACCTTAATGCCCTCGCTCGGGCTACCGTGCATATCAAGGTGCACGATAGGTCTGACCCCTCCGTTGCATGCGGCCATGTTACGTAAATCTTGGAGGGCGAGAATCATCTCGTCGGGCGAACGCAGGTTGATCTGTATTACTGGAATTGGCAGTCGGTCGTGACCTTGAAGGTCTTCCACCATTCTGCGGGTTGGCCCTCGCTCATCTTCTGCTAGACCACACAGCCAATAGAGCGCATTCGCACCGAAGGAACTGTCAAACACAAATGACTTTGTCATGGAGCTCGCTAACATAGTGAATTAGTCGGGAGTCGCCAGACGTAGCTTGCCGGTTCTCACTCCAGTAAGGTGTAGCAATCGAATGCCTACTGCCCAGTGACCTCATCGCGACAGAGAAGCACCTTTTGCGAAAACGCGTCAGCCCTCAATCAGAGATCTATGTACTCAACCGATCTGCGTTTCTGAGCCGTCAGAGTAATTTGGCTATTCGCCCAAACGGCGTATAGCTCCGAAACTTGCTGCTGCCCCTCCGCATAAGCATAAAATCGTGTATTCAGGCGCCTAGGTCTGGTACGCCAGTTCGCAGCGCTTGCGCCTGGCTCAATCTGCCGGTAAGGCTCGGCGCGTTCAATGAGGCGTTTTTTGAAGTAATTCTCAACAGTACTCTGATTGGAAAGGAGATGCATGCCGCCAGGATTCGGGAAAAGCACCGCTGCCAGCTCATTTTCTTGAGCGATGCTGACGGCGACATCGAAAAACGCGTTGACGATGCTATGTACCGTATGAGTAGCCAACATCTCATCCATCGGGTTGATCGCGCGAACGATCAGGCAACGCTTGGTTGGATGGAGCGCCGGGATCGATTCGAAATAGATCATGGCCATCCCCGCCAGCCGACGTTGCACAGGGTCAAACACCACCATATGCGCGTGCCGCTCCTCCTTCCACATGTCCGTGTCATCGCGCGTGCACAGGTTCGCGGCTTGCCTAGCGAAAAACGCTGCCGGATACTTTGACAGGAACGCCTGCAATTCAGTGACTTCATCGTTAGCAGGCATAGCGGTGAATTTTCCTTGCTCGCGCTTCAACCAGCTCGCACACGTTGCTAGCACAATTTCTTGGGTGTGTCTAAGCGCGGCCTGCAATCTTCCACGGCCAGTTTGCAACCCAGCTAGATGAGCCTCACCCACCATTCGCTTGGCCAAACTATCAGCCTGTTCATCGTCGAAGTTCATTACAAACACCGGCATATGCGCCTCTAGAGCGTCCGGCAAAGTGCTGGTGAAAAGCGTGTCGAGCTGCTCCAGCCCCTCCGAGATATCAACACTGAAATCCTCCAAGGCAGCTATCTGTCCGAGGTCGGTTACGAGCCACGATCCGATCAATGAGTCCTCACGACTCGCCGCGAACAGTACACCTAGATGGGCCGCTACAGACTGAGGGTCACGCGACTTGTCGTATAGCCGCTTGGAACGGATGGCCTGACACGCGTCGGTGAAGTCCCTTTTTGAACAAATCTTCTCGCTGATCGTCTTTGCCTGAACCAGCGCTTGCAGACTACTGCGCTCAAGGCACTTTTCCATGCGACGAATCGAGCGCGCCCAGCGCATCGGGTAACCATCCCACAATGCCAATCCAGCCATTTGAGATTCGAAACCCAAGACGTTCTTCCACTGTGACCTGACGCTGTGGCTATCAGCCTTGTAGATCATGGATATAGCCTCAACCTCCTGAGGCTGCAGCTCAGCGCCTGATGGTCCGCGCCCCATTAGCAGGCTCTCTACCAACGGCACCAATGCGTCCATCTGTTCTTGTAGCTGCTCAGCTGACGACCACGCATGGCGAATCATGCTTGGCAGCAGGACGCCGCCCGTTTGGTTGAGGATGGCTGGTAAACGAGGCAAAAGTTTTAGGCTCTCGGCCTGAGCTAGAACTTCCCTGCGTTCGTCGTATCGCTCGCGTGCCGCGTCGTCGGGTTGCTGGTGGCGATAACCGATGTCCGTTACCACCCGATCATCAATGGCTCTAATGACACAGCTCAGGTTCTCAGTGAAAGCAGCAAAGTGGTTACGACGGAAGGCATCGTCCAGAAGTGCAAGAGATGTTGAATTCAGGTCCCAGCAACAAAGCGTATGTACGCCACGTGCCTTGTAGTACCAATCCATGATCGCTTTGAATGAGTTCAATCCCTTGTTCTCGACTAAGTACTGCAAAGTGCCTAGTCCAAACCGTACCACGCGCTCCGCTTGGCACAGATGACTGAACTCTGGCATGGGCACGGTGGTGAGCAGGTAGTGATACGGTTGGGCGGCCAGAGTGCCAGCACAGCGAATGATCCAGTCAACCAACTCGCGCTCTTTACGCGGTTTACGGTGCCCTTTGATTACAAGCCAAGTCTCAAGGCTCTGGACACCCATGACGGTATACGCACGCTGAAAACCCAGAACTTCCTCAGGGTAGCCATACCCATGTCGCTCAAGCACTGCCAAGTATTCCTGCAATGCTCCGGGGCGCGCCAGGTAAGTGCGACACTGCCCTATCTGCTCGAAGCTCAAGCAATATGGAGCACCGACCAACAGCGCGATCTCGGCGAGCGGTTCGCCCTCTCCTTCTTTTTTGTTGAGCTCCAATATGAGCGTCTGGCAATGCGCCAGGTCTTCGACGCTCGCGCCCAGAGTAATCAAGTGCTCGACCAACAATGAAGAAGGCTCGCAGTAATGGTCCAGCATACGCTTGCAGTGTTGAATCTGATCAGCTGAATGGGCCTTAACCACATTCAATACAAAGGCCCAATTTGTGCTGGAAGCTCGCCAAAGCGACTCTCCAATGACCTCGTAGACGGCATCTGCGCCTGCTGTGCCAGAAGCAACAATCAGTTGCAAGTTTACCTGCAGCCGATCTGGATCTATAGCATCCAGGTCATGACGAAAGATACCCGCTACCTGCTTGCGCTTAACACCATTGGCCAGCAATAGATCAATGGCCTGTTTGAAGGTGCGAAGGGCTTCAGGGGTGATCTCGGGCGCGTGATAGCGCTCTTTCATTTGATAGTCTAGCCAAGCCAGCTCTGATTCTGTCTGCACCACATTGGTCAGCACCAGCAGATTGGCGAGTGGGCCCTTCAATCTGAAGCTGCCATAGCGAGCATAATGTTCGATCCTCGCAAAGCTCTCCACGCCGACCTTACGCACGGCCATGAACCAGCCAGCATCCAGTCTGTCGAGCTGTCTTGCGCGTTCATATGAGAGCAGCGGCATGCCTTGTATGGCCTGATCAACGGCCGGGGTGTAGCGGTTCAAGCGACACGTCACGACTCGGTCGTAAAAGGTCTGGTAAAGAAAGGCTCGCCCTTCGTAGGTGCGGGTTTTTGCTAACTGCCTACGCGTGTATTGCCATGTCAGCCAATGCGGAACGAAGAATATTCCCAACTTGCCATACCAGGGCCACGCCTCTGGTTTAATCAGTGACTGCGAAGCGGGTATACCAAGCATTCGGCGGATATAAAGTGCCTGATCAGAGTCTTCGGCAAGCAGCTCGCTGACATTGTTCTGAACCCAACGCCGCGCAGCTCTTAAGGCAATTCGCTGAGTATATCTGGAGTGAACGTCGGCACTTTCATCGTAATCGGAAATGGCCAGTCGTTTGACCGTGTCTCGCCCTTGCTCCATGGCATGGGTACGAAATGCCCGATACCCACTTTGATCACTCATTGTCATTCCTTTTACGTGGCGGTGAGATCGTGCAAACGAATGCGGTTGAATCAGTTTTGTGATTGATGGCGCGACAAGACTGACACAGACCCGATGCGCGGCTCAAACAGAGTCGGCCCTCATATTTTTACGATCTAGTGGATTGTCAGCGGCTAGCTACTGGTGCCGGTGATACTGCATTCGGTGGCCGAGGCCCAATAAGCGTCAGGCGCTGATAGCCTACGCAGTTGACTGCAATGCCGACGTCGAGCCATTAGACAACTGCTGGGAACTGGCGCGCGTCAAGCTGGGCGGCGAGTTCTTCGACCCGAACGAAGGCATGCTCACGCGTATCCTGAACAGCACTGATGACCTAGAACTGTCGGTCACATACATGCAATGTCCCTGCACGGACTGGCATCAACTGACCAGAAGCACTGCCTCCGTTGATACCAAAAGTCTTCGCCTGTCAAAGGCTCCGCTTCTTTGGCTAAGGTTAACGCGAGAGCCGGCCATTTCCTACTGGTCGTGGCGAACCTTCGCGCGCAGTGTGACGCTCCGCCCTTGCCTGCGGACGTAGCCAGTGACAAGCCAGGCAACCATCGGTCTTAAGAGTTACGGCACAGCACCCGGTACGTAACAACGCCAGTTCGCATCACATCCTTTCGCAATTTGCTCCCCAGCGCTGAATTGTTCGGGCTGGCAGTCAGCCTTGCGGCTGGAAGGTTCAAAAACACCTTTCATGGGTTGGAATGAGTCTTTCCTGGACAGGCGAACAAAGGACCTGGTACCTACAACCAACGAATAGTTTTGTGCACAGGTACCGACAGACGCGTGTTTGCACATTAGCCTTGGCACATCTTCTACACCTCAGGTGAACCGAACGATGACAACCACCTCACAAGCTATTCAAGTCTGCGAAGCAGTTCTTCAAGCGGATTTGGAGTACAACCAGACTAACAAGATATGGCCAAGCGTGAATCGCGTGATTGAGCGTATGCTCGGTCGACGCAATGAGCTGTGCGACGCTTACGAGGAACTTCATGAGTCGCTCGCGCAACGCCCTCATGCCCTTAAGTCGTTCTTTGACATCCTCACCTCGACCCCGGTGGCATGGAGTCCGGAAAAGATCACCGAAGCGCGACAAGCGCGCAAAGAGCTCACGGGTATCAACGCACAGATCGCCGCCGCTGCAGTGGCACTTGCGCAACTGCTCACACGTCGTGACGAAATCAAAGAAGGCTCAAGCTTTAGTTGCGATACCCTCTACCACCCACTTGATGTGCTGAACGCTGCTGCTGAACATGAGAACCATCACCTTTTCGAGTCCTACGTCAAAGATGGTTTGGAAACGTTGCAGTATCAGTACGACCTGAAATACTGGCCCTCGCTGAGCTCACTCGTTGAGGCTATTGGCGAGGATGCTGAAAATGCAGAAGTATATGCGCAGGACCCTGCCACTGACTCGGCTACAGAGGGTCGCCGTCCTGGGCTTTCCGATTTCCTGAAGGCATTCTTCACTCGCTTGAAGGAAAACAGTGTAAGGGAGCACGGCTTCATTCCTAATAACCTTAGTGTGTCTGATAACACTGTGGCTTCGCTGGTCAACTGTGCCCTTGATCTCAACGCAGACAAACTGATCGATGGAGATTTCGTCAAGCGCTTCCGGCAGCGCGAGCGTGAGCGCTAGAACACCCTATATCACCTCGAAACACTTAAATCTGGAGTTACCGTTAGCAGCTGAGGAGATTTGCTTCAGGTGAGTACTCACTGAGATTTTCCTTGAGAGAGCCATAAAAGCGACAATATTTTTCTGCGGCATACGAACGAAACCACCAACGTTCAACTCGCAGTCCGCACAGTCGTCTCTGAAAAAATACCGCATAGCTGCCAGAGCCGCGACACTGAAACATTCATGGAGGAAGCATGCAGATCACATTACAAGGTGAGGACGACGTGGAACAGGCACTTCGCGAAATACATCGACGAGCTTGCACGTATGAGGGACCATTGATGCACCAGTTCATGGAGCTGGCCAAGCTCAGCGCGCCAGTCGAGCCTGATGAGCCCCTTGGAGAGGAGCCCCAGGGTAATAGGTTAAGCAGTGCCAACGCGGAACCCGCGAGGCGCAGCGAGACCAAAGAGCGATTTGAAGAAGCCCTGTCGTTACTGATGGTGCTCGCTTTTCCGGTGAACAGCGGAACCGAGCAAGCAGTTCGCCGCGAACTCAACGAGGTGCTCGCACGCGATCAGCAGGTTGAGTCAATGCAAATGCGCGTCGGCAACCGAAAATCCAACCTACGACGTAACCTTGGACGGCGCCCGACGAAGCAGCAAATTGCATTGCGGGGAGCGTTGCTCGAATTTCTCCCTCGAGAGACCAAGGAGGATTTATGAGTACGACTACATCCCACGCGACAGGCGCCAAGAAGAAAAAGAAGAACCAACCGGCACCACCGGAACTGGTCAAAGCGGTAGGCGCACTCTTCGACATTGCCGCGAAAGCTCCTCCCCCTCTTAAGCTGCAAGCGATGACCCGCGACAAGCTGTACGAAATGCTGGTTCTAGCTCGTTTACTGAAAGTATTTCGGCGTGCACACCCAAAAGGGTCAATCATTCATAGGCCACCATCCAAGGGAGGCAAGACGTCAGAGGTGGTCGTGGCGAGTAAACCAGCTCTGGCCGATCGCAAAAGGTTCTCGCACTTTGATCTGCTCGACGCCGCTGGACAGTTAGTAGGGGAAGCTTGGAGCTCGGTCGAGTTTGAGTCGCTGAGTTGGGCACATAACGGCGGAGCTCCGGGCAAGGCCCCCCGCCAAGCCCGACACGAGCTTGACGTTTGTGTACTTGAGCCTGGCGCGGGAGAGCGTCCGTCTCACTTGCAGGTCTTTGCGGGCATCAGTTGCAAAGACGTGCGCAGTTCCTCGAAGGAGAACGTACGTGAGGCATTGGGGCTGCGGCGCGAGACGGCGTTCCTGCAGACGCCTGTGCAAAGCCTCGCCCCTTGGTTGGTCACTGAAGTCCCCGCGGAACCGAGTGCACCGATCCTTCTCATCAGCTCCGACGTCGGGGTAAGGAAATACTCTTCACCAGTTGACGCCCTGGGCGTCTATGTCCGATTCGTGCGTCGCCCTTGGGAAGCAGAGGTTTAAGTCTTTATTGATCAAGCAGCCAAGCCTGGAAATCTAAGCGGCATGCCATTACTTTTGTCGCCACCGACTTTTCGGTGGCGAGAAGCCACTCCGTTTCACCCCCCGTACCGGCATAGGTTGCTCTGGGTCAACATAAACCCTCAACAGCTGCATTGGGCTATTGCTCCTCAAGGAGAGGATTTTCAGTCTGCATCTACTGGTCTTCTGGGACCTGATCCCGTTGAGCCACGCTTGCAAGGCAACGGTCGATAAATTCAAGCTCTTGGACAAGGTCGGCAGCACGCTTTTCGAGCGCGCTCAATCTCGTCTGTTGCTCCTGCTGGACATGGTCCGGTGCGCGAGCAAGTGACGCCATTTTTCTCTTGCCCCACTCGATTTTTCCATTGATGTCCGCAAGGAGTTTTTCCCCGGAATCTTTTTTCCTCGCGGTGAATAACTGACACTCAAGCAAGCGGATTGCATCATAAATCCTGACGACCTCCTTGCTGGTTTTGGAGTGCACGAAATTCAGACTACCCTCATCGAAAGCATGATGCTCCTGGTTCTGTCCACCCCAGTTCACAAGATCATTTTTGATAACGTTAAAATGCGTAAGATCGTAATCAATATAAGGTTCAACGAGTGAAAACGTCGCTTCAAGACTGACCTGAAGATACATACTCTTTTTAAGCTGAGACTTATTAAAATGAGCAGTGACACTTACGCCCTTTTCAATGCAGTACTCCAGCACCATTGACTCAAACCAGATGCGACAATAGATTAACGCCTGCCTGATATCGTATACAGCTAATGCACGGTACACCTTCTCTTGAAAGCCTCCCGCGTGATCAATAATCACGATGCCCTTATTCGTATAGCTCAGCACGTTGCTGGTGTGTTGATCGCATTGGGTATGACGCTCCGCAATGATGCAAAACCTTTCCCAAAAAAGTCGATCGTGGGTGGTAACTACCATTTGAATCTGGCGGAGATAGGGGTCAGAGAAAAATAGATCTATGATATTCGAGCGGTGGTCGCTATCGATGGCGTTGACCACGTCGTCGAAGACTATCAAAGGAAACTTATTTTTTTGAGCCATCGCGAGCAACAATGACAGCCCGAGCGCTCTTAGATGCCCTTCGCTCAATATTGAGAACGCATCTAACGAGGATCCGTCTGCATTGGATATCTTAATCCTGTAGCTGTCAGCTACCTTGTCAAAGCTCAACGAATCGATTTGTTCATGCTCATCGTCGTGATTATTGATGGCTCGATAGTACTCTGCCGCTTTAGCTTCGATCCCGGAGATGCGGGATTTTTCCAATGTCAGTTTGTAAGTCAGCAAATCGCGATAAAGGTTGCCGTACTCAATCTCAAGATTTTTAAGCAGCAGGTTAAAGTGACTATTGTCAGTTGCATCATTCATCAGCTCAGCTTTTTGCGCTGAGAGATCAGCCATCTTATTGCTAACGATCTTAAATTCGCTCTCGGCGGTTCTCTTTTCATCGAATAGCCGCCGTAGCACCTCGCCAAGCTGACTCAGCTCCCTGGTCTGACGTTCGAGTTCTGCTGCTTGAGCTTCAGCCTGAGCCACTTCATTGCTCTTGCGTTGGCAGGCTTGGAGATACGCCTCGAGCTCGCTGGTGTATTTAGCTCGGAACTCCAGAAATAAGCGGAGGACGATCGACGCTACCTCGGCACGATCCGTCGCTGCGTGAAAGTCAGAAAGTGCCACTTGAAGATCATCTGTAAGCAAAATGCATGGAACGCCAGCTTGCTCATTGGCTTTCACGATGGTCAACCCTGTAGCAACCCTAGACGCCAAGTACGCGATTCGTTCGTCATTCCGTCGTTTCGAATACTTCAATTGCTCTAAAGCACTTAACGCCTGAAGCTCATGCCGCGCCCTCTCGAAAGGGTTCACAGAAACTCTATCCAATGGGGTCAAACAAGCCGGGCAAGTGTCGCCTGTTTCCGAGTTTTCGATTGCTTCAAGGGCTTGGTAAATCGCCCGATAGTTTACATCCGAAGCTCGTCGAAGAAATTCTGCTTCGATTGTTGCCTTGCGTCTAAACAGCCGATTAGCGATGGCGCAGGCACGACTCACTTGCTTCGGGGAAATGACGCTCGGGCCTTGCGCTACTCGTAGGCGCTCGGCTTTACGAATTCTCAACTCGATTAATTTAGGTAGCCTCTGGTATCTGGGACGCACATCGTAATCTTGGTCAGCTCGCAGCCCCAGAAGCCCACAAACTTGTGAGATAGAGGCTCTCACTGCAGCGGCATGAATTCGTCGCGTCTTTCCAAGAGCAGCCCGATCGCGCTCTAAAGCTACCAGGGCATCAGCCTGATCAGGGCGCATGAAGGGCTTGAGGACGAAACTCTCAGGCCTGACAAATCGGGAAAGGACCTCCTGGAATTCTTCCAGCCCAAACAAGGTGGCCAAGACGTCTCCCTCGGCGCTTCCCGTATCCTTCGAGCCCAGCAGAGAAAACTCCTGAAGACGGTTGCGGTCGATAAAGCAACTCGACCAACTGAGGCTCTGCGTCACCGGCGCCTTGTTTGTGTCGAACAGGCTTAGCTGAGGTCTGGTTGCTCCACGCGCAACGTATTGTTTGACCTTGGTCTTGCGGCGGCCGGCCTCTTTGATACTCCCGGTTGCGCCGATTTCTAATGCTTCACACAGTGATGATTTACCTCCACCATTAGGCGCGTAGAAGATGTTCTTGAGAGGGCTGAAATGAAGGAGAGTTCCTTTATCATCGGAGCCAAATTCTCCGAACCCTCGGAAATTCTTTACTCGCAGATGAGCCAGCGGATTCAGACCTGATGGTGCCACCCAATCCAATTCAGGTCTGCTATCGAGAACTCTTTTGAAACGTGCAGCAGCCCGTTGGTAGTTACGGCCTAGCAGCTCATCAGCCGTTGTGGTGATGTAAGACTTGATGTGGTCGGAGTAGCGCCCTTTACTCTGATTGGCCTTAAACATACACCAGAGGAGTATGAGGTAAGCATCAGGCCTTCCTTCAAGGTTCTGCCTTGCGAAACTCAAAAGATACTGGCTCATTACACCTCCTTGTTGGTACGCACCAGCCTAGCCGTACTGAAATCAGAAAGCTATCACACTACTTCTTTGTACGTTTCAACTGAGTTCGATGTCAGGCCAATACTAAACGTGGGAATCTGGCAGCGCGATTCGCAGCTTAGGCAGAGGTGAACTTGACCTGTAGGAGGTCTACTAAGCCGTCTACGCGCTCGACGACAACGTCATCCAGCCCCGTCGGCGCACTCAAATCTAACTAAGGGTGTTGCGAGCTGGCCCGGCAGATCAATCGCAAATGACCCGGAGGTCTTGCCGGCTTTGGCAGATGTAACCTGAGGGGGTGATCGCGTTGTTCTTGATGTCTTCAGACAGGTTAACCTAGACGAAATTTTTGGCTGAAGAAACAGGCTATGGAAAAGGAAGTTCCTTTCATCCCGCGTACTCTGGTGCATCAAGATGGGCGACACGGCCCCGTTCGTGATAGTGAGCTTGACCCGCATCAAGCCCCGATCGTGATACTGGGCGAGGCTGGAATGGGGAAAAGCCGCTTACTCGCACAACTGGCCGCACAAGCAGGTTGGCACATCGTGCGAGCCGACGAGATCGAGCTGGTTGGCGACGCTACCTCGACAGTCATGCTGATAGATGCGCTCGACGAGTCAACGGACGCTGCCACCGGAACTGCGCTGAAGGCGGTGTTGCTGGAACTGAAGAAACGCAACTACCCACCTTTCATTCTGTCCTGCCGTGCCTCGGACTGGTCGCGCGCGAAGCATGCACACTTGATCGAGGCCGCCTACCGCCAGAAGCCCACCGAGCTGCGCCTGCAACCACTCGATGACGAAGATATCCAGGCACAGTTGCATGCATACCTTCCCCCGGAGCGGGTCATCACTCTTCAGTCGCACCTCGAGCGCTTCGGCCTGACCCACTGGCTTGGCAACCCACACACACTGAAACTGATTGCCGAAAGCGCCATGCATGGCGAACTCCCCCGTAGCCGCTCCGAACTGTTCCGCAAGGCCGTGGAGCAACTGGTGAGCGAACATAATGACCTGAAGACAAACAACGCGTTCGCCATCAAGGACGCGTTCGAGTTGGCCGGCGCAGTCTGTGCGGCACTTCTGCTAACGGGCCACACAGCTATTTCACGCCAAGCACAACCTGCCCGATCAACCGATGTCTCCATCATCGAACTGAGGCAACTGCCAAACGCCGATCGGGTCGAAGACTTGCTGGGTACCCGCCTGTTCAGGGCGCTAGATGCCAATCGCTTCGAATGCATCCACCGCAGCATTGCCGAATACCTGGCCGCTCACTGGCTCGCACACGAACCGTTGCCTCGCAGAACCCAGCGCCGGCTGCTTGCGATGTTCCATCAGCATGGCATCGTGCCCTCTGGCCTGCGCGGCGTGCACGCATGGTTGTGCATGAGCCCGAATCTGGCCCAAAGAGTGATATGCATGGACCCAGCAGGCGTCATCGAGAACGCGGACCTCGCCGGGCTTGATCCAGCCTCAACCACCCTGTTACTAGAACGATTAGAAGAATGCTATTCGAGTAACCCAATGGCACTTTCCTGGTGGCGCACCGGCGCCGCCGTTGAACTGGCCAGCAAAGGCCTGGTGGGCGAGCTGGTAAACATCGGTACAGATCGAAGCAAGCCAGTGCATCTGCGCCTTCTTGTTCTCGAATCGCTGGACGCCTCGGCGAAGCTAGAGCCGTTCAAGAACCGGTTGTCGGCCGTCATGCTCGACAGTACGGATGTGTATGGCGCTCGTCGAGCAGCAATACAAGCACTGCTTGCCCTCTTGTCAGGTGATGAGTCCCTTGAGTGCATTCGCGCCCTGCACGCAGGTGCCGATCCGGACTCCGTCAGGCTAGCCTTCGACCTTGCTTGCCTGGTCGATTTCGACGGTGTCGAAAATGAAGTACTCGCCGCGCTGATCATTGGCTGCTCAGACCAGAACGACCGCGTCGGTGAGCTGTGGGACAAGTTCGCCCCGCTCAAGTCCGACTTCCCGGCGTCGCGACGCACGCTACTGTTGAATTGCCTGATCGACCAGGCTCCCGCAGGGCTGTCCTGTACCGAGTTCTATACCCGGCAGGTTGACGAGTTTCGCGAACTGCTTACTGCCCTGACCTTGGCGGCGATGACGGACAATACGCTCTCTCCGGCGCAAGCTTGGCGTGCGTTCAGCTTCTTCTGTTCAGTTCCGCTTTACCCAATGCTGGCCCCCTCCATCATTGAGCGTCTGGCCGCAGACCACGCCTTTCGCCACGCCGTTCAACAACATGTGATGTTCGACTGCACAGATGGTGAGAGCCTTAGCCAACGGCATGAGCGGCTGCGAGAGATCGGTCTTGATTGCTCGGAAAGCGACGCGATCGAGATGCTGGCGAGGCTGGACGCCGACGATCTAGAGGACGAGCGCTGGAAGGCTCTGGTAAGCCTCATACATCACGACAACGAGCACGGCGTGCGACTGCGCGCCGCCGCGCTGCAGTTTGCCGGCAGCCACCCGCAAAGGCTGGCCTGGGCAAGCAACATCGAATTGGACTCCCGTCGGCAAGCGCATTGGGAACGACAACTGCGCGAAAACCAGACCCGCGTGGAACAGGATCGTCACGACGCCACTGCCCGGCTGAATGAGCACAAGGCAGCAATTGCCGCCATGAGCAAAGGCGATCACCGGTACCTGACGATACCGGCGCAAACCTACCTGCGCGGATCTCGCCTTAGCCTTGATGCAGGGGCCGGAAATGGCGCTGTCGTGCAGTGGGCAGGTGACGAATTGGCAGCCGCAGTTTTCCAAGGTTTCGAAAACTACCTACGAAACATTCAAGCACGCCTATCGACTGAAGCGATCAGCCAGTACTTCGCCCGATTCAGCCAGTACGAACGCAACGACCAAGACGTGGCGTTGGCAGAGCTTTCCGCAGAGATCATCTTGGCTGCGGCAATCGAGCACGTGCGCACCCGAAGCTCTTTGGCATGCTTAACGACCGAAACGCTGTTCGCCATCTTTCTTTCGCTCAAACAGCTCCCCTTCAAGGCACCCGACACGCTGGAAACGCTGGTGTACAAGACGCTAGGCGAACGCAAAGTTCTGATGGAGGCCATAAAGCTCTGGTTCGAACCCTGCTTGCTTATCGGCGAGTTCATCCCGCCGCTTTATCCAGATGACCCGGAGCTCTACAACCAAACCGAGAAAATCCTGACGAAACTGGCAAGCGACTGGTTGGAGTGCCGACCGGACCTGCCCGAGGCATCGCAGTACTGGTGCTTGCAGCATCTGGTCCACAATGAGCCAGACACAGTCCCCCATGCTCTGCGGCATTGGGGCTCGGGAAATTCTCGCCCCATGCCGCTATTCATTGAAGCCGCGCAACTCATCGTGAACTTCGAGGAAAAATCGGCGCTACTCGACTGCACACCGGTGAACCCTGAACTGCTGCTGGCACTTAGTGAGTTTCAGATGCTCACTCCAAGTGTGGCCACCACCAGCTGGATCATCGAAAGATTCCGGGGCTGGTATCCCATGATCGGCTGGCTCAAGGGCAACCTGATCGATGAAAACTGGTCGAGACCGCAAAGTGAATACCTGCAACGCCTGATCTTCCAGCTAAGCGAGCAGCAAACCCACGAAGCACACTCGGCCATGGACCTCCTGTGCGAAGCCTCCCGTGACAGTTACACCGATTACCTGTGTGAACGCCGCACCCTGCAACGCCAGCAAGGCCAGGGATTGGCATACCAACCACCTACATTGGAGACGTTGCTGGCAATCAAGCGTGACGAACCACCGCGCACCGGAGCCGATTTGCTGGCCTGCATCCTCGAACAGCTGGAAGATGTACAGCGCCGGATCAAGAATGACGAGCTCAACTCTTGGAAGCTGTTTTACATGGACGAAGGCAAGGCGCCACAACGAGAAGAATGTTGCCGAGATCGTTTGATCGGCATGTTTGAACATATAACGGCAGATATCCGATTCGATCCCGAAAGACACGTGGTCGGCCAACGACGCGTGGACATCATGTGCGAAACCATGGGCATCACACTGCCCATCGAAATCAAACGTGCCTGGAACGGGCAACTCTGGGACGCGGCCGACCAGCAGCTCGATGCCGCGTATGTCAGCTTCCACCGTGGCTCGGGCCTAGGCATATACCTGGTGCTGTGGTTTGGCGAGCACTCCAAGAAACCGCGCCGCCCAGCAGATGGAAGCCCGTCCCCCAGCTCCCCGGAGCAGCTGAAGACGATGCTGGTCGAGCGTAGCAAGGCTGCCACGCAAGGACGCGTGGCGGTGGTGGTGCTGAATATGACACGTAGCCAGCCCGCGAAGTGACTCGTAACCGCCCGGACAGCTTTTCGTCGCTTGAGGCCGCGGCGGGAACGCTGGCCATCCTGCGCTCTCTGTAGAGCGAATCGTCGACCAAACCTTCCAACCGCACAATGCTCTCTCACGAACTGGTGCAGGAGCTCGCCGATGCGCTGCCGCTGGAGATCTAGAAAGCGGCATTCACACCAACAGTCTCACCGACGGTAGAGCTCGAGCTGCTACAGGCCGATCGGCGGAGGCTTCGTACCCATCCATCGGTTGTTCAGCCTGGCTAGGCAAATTTCAGAGAAAGCGTGCTGGCGCGGTATGGCGGAGAGTGCTGCATCAACGGGTGCAACTTCGCCGCGCTGGTCGAGACGGCGCACATCATTCCTCACAGGGAAGACCTGTCGGATGATGTGAGCAACGGATTACTGCTGCGGGTAGACCTACATCGGTTGGCCATTCAAGTGAGGCGCATACCGGGCTGCAGCCGCTCCGTTTCGCATGGTAAATACGCACCTTTAGTTAACGATACCAAAGCCGCTTGGTACCTCACCGAACTGACAGGCACGCCCAATCTGAATCTGAGCCATGATGATCTGGATCACTCACGTGCTCTTGTCATTTGCAATACCGTGACTTGATACCCCCGCCATACCCAAGCGCGATTGATCACGGGAGCAGGCCGCCACCTCCACCACCACAAAGGGTAGAAAAAACCGCATTCACTTAATAGAGTCTTGCATCTATATCAGATCAGAAGGTGTTAGAGCCGAATGAGCACTTCATCAGCAATACTGGACGGGCTTGTTGAGTCCTTGAAGACGCAAGCTTCATTGCTGATCGCTGCATCAGAAATGGAAGCCATAGGGCCAAATGATCTTCGCGACGAGTTTGCTCGTCGACAGCTGAGGCGCTCAGCGGAGCTGGTGAGCGGAGCGGCGGCATTAGGGGCAGTGGCAAATTCCGCCTCCTTGGGAGTCTTAAGCCGCAGCTTACTCGAGCAACTGATAATGGTTTTGTGGGGCATTCGATCTATTGACAATGCGAAGTCCCAAAGCGACGCGGGTACTGCTGAATTGGCGAAAGCACTAAAGATGAACTTAAAAGCAGGCACCGCCAAGGTCTTTGACCGGCGCACTGGCGAGGAAGTAACAGCCAGATATCTCGAGAGGGAGCAGGCAAAGGGGAGTCCGCGACGTAAGAGTGTTGAGGAGCAAGCCAAAGAGGCAGGCGTTTTGGACCTGTATACCGTTTTCTATAGATTTTTATCGCTTGAGACCCATGGTCACAACGAAAGCCCCAAAGAAAAATCAGAAATCGCAGCTCTGTGCGTCACCCACCTTCAAGGGATTGGTGGCATCAGTCGCGCCATCGGTCAGGCAGGTGTTTGGTGGCTGATGCATCGTCACTGGCCAGACAACGAGTCACTACGTGAAGTGTTGGGCCTAAATGCAAAGGCTTAGAAACAAAGCTCGACGACACACTGCCCCTTCTTGGACAAATACTCTCCATCCAATCCCAAAACGCAATAACACTGAAAGCCACCCCGCACCATCTTGTTATTCTGACAGGAATCGCCATTCGAGATCTCTCGCAAACCCATGCGAGCGGGGGCAAAAATGGGGGCATAACTGATCTTTTTTGACCTAAAACTACCGTCCTAGAGCACAGTCAAAATGTTTTTTGGGGATCCGGATAGCCTATAAGCATCGTAAAGCAAACCTTCGAGCTGACCTCACTGGCTTCCAATAGCCCACAAAGATCCATTCACACCGGTGACTTGCTGCATCAACTCGGTTTGACGGCACCAAATCACAGATGCACCGCCGGCTTAGGCTGACCAACCCCACAACCAGAAGAAACGCGCACCCTCACCGCAATCAACAACGCCGCCAGCAACATCAGCACACCCGCCGCAACGAACACACCCGCGCTGCCACCAAGGCTGAACATCGCTCCCCCGGCAGCGGCCCCTGTGGCAATGGCCGACTGCACCGATGCCACCACCATACCCCCAGCACTTTCCGCTTGGTCAGGCACCGCGTTAGCCACCCAGTTCGACCACGCCACCGGCACGCCGCCGAAGGCCAGGCCCCAGATCGCCAGCAGTACCGCCTGCCCCGGCACCGAGGCCGGCAGCAGCACCAACGCCAGTGCTGCAACGCCGACCAGCGCGGGCATCAACACCAGAGTGGCCAGCGGATGGCGCTCCAGTAGTTTCCCGGCCAACAGTGTGCCGGCAAAGTTCGCCACACCAAACCCCAGCAGCATCAGCGACAGCCCTTGCGCGCCGATGCCGGTGGTCCCTTCAAGGAAGGGCCGAACATAGGTGAACATGGCAAAGTGGCCGCTGTGCACCAGCACGCAACCGAACATTCCCATGGCGATGCCCGGACGCAGCAGCACCTCGAGTACGGTACGCAGGCGTGCCGGTCGACGTGGCGCAAGCCGCGGCAAAGTGAACGACTGGAACGCCAGGGTCACGATGCCGACCGCCGCCGCTGCAAAGAATGCGCTGCGCCAGCCATACAAGCCGCCCAGATAGCTGCCCATCGGCACGGCAACGACCGTACCGATGGCGATGCCGCTGAAAATGATAGACAGCGCCCGGGGCAACAACGCGCTCGGCACCAGGCGCATCGCGACCGCCGCCGCCATGCTCCAGAATCCGCCAAGGGCGATACCCAGCAAGATGCGCATCAACAGCAGCACGGCGAAGCTGGAGGAAACGGCAACCAACAGATTGGAGGCGACCATCAGCGTGGAGAAACCCAGCAACACCCAACGTCGGTCGATGCTGCGGGTCAGGCCTGGCACCAGTAAACCGGCGAACAGCGCCACCACGGCGGTCACGGTTACCGCTTGGCCGGCCAGCGCTTCGGAAACGCCCAGGTCAGTCGCCATCAGCGTGAGCAGACTGGCCGGCAGGTACTCCGCAGTCAATAAACCGAAGACGCCCATTGCCAGTGAGAAGACGGCCATCCACGCGGGGGTCGCGGGCGCCTCGTTCGCGCTGTCGCCAGCATGAGGTTCGGATGGGGCATTGCATACACAGTCGGTCATTACTCGGATCTCCCAATTTTCATTGCGAGCCGCAGTCTAGGCGCCGAAGACTGGATGATCTATGATCCAAAAACCTTCATTTTTGACCAAAGCACCTGAACCATGTCGGTAGAACAGTTCGCTCTGTCCTCGGATCTCATCAACGAGTTGTTGCAGGGCATGCGTCTGCGTGGGGTCGACTACCGGCGTATCAACGCAGGTCCACGCTTCGGTCTGGGTTTCGCGGCAAAACCGGGGCACGCCTGGTTTCACTTCGTGGCCGTCGGGACTGCAGTGCTGCATATGGAGGATGGCACCACCTATGAGCTGTCTGCCGGCAACGCTGTGTTCATCTGTCATGGTGCGGGTCATGAGCTGCTTTCCCACCTTGGCGAGCCGGTTCAGGACATTGACCGTTTAAATGGAGCCGCCCTCGGGGATACCGTCAGCGCAGTGGATATCGGAACCGATGCCTGCCCCACGCCCAGTACCCTTCTGTTCAGTGGTTGTATGGAGTTCGAGCTGGGCAGTATCCATGGCCTCGGCCAGCTGATGCCGGGTCTGATGCTGATCGATGCCGGTGGCCAGCGCTATCCCGGGCTGGTGCCTATCTTGACCACCATGGAGCGCGAGGTCAGCGCTGCACGTGTTGGCTTCGCCGGTATTCTTGCGCGGCTGGCCGATGTGGTGGCCGCCATGATCGTTCGCGGCTGGGTGGAGTGCGCCTGCGGAAACGCTTCTGGCCTCGTCGCCGCCTTGCGCGATCCACGCCTGGCCGGTGCTCTGCTTGCGCTGCATCAACAACCCGGCCGCGACTGGACGGTTGCGCAATTGGCAGAGCACTGCCATACCTCACGTTCGGTGTTCGCAGACCGCTTTCAAGTGACGATCGGCATGTCCCCGCTGCGCTATGTCACCGAACTGCGAATGCGGCTTGCGACCCAGTGGCTGACACTTGAGCGGCTGCCGATCGAAGAAGTGGCGCAGCGTCTGGGCTATACCTCACAGGCCGCCTTCAGCCGTGCATTCAAGCGCATCACGGGCAACACACCGGGTTTGAGCCGCAAGGCGAGGCAGCCTGCTGTTCCCCAGAATCCATACCCCTGACTCACTTGCCGCCCGTGACGTCGAGGAATGTACCGGTAACGAACGATGCCTCCTCGCTGGCCAGCCACAGAATCGCGCGTGCCACTTCCTCCGGCTGACCGCCCCGTCCCATGGGGATCGAGTCCTTGACACGATCGACCCGTCCCGGCTCACCGCCACTGGCGTGCATTTCGGTGTAGATATGTCCGGGGCGAATGCAGTTGACGCGTATGCCTTCGCGGGCCACCTCTTTTGCAAAGCCGATGGTGAAGGTCTCCAGGGCACCCTTCGATGCCGCGTAATCGACGTACTCGTTCGGGCTACCAAGGCGGGCCGAGGCCGAAGAGACGTTGATCACCACGCCACCCGGCCCGTTGTGGCGGGTGGACATGCGCTTCACTGCCTGCTGGGCACAGAGTATTGGCCCAATGGCATTGACGGCAAAGATGCGCTGCATCCGCTCGTAACCCAGGTCCTCCAGGCGTGACTGAGGCGCCAGCACGCCGGCGTTATTGACCAGTACGTCGATGCGTCCGAATGTGCGATCGATGGCGG
>Ga0308160_10002379_pt1 | contig 22971 bp, 28 predicted proteins | sample PhyFR1_FD_201036 | JGI IMG/M metagenome (GOLD analysis project Ga0308160, IMG submission 201036) | Phyllosphere microbial communities from UC Gill Tract Community Farm, Albany, California, United States - DLSLF.R1 | ecosystem: Host-associated > Plants > Phyllosphere > Unclassified | place: USA...
GAGGTCGAGTCGGAAGCTTGGGCGGGGGAGGTCCTCGCGAGCGGAGAGGTCAAGCTGGGTTTGCGGAGGGGGGTAGGAAACGAAGGCGGGCGGGCGGTGAGGGTTCGGAGCGAGCGAAGCGGCGACGGCGGCAGCAGCGACGAAGCCGCGCCCGCGCCGACTCGCCTGCATGCATATGACGACCGTAAGTTCCGGCGTCCCGACACGGATAGCTCTCTCAAAGGTCTGTCAAGCACGGCGGGCAGATGCAGGAGAGCGAGAGTGCAGAGACATGGCATCACGAATTTTCGCTGCTGCTGCTGCTCGTAGCGGGTGGCGCAGACTGAGAAGTCTCGTCGCCAACGGCTGTACCCTCGGCCGATGCCTCCTCTGCTGACCCTGCCGACGCAGCCGAAGTCTTGTCGTTGACCGTCGCCGCACCTTTCGTTCGGGAGCGACGATCGGCCAGCCGATTCACGCGTCGAGATCCGCCCTTAAGAACCTTCACTGGTACTTTGGCTTCGGACGGGATGGTTGTCTGAGTTGAGTTGTCAGGCAGGATCTCCGTCGATTCTCGACGAGCGCCTGGGGAAATGGCAGGTGCTGGGTTTGCCAATGTACGCTTCTCGGACGAGGGCGGCGCATCTGAGGAATCGCCTTCGCTTGCTGCGGAAGTCGAGGTAGCGTTCGAGGTCGCCGGCGCGGGAGCCGCTGCAGCGCCCTTCCCGGCAGGCAGCGGCGGATCGGTTGGGCTACCTTTCTTGCCGTCGCCTGTGGCACTCGCGAATGAGAGGGCCATGGCGGCCACTCTGGCCGTCTCTTTGGGGAGGGGGTTGACCTGCTGACGAGATAGACGGTCTTGCCTGACGAGAGATACCGAGATCGCAGCCTTTGGCGCAAGGTCCGTGTAGGGGACGGAGGTGATGTTTGACCTGCTGTCGAGCCTGAAGAGCTTGCCCGAGCCTAGCGTCGGAAGCAAGAGGTGCACGTGGTGTCCTCTGGAGGAAGTGCGCGCTCAGCCTCAACGATTCTGGTGCAGAGCGGGGTACAAAGGAGGACGTACCGCACGGCGAGCTGCTCGACAACATAGGAGAAGTCGCCGTCGCCCGAGCTGCGTGGCAGAGTTGAGGCGAATCCGTCAGCGACAAGATGACAGACAAGAGTCAGGTGACGAGACGTACGCCAGGATGAGGGTGCTGCCTGGGTTCTCGTAGGCGAAGCGGAGCATGTCGCTGCAGAGTACGCGCAGGCGGGTCAGCGAGAGGGCGGCGAGCGACGAGCTCGCGCGCTTCGAAGGATCGTGACGCACCTGGTGAGAAGATAGTCGGCATCGCTGTGCGTTTCCCATGAAAATAGAATTGCATGTCAGTCGATGACGACATGCAGGCGGCGGCAGCGTGCGAGCGAGCCGCACTTGCCGTCCCCAAACATGGCCTTCGAAAAGTCGCGGATCCGGACGCCGTGCCGCTCGAGGTCGGCGAGCATGGAGGCCTTCTGCTTCTGCCAGTATGTCACCTCCTTGCCGTGCATGAAGCCGACGTCTGTGCCATCAAGAGGCGAGGAATCCGGTCAGCAGCAGCCCTAGCGCAAAGGAAGCGGCTAGACGTCGTCCCGGTCGGCCGCACCTTCATAGGCTTGGACGAAAGCGACCCGCCCTTGCTTCCTGGCATAGTCCCAGATCAATTGGATCAGGTCTCCGGGCAAGGCCTCTGTTTCGACGCTGCCGCTGAGGTTCTCCGAGTCGATGAAGACGGCGCAGCGCTGTTTGTCGGGGCTGTTGACGACGCGCCGAGGCAGAGTCGGCACCACTTGAGGCCGCACTCGCTGCTGCCTCTCATGCAGCGTTTGCCGCGGCGCCTGCCGGCCGGGGGGCTGTCTTGCCACCTTTCCTGGACCGTTGAGATGTTCTGGTAGGATTGACCGGGTCAGCGACGAAGGAGGAGGTCAAAAGAGGCGGCAGTCTGCGACGAGCGCACGAACCTTTCCAGCTGCGGAGCGGCGGCGGCCCGTCCTTCGAAGGCGGCGCGCGCGCAACCTTCACCGCTGGAACGGCTGCCTTCCGTAGCGCTTTGATGCCGTACGATGATCCGGATGACAGCGACGGCTCATGAGTGGCAGGAGGCGGTGGGGCCGCCGGCGTCGAGCTGGGCGAGGCACTGGTAGCGAGGGGCCCGACCGGCAAGGTCGGCGGTGCGGACGAGCTGCTCGTCGACGATGCCGCTCGCAGCTGCTTGGACGACCGCCGGAGCCAGAGCCTGGCCAGCGCAGAGACAGACATGACAGAGAAGAGCGGCAACTTGTCCTCCTGGACCGAGCTCCTGGTGTGGCGGCGGCGGAGGAGGTGGGAAGGGTCGTCGGAGGAGGAGGAGGAGGTCGTCGTCGAGGTCGAGCGGCCGACCTAGGGCCTTGTTGGACGCGACCCCTTTCTTTGCGCGGGCTCGCCTTGTTCTGCCGGGCGGCCGCTCCCTCAGAACCCTCCCTCGACCCGGCCTCTCTATCTCCGAGCCCTCCCTCGCTGCGTGTTGTACTAGACCTAGACGTAGCCGCGCTCATCGCTCGCTCACTTAGAGTCCTCAAGCGCTGCCTTTCTCGAGCAGCAGGAGGCGGCCGGGATCGGCGGGCCTGCGAGCATTGCGCTCGGCCACCCCACCGCGTGCGACCCCGGCTCATCACGCTGCGTTGATTGCAGCGCCCTTTGTCCGGCCCGGCACCCCTGTCCGCCAGCCACCGGCCGAGCCTAAAGGACGAGCCGAGAGGGTCGACTGCGGTCAGCAATCCGAAAACGGCCTCTCTAGAAGGTCGAAGGAGGGCGCGCGCTGCATGGCGCCTTCCCTCGCTCCCTCCCTCGGCCGGTCGGTCGGTCGACGGGCTAACCTACAAGAGCTCGAGCCTAGGACGCCTGCCATCCGCTCTCGCTCACTCCTTCTCTTTCGCCACTCTTTAGCCAACGTCTCTCATTTCTTTCCATGTCTCTCCCAGCTCGTGAACCCTCTCGGCCAGCCGCCGCCGTCAGCGCCGACGGCCCCAAGGAGCTGCCGACCGTCCTCGAGTCGGCCGACGCCTCAATCGACGGCAAGAACGTCGACAGCAAGGATCTCGCGGAGGGCGACTCCTCTTCCGCAGGAGAACCAGCCTCGACCGTCGAGTTCCGCGTCTACAAGAAGCGATGGCTCGGCCTCATCGGACTCGTGCGTTTTCTCTCAAATCATCCCACGGCTTCCTGTTCCCCTCTCGCCGCCCGGGCTGACGGAATCATGCTCTCCCTCTGCTGTCCAGTTCCTCATCAACTGCATCAATGCGATGAATGCCCAGTGGTTTGCGGCCATCGTCGTGCAGTCGGCAACACTGCTCGAGACAACGCTCACGCAGGTCGGTCTTCCGAGGCAGCGCGTCGCAGTCGACTCTTCCGGGTGCTAACTCCTCGTCATTTTCCCTGCTGCCGGCCAGATCAACTGGTTCGCCAATATCTGCAATCTAACCTCGCTCGTCTCGTACCTCTTCGTCCCGTCGCTCTGCCGCAAGTACAACGTCACGACGCTCGCGATCGCGGCCGCCGCGCTCAACATTCTCGGCGCCTGGATTCGCTACGGGGGCATCAGGTCGGCTAGCCCGTCCGTCCAATGGGGCATCGTCCTCTTTGGTCAGATGATCAATGGACTCGCGACGCCGTGAGTCGGCCGTGACTCGAGCCATCGTCGGATGGAGAGAGCTTCGCTGGAACGACCCACCCTCCAGGCTGTCGCTCGCGCTCGGGACGACCTACTCGCAGATTTGGTTCCCGCTTTCGGAACGAACGACGGCGACGATGCTCTCGACCGTGCGTCCGAGCGAGAGCTTTCGTTCCAGCCTTGGCTGACCTCCCTCCCGTTGCCCCGTTTGAACAGGTGTCGAATCCGTTTGGCATGGCCCTCGCCAGCGTCATCTCGCCGCTCATCGCGGTCGAGTCGACCGACGTCGCCCTTTCGGTACGCGTCGCGCAGGCTCCGTTCCCGATACCGACATTGTGTCTGACCTTCCACATCCGCTCGCTCTGCCAGCTTCTCGTCATGGGCTGCGTCAACCTCATCCACCTCGTGGCCTTTGCCATTCCCTCGGCACCGCCCGTCCCGCCGACCTACGCCGCCTCGCTCCCCTCACCCTCCTTCTCGGACGGCGTCCGCCTCTTCCTCGGTGACTCAATCAAGCTGCCCTTCCTGACGCCGCCAACGGACGACGAGGGCGCCCATCGTTCTCGGATGACGGCCCGTGAACGGATCGATCTCTGAATCGTCTTTGCCGTCTACACCCTCCTGGTCGCCTGCGGCACGGCTCTGCAGGTCGAGATCGCCTCCATCTTCATGTGCGTCCGACCCGCCTGTCGCGCCCCGACTCGCTACTGACTCATCTCCCTCCCACCAGGCCCTACGGCTACTCGTCCTCGGCGTCTGGCAACTTCGGCGGCGGCCTCATCCTGGCCGGCCTTGTCGGAGCTGGCACGACGGCGCCGCTCCTGGACCGGTGCGCATCTCTCACGACATCATGCAGACACAGCAAGCGCTGACCATGAGCCTCTCCTCTACTCGAGCAGCTACTTCAAGGCGCACCATGCTCTCGCGGCCAGGGTTCTCATCCCCGTCATCGCTGCAATGAATACAGCTCTCATTTGGGTCATCAAGCCGGCCAACGATATCGGCGTCGTCGCCGTCTTCCTCGTCATTGGCTTTTGCTCGTTCGCTCTCCTCCCGATCGGTCTTGAGCTCGGCGCCGAGATTACTCGTCAGCCGGAGGCATCCAGCTCGGCTTTCTACTGGCTCTCGACGTAAGGCGCCGTGCTCCTGTAATAAGCGGTCATTCGCTGACATCCGCACGCGTTCACCTGACCTGACTCTTCAGACTGCTGACCTTTGCGATGATCAACATCCTGGACGCCACTCGGGCAGGCGACGATGCATCCCCTCCGCAGAACATGGACAAGTGCGTCAAGCCACTAAGCGAGCCACGAGTGTGGCAGATCGACTGACGGTCACTCTCTCGCAACCGGTAGGGGCATCATTCTCGAAGCAGCTCTCACCATCTTCGCAGCCGTCAGTCGTCGCCTCTTCTCTTCCCGCCCGGCCAGTGCCCCTAACCAGAAATCTGCCTTTGCAGATCCTTATCTTCTTCGTCAAGGGCGACCAGCGCCGCTCGCGCGAGGACCGCGAACGTCAGGACAAGGAGTCGCAGCACGCAAGCGATGACCAGACGCACGAGCTGCCTGCGCTGTCGGCGAGCTAAAGATCGGCAGGGGAGGCTCGCTCGGCGCCGCTCGCACATAGCGGAGGGAGGAGGGGGGAAGAGGGGGCGCATTGCACAACCATTCGTTCAGGTAACTTGCCGCCAAATCGGGGCGACGATGCCGAGGAGACTCCTTTCGCAACATATGCTATCCTTCATGTCTTCTCGGTCGCTTCGACGTGCGCTCGGTCAGCTTCTTGCTGGATATGCGCAACAAGTGGCTCGTCGAGAACGCAGACGCACGCCCGCCGCCCAGAACTCCGCGGTCGACAGGAGTCGTCGAGCTCGCCGCCGGCCCGCAGTCTTCCCCCTCCCCCTCCCCTTCGCATCGCCGGACTACACCGCCCACCATGGACTCGCTCTCTGATCTCCTTCTTTCCATCAACGAGAAGCTCGAGGCCGACTCGGCCCTGCGCGAGGTCCGTGTCGTTACTCGCACGGGCTAGAAGCTGCCGCCGTCTGCTGGCCGACGGCCGCTGACCACCGCCTCCGCCGCGTCCCTCCGAGCAGACGATCCAGCTTACGGTCAAGGAGCTCGACCGGCAGGTCCGCGCCTTGCATGCCGTCGCGAACCGAGTCCACTCAACTCCTCCAGCTGAACGTGCGCCTGCATCTGTGAGGTCGCTCTTCATCTCGCCCCTGGCTGACCTCGTCGAGCTCGACTTGCCCTCCCCACGCAGTCGAGCGGCTAGCCCGCCAGATCGAGCAGGGCGTCCGGGACGTCGCGCCGACGCTCAAGGAGATTGGCGGCCTCATACCTCAGGGCGAGTTTTTCAAGTGCGTCCAGCCCCGGTCTATGCTCCCTCGCCCATAGTGGCACGGCTGGTTGACGCTTGCCGTCGCGACGCAGGTGGTCCGGCCTGTACAACAAGAGCCTCCAGGACCTCACCTTCCTCGCCGCCCTCGCTCACTTCCTGCTCTACTCGTCGCTGATCTCGTTGGCCGAGGTGTCTGAGATGCTCGCGGTGCGTCATCTGACTACTGCTGCATGAAAGCTCGGCCAACTGGAGCTGACTTCGTTCCTTGCCATGTGGCGCGCAGCTCGACGAGAGCCTCAAGGATCGGATCACGCTTCTCCCGGACGACTACCTGCAGGGCCTCATCTCGCTCATCAACGAGCAGGTGCGTACAATCTGTGCCGTTTGTGTGCCGGCTTTCCTCGAGATCTGACTAACGCCACGGCTCATGCCCGGCTCTCGTGCCTGACCAGTCGCGCCTGGCCGTCAATTCGGTCACGCTCGGCAACTTTCAGATCGTCGAGAGGATCTCGACCTTTGTCGGCGAGATCTTCTCGGGCTTTGCGCTGTCCGTCCTACGCCTCACATTTGGCCTGCCGAGCGATCACTGAAACCCCATCCTACCACCAGGCTCAACCTGAAGAATGACTCCCTCCGTCGTCGTGAGTACGGACTGCCCTGGACGACCATCGTCACTATCGCTGACCGTCTTGTCCGTCTCACGCTCCGTCTCAAGGCTTCGATGCGATCAAGTACTCGGTCAAGCGGGTGGAGGAGGTTCGTTACGACCTCTCGATTCGCGGTCTCGGCGCCTCGCCCGTCGTCACTGCGCCGACCGAGACGGACAAGCCGATGGCCGAGTGAAGCAGCCGTCGAGCAGAAGCGCATCCGGCGACGGAGATCACAGCCCTCGAGTCCTGCAGTACCGAGCGATGGCAGACGGTCGTCGCATGCCCCTGCGACGAGGCGACCCTCTGATCCAAGGGGAGTGTCGCCGGCGAGGACGTCCTGGCGTCGTGCGACGCTGCTCTGAAGACGTCGCGCACATACGCGTCGCTCAAGATACACCGGCCATCCCGAAGCGGTGATAGCATGCTGCCGTTCAGACCGATGTGGCGAGCAAACTGGCTGCCTGCCTGTGCCAGGGGCTGAACGACAGCATGAGGCGGGGATGCAGTCTCAGCTGGTCTAGACTTCCAGAGCCTGGCAGCGCCGGGGCCGCGCCAGCCTTGGCCGTCTTGCCAGCGCGCGCCCGGCCGGCTCGTCTGTCTTGGGCTGCAGCGGCCGCCCCGAACCTCCATCTACCCGGCTCCCCTTCCTCTCCCCAGTCGACACCCTCAGGCTGGCTCCTCCAGCGTAGATCACAGCGTCCCGTCGTCCTCTGCCTCCGTGACTCTCGCCTAGCATGGGCTGTGCGTCTTGCCTTGCTGTCCCTTTGCAAGGAGGTGGCTCGCGAGCTGACCGTCCGAGATCGCGCTCGCCCTCCCGCCCTTTTCGCGACCGTCCGCCTCGCGCCCTAGTCCGCTTTCTCAACCTCGTCCGGCCGTTCCAGGCGTTCCTTGTGCGTGTACTCGTCTCTGCCGACTGTCCTGTGATCTCGTCAGCTTTTCGATGCTGACAGTTTCTCGTCTCGCCCTTCCTGTCGCTCTCCAGCCCGAGGTCACCGCGCCGGAGCGCAAGGTTCGCCCCCTCTCACCATCGCTTCCGGCTGGGAGCCGGCAAGCAACTCGCGCTCGCCTTCCTCGCCAGCTCCGCCAAGACCCCTCATCGCTGATCGGCATGACCTCTCGACCCTTCTGCAGGTGCCCTTCGACCAGAAGGTGCTCTGGACGAGCGTCACGCTCCTCATCTTCCTCGTCTGCTCCCAGGTCCCGCTCTACGGCATCGTCTCGTCCGACTCGTCCGACCCGCTCTACTGGATGCGTGTCATCCTGGCCTCGAACCGGTCCGTCGCTTGGACCTGCCCCTGCCGCTGTCTCCGGCCGTGACGCTGATGCTTCGCTTCGCCGTCGTCCGTCACACGCCCTGTGCATGCAGCGGTACCCTCATGGAGCTCGGCATCACCCCCATCATCACGTCCGGCATGATCATCCAGCTCCTCACCGGCGCCCAGCTCATCGAAGTCGACCTCTCGGTTGCCGAGGACCGCGTCCTCTACGGCGCCGCTCAGAAGCGTCAGTCTGCGCCATCATCGTGTTTGCTTCTTCAGCTGGCGACTCGGCGGCTGAAACCGTGCCCCTCGCCCCGCCCCGCAGTCTTTGCCCTCATTATCGCGTTCGGCCAGGCGACCGTCTACGTCCTGACGGGCATGTACGGCCAGCCGTCCGACCTCGGGGCCGGTGTCTGCCTCCTCCTGATTCTCCAGCTCGTCGCCGCCTCGCTCATCGTCCTCCTGCTGGACGAGCTTCTCCAGAAGGGCTACGGCCTTGGCTCGGGCATCTCGCTCTTTATCGCGACCAACATCTGTGAGACCATCATCTGGAAGGCCTTCTCGCCGACGACGGTCAACACCGGCCGCGGTCCCGAGTTTGAGGGCGCCATCATCGCCCTTTTCCACTTCCTCCTGACGTGGAACAACAAGTCCCGCGCCCTCAAGGAGGCCTTCTACCGCGACAACCTGCCCAACGTCATGAACCTGGTCGCAACTGTCGCCGTCTTTGCGGCCGTCATCTACCTCCAGGGCTTCCGGGTCGAGATTCCCGTGAAAAACAACCGCTTCCGCGGCCAGCGAGGCACCTTCCCTGTCAAGCTCTTCTACACGAGCAACATGCCCATCATGCTCGAGAGCGCCTTGACGTCCAACGTCTTCCTCGTCAGCCAGATGCTCTACTCGCGCTTTCCCGACAACATGTTTGTCAAGCTGCTCGGCGTCTGGGAGGTGCGTCGCAGCCCTCAGCTTTGCGGTCTAAATACGAGCGACCATCTGGCTGACCGCCCATCTTCCTCAACGAGCAGCCCATCAAGGAATCGAACCAGCTGAAGTCGACCTTTGGCCTCGCTTACTACATCTCGGCGCCGCACACCTTCAAGGAGCTCTTTGCCGACCCCCTCCACTCGGCCATCTACATCGTCTTTACCGTCTCGGCCGTTCGTTCCCTGCGCCGCCCTTGCTGAACCCTCCGTCAACGACCTGACGCCCTCCCCCGCCTTCCCTTCGTCACTCCCCTTCAGTGCGCCCTCTTCTCCAAGACGTGGATCGAGGTCTCTGGCTCGGGCCCGCGCGACGTCGCCAAGCAGCTCAAGGACCAGCAGATGGTCATCGCCGGCCACCGCGAGGGCTCGATGTACAAGGAGCTCAAGCGCGTCATCCCGACCGCGGCCGCCTTCGGCGGCGCCATCCTCGGCCTGCTCTCGGTCGCTGCTGACCTCAGCGGCGCGCTCGCTGGCGGAACCGGCATCCTGATGGCCGTCACGACCATCTACTCCTGTGCGGCTGTCCTCCCCTTTGTCGAGCCACTCAGAGTTTCGCTGACCGACCGACCCGATGCGATTTGCCTCGACGCAGACTGGGAGATCGCCATGCGCGAGTACCAGGGCGCCGAGACGGGTGGCCTTGCCGACCTCAGTGCGTATTGTATATTTCTTGCTTGCGTTCGTGGCATCCTGCTGACCCGTCCTCTTCTTTGGCTCCGCCACAGTCGGCTGAGCGGCGCCCTTGCCAGCGGAGATCCCCGACAGGCCTGCTCAGGCCTCAACGAGGAGAGGAGAGCTCATTCAAAGCTCGACCCTTCACCGCGCCGGATTCGCATGCCCTTCCGAGGGTCTCGGAGACGGACCTTGGGAACCAGGGCACTCTGCAGCGACCCTCGGGGCCCGGCGCCACTGCTCACCCACCCCTCCTCTCCATTCTCCTCCCTCCGCCTCCCACCGAAATGCAAAGAAGTTTTTCCTACACTCCGTCCTCAGCCAGAGGTGCAGCAGCTAGTCTAGGGAGACACTACTTGCAGGCCTGCTGGCGTCGTCGACATGCAGTGGCTCCCCGTCGTCGTCATTCCTCGATTTTGAGCCCGGTGTGAGGCGCCCCGCAATCCTCCGAAGGCCAGACGAGCGGGCCGCGAGATGCTGTCTCGGCCTCTCCCCCCTTCGTCTCCCTCCAACCCACCAACCGCCACCTTTCACTCTCCTTCCCCTATCCCAGCTCTTCCCGCAGCCATGTCCGACCTCACCCGCAAGCCCTCGCTGCCCTCGCGCAGCCCCGTCTCGGCGGGCCTCTCGCCCTCGCCCCTCGCCGCCGCCGGACCATCGGCCGCAGGCGGCGTCCTTCAGCCGCCGCCGACCCACCCATCCACCGCCGCCGCCGGTGTGCCGCCCCACGCTGCTGTCGCTGGCGCCCCTCAGGCCGCCTACAGCCAGCCTGGCGTCGCTCCGATGGCCGCTGCTGCTCCTGCTCCGTCGCTGGCCGGTCAGCAGCCGGGCGGAATGCCCAGCGCGGCCGCCTTCCCCGCCGCCGCCTCGATGACGGCCGTCGCTCCTCCTCCGGGTACCGCGCCCGTCTCGCGTGGCCCTTACCCAATCTCGGCCTTCGTGACCAAAGTCTCGGGCGCCTACCTCGCCTCCGTCGTCGGTATCTGGTCGACCCAAGACGGCCGGCATGGCAAGACCGAGAAGCTCGGCTCGTCGATCGGCCTCGGCCACACTTCCTACCGCTCGCTCCGTAACAAGGGCGTTCCCGAGGGCGCCTTTGTCCGGATGGGCCTCGAGGTCGCCCTCGGCAAGAATTGCGAGGACCAGACCGTCTTCATCTACGAGGAGGCGTGCGTCCTGCCTGCCTGCCTGCCTGCCTGCAACCGGTCGCACCGCCATCTTTGACCTACAGACTCTAACCGACTGCACTCTCTGCCGCACCTTACAGCTCGCCCTGCTCGGCCTACTACGTCGCAAACGGCACCTCGCTCTCGTCGGACAAGCTTCACCTCGTTACGCTTGACGAGTGAGCGCTGCGTCGCCCAACGCTGCGTCATCTCGAACGCCCCGACGCCCTCCTTGTCTTTTTTGTCATCTGCCGCAAAGCTTCGCAACCGTCCCTCTGCCCACCCACTATGATCCACCCTGCCCTGCTTAATCATGCTCTGTTGTCAGATCCGTGCTCCTCTGCGGTTGTCTCGATTAATCTCGCCCGCCATCGGCTGGTCTCGCTGGCTGACCGCGCGCGCGCAGCAACGCACCGATCGCTGGCGCGACACGATGGCCGCTCTTCCGTAACCAATTCCGGAATTCATTCACGACGCCTGCATGTGTTTCCGAGAGGCTACATCGATTACGGGGACTTTGTCCTAGACTTCGACCTACCGTCGCTCTGCCGCTCTGCCCGTCGCTCGATCACCTCGGTCTCGACTTCGCCCACGGTATGCTCACATCTGACTCCTGGGCTCGCTGTCGACTCAGATCGCTCTTCATCGGACGGCCAGCCGACAAGATCGATCACTACGTATTGAGTCTCGACGGCGTCGCCGACGACTGGCTCGGCGCCTTCGACACCATCAGGACGCAGAGAATCACCCTGCCTTGGCCAGACTCTACCCTCCTCAGCACCTCGGATCTCTGGTACGCGCGAAACTTTGCGCGCTGGCTGCAAGAGGACGGCCGCGATGTGGTGCTCGAGGACGGGCTGGGTCAGCTCATCCGACCGGCAGAGAGTCTGCCCAGTCTTGCAGGGCTTGCCAACACACTTAATGCCAACCCACCTAAGGTTAATCGCGCTTCGACCTCCAGGCTCTCCTTCAGATTCTCCGTCGCTAATGACTGCCTCGTCTAGAGACGGTTCCATGGCCTGTCAGATTTTGTGCGTCTCGCCCAAGCGACGATTTGAGCCTGCTCGTCTGCCCTGATCGTCAATCGCCACGTGCACCCGACCGATCAGGGTGACTCTCGACATTCAACTCGCCCCCTGCCCAGTTCTTCCTACCGGTCGCGCCTGAGAGTGCTGCCATGCTTGCTGTCGAGTGGCGTCGGTATGGCATGCGATCGCGACAGGAGCAAGACCGGCGCCTAGCCGAGCGTAATGTAGCTCTCCTCATCGTCGCTCTCCTCTTCTAGCTCGTCGGGCCCCATGAGTCCACGCGAGTAGAAGCTGGCGATGACGCCGAAGCCGTCGTCGGCCTCGCGGACCTCGGCCTGGAACATGTCGTGGTCGCCCCGACTCTGGGCATGGGAGGACCGGATCTGGCGGACGAGCGAGTGCTGCTGGGCACAGAGCGGGCATGACGGCTGCGGGACGTCGGGCAAAGAACTGCAAGCGGGAAGAGCATCAAAAGGTCAGCGTAAGCCCGCCGAGGCAGAAGGCGAGCACACCCGGTTCGGTCGCACCTTTGATTAAACGAGTGCTTGCACATGAAGTGGATCGCCGGCAGCTCGAGCGGGGCGCCGGTCGAAGCGTCGCGGTTGACCTGGATGACCGTCGGCTGGGACGTATCATTCAGAGCGTCGATCTCCTGTTGCCGGGCGGCCGTCTCGGCCTGGTACGATTGTATGAGCGTGCGATCCTGAAAAGCAGAGGGAGCAACGTACGGCGTCAGCTCGTAGCCTTCATGGGTCCAGGGACGACGCGCAAGGAACTGACCGATTCGATCTCGACGCGCAGGCCGCCAACCTTCTGCATGAGCCAGTCCTTGACGATACCGACGCTGGCGACATCATTGCGGCTGAGGACCTGGACGACCTGGAGTGGCGGCATGATGCGATCGTGATCGATCACGTCGAGCACGCAGCGCAGGTCGTCCTGATGGCGCGTGAGGAGGGCGTTGGACGAGGTGAGGAAGCGGAGGACGAGCGGGTAGAGGTAAGGATGCGAGGGCCCGTAGCGCCGGAGCTGGTCGATGACCTCGTCGGACGGCCGTCGGGTCGCGGCCGAGCCGGCGGATGCCTCCTTGGTGGCGGCCGGCGCGGCGATTTCCTTCTCCTTGTCCATCCAGAAGCGGAGGACGTCCTCGTACATGCCGAGGGCCTCCCAGAGAACGACGAGGCCGTCGGTGAAGGCGTTGATCGAGCAGAGGATAAGGGCGTGCGTCGCATCGTACGGGATAGCGCCGGCCTGCTCAATCAGCCTGAGCGCCTTCTGCCGATGGCTGTCTCGCTCGCGGGCGGACGTCCGGCCATCCAGTGCAAACGTCAAGTGGAGCTCGAGGATCGTGTTCCACATCGCGCGCTGGTCTGATAGGTCGGCATTGGCCGAGGGCGCGGTGCCGGCCGACTCCTCGTAGATAGGCGGCGGGGGCGCAACAGACTTTGCCTTGGCCGGCGAGCGCGAGAGGTCGATCTTCTGACCCCAGCGGGCGAGGGCCACCGCCTCTAGGAAGCGGAGGAACTCGGTCGGGTGGTTGACAAAGTGCGCGAAGAAGGGTGTCGGAGATGGCGGTGGCGACGCGGCTTGACGTGACGAGGACGATGCCGACTCGGCAAGGCTCGACGCCGACTGGGCAGCGACCATCGGTTGCGCGGCCGCCGTCTGCTTGCGCTTGTCCTTGGCTGTCGGTGGCGCCGACCCGTTCGTGCCACCCTCGCCCGGTGCAGCGGTCGTTGAAAGTCCGCCAGGGAGGACGGCTGCTGTGGCCGCAGCTGCCGCTTCGACTGCTGTCCGGCCAAGCTGTAAGCTCGAATTGAAGACGTTGAGGTAGGCCGGCGAGGTTGCGTGCGATGAAGAGGGCACCGCATCGGCACCACCGTTCGCAGCGGCCCCGTTCGACGAGGTGCCGTTGCTTTGCACAGCCTGCCCTGTCGACGGCAGCCGACCGCAGCAGTGGTCGATCAAAAGGATCGTCGTCGCCTCTGGCTCGTGCTTGAGCAGGCGCTTGCCATAGCGAAGGAGGTTTTCGTGGGCCTAAGCAAAAGCGATCAGCGTTGTTCTCCGGGACGGGTGGGCTCGAGGCTTGCACGTACCTTGTCCCGCTCCATCCCGCGAAGGACGCCGCGGACGCCCTCCCAATCGGCGAGATCCTCGACGAGCACCTTGACGACCTCCTCCTCACGACCCCAACGCCGAGCCATCCAGACGGCCTGGCCGTAGAAGCCGGCCTGACGGCAGACCTTGATCGCAGTGTCCAGGTCGAAGCTCGGCTCCGAAGAGGACGAGGACGAGGTCGACCGGATGAAGGCCTCGAGCCGAGGGAGGTCCGATGTCTTGGTGTAGCAGTTGAGAAGGAGCGTCGTGTGGTCAGAGTTGGCGAGGCCAGACGTGTGCAGATCCTGCAGGTACGTCGTCAGGTGCTTGATCTTCTGCGCGTCGAGGAACTGTGCGAGCAAAGAGCGTCAGCGTCGCCCTCGTTGCCCCGTCTCTCCTGAACGCGCGACATACCTTTCGAATGACATAGCTCCCCTGGACGCCGCCGCCGATCGTCTTAACGTACTGGCCGACGCTGCCCTCCCAATCACCCTTCTCGTACAGCCAGTCGGCGTACCGCCGGTGGACGTCGGCGATCCCCTCCCGGCCGATGCCGCGCGACTTTGCGAGCTGGAGCGCGAGCGTGAAGAGCGCCTTGTCGTACAGCGTCTGCAAGACGTCGTCGATGGGCGACGGGTGCAGGACGGTGACCTGAAGAGGAGGGTGTGTGTGGGTTTGTCAGCGCGCTCGGAGAGCATCTGCAGCAGGCGGTCGACTGGATGCACCTTGCCATCTTTCGACCCGATTGCGAGCGCGCCGATGCCCGAGTTGCGCCACAGTCCCCAGACGCCGCCTCCGCGGAAGCTGTTGCGCCAGGCGATCCAGCCCATCTCGAGGTCGAGCACGGTCATGCGGCCCATGTCCTTTTCGCCCTGCTTGGCCAGCTGGCGGACGGTGCCCGAGGCAGCGGCGACCGATGGCGCAAACGGCGGCGAGAGGACGACGACGCTCGCCGAGTAGGGCGATGAGCTGGCAAGTGACGGGACCGGATGGAGCGACGAGAGGGCAGAGTAGGTCGCCGGGAGGGCGAACGATGGCCCGCGGCCGACCGGCGTGTAGACGACGATCCCACCCTCCTCACGAGCGACGGCAAAGCCAACCTCGCGGTCAGTCGAGGGTAGGATAACGCCGGCGGTGCAGCCGAGGCCGGCGCCGGCCACCTCATCGAGCACCTTGACATCGGGGCTGCCGCCGAGAGAGGTCGGGAAGCCGCCGGCGCGCTTCGACTTCGACAGGGGGTGGACGAGCACGCGGGCGAGCGTCGAGATGAAGAGGTAGGTCTCGGACGTGCTCGACTTGCCTGCCGACGAGGACGCGGCAGACGAGGCGACGCCAGCCGCCTTGCTCTCTGGCCGAGGCTCCCGGAACATGAGGCCGGTGACGGCATCGCCGTTACCCTCGACGAGCACCTTGGGCTTCGGCAGGCCGGAGCTCTCGGCCGTAAGCGACTGCCAGATGTGTCGGAACAGGAGGGCCGTGCCGTCGCCGAAGCCAACGGCGAGGTGCGCGCCTGATGGCGGGAAGGCTACAGTCGAGACGGGCGAGGGCCGAGCTGACGGGCGCAGCGGCACCGACCGTAGCAACCGCGGGGCCACAGCTGGCGTCGACGAGAGCGTCGAGGGCGGGAGCGAGAAGATGCGGAGCGAAGGATAGGGCGTGGCGTCCTCCTGATTGATAGCGTCGAAGCGGGTTAGCTGGAACTTGCGTGAAGCGTCGTCCATGCTCGAGATGCGGCCTAGAGGGAAGGGCAGACGTACGCCGAGTGCGATGACCACGCCTCGGGCCTCGGCCAGGTGCGTACACCGCCCGTCAGTGAACGCGTCCCAGGAGAGAAGCTCCTCGAGCTGCCGGTCTGTAAGATTAAGGGCAGCCGGTCAGATTCGACGGGGGCTCGGATAGAGCAGCCGATGCTGAGGCTGAGGCGGATGGGCGAACGAACTATAGAGCGTGATCCGGTGCTCGACAGCGACGAGAAGGCTGCCCTCGGAACTAGAGTAGGACGCCGTCGCGCTGATCGAGGTTGGGTTCTGCTCCAGTGATCCCGCAAAGAGGTTGGTCAGCATCGAGCTGTGGCCAGCCACACAGGGCAGCCCTGCGCTCGGAGGCACGGGGAGAGGTCGGCAGGTGGGGACGGACGACGAAGGGCTCGGGCAAGCGGTCGTCCGGCCGGTCGGCGCTGTCGTAGAAGGCAAACTGCCGCCACTGGGGCGGCTGACCTGCCGCGGGCGGGACGATCGGCGCCATCCGGTAGGGGCGAGGCTTTGGCGAGCGAGAGAGGGAGCTTGATGTCGAGGTGAGGATGGCAGCGAGAGCGACCGAGAGATGGCTGCTTCCCAGGTCGACGCGGGCGCGCAGGCAGGCAGGCGAGCGAGAAGAGGGTCGCGCGACGGTGATCGCGACTCCCGTGGACCGTGAAGCAGGCATTACGAATCGGATCGTGATGCTGCATTGCCCGCCCGATTGTGCGGCGGTTCATGATGGCGCCAGGGGCCCGGCTCGTCTGGAGACCCCGCACCGCCGTCAAAGCTGGTCCGCGCCGCGCCGCGCGCCGGTCATCCATCGCCCGCTGCTGCAGGCGCTCCTCCCTCACACACCCACGCACCTCACCCGACCGCCCTTGCTCCTTCAACTCTCTCACCTCTTCTCCTCTCTCGTCCCACAACCCCGACCGAAACACAGCCAGCACACGATGGTCAGTTCCCTGATGTCGCTCTCGTCTTGTGAAGCGAAGGGAAAGCTGACGTGTCGCTGCTCGTCGCAATCCAGGGTCAAACTTTGTCCGAGCCAGGTGCGTCTACGTGGCCATGCTTCCCCGGGTGCCGCTGGCGATCCATGCTGGCAGAGCTCAGCTCGTCGGTTACGGCAGGCAGAGAGGACAGCGACTGACGAGCCATGCCTCTTTCCCGCTCCTCGGCGCTCGCGTCCACTGCTGGCCGCTCGACGCGCTCGGCTTTCGTCTCGGACCTCGGCCATCTCTCCTAGTCGTCGAGAAGCACTCCGGCAAGGGCGCCAGCAAGCGCTTTGCCTACGCCTACAGCGAGATGCAGGGCTGGCGGATATGTGCGTCCCTCTACCCTCACCCTACTGGCAATGACTCCGCTGCAGGCCCGGATTATGGAGCTCGGGTCGGGTGCTGGGACCCAAGGGAGGACAAAGGGCGGACGCGGACCGCAAGGGTGGTGACGTATCGACCGCGCGGAGGACAAGTCGTGAGGCCAAGGACATCCGAAGCCGACTGTCAGGCCTCGCATCCCGCCTTGGCCTGCAGCTCCCTGCCGAATGGCGTAGTGCCGTCGCAACAGCTTGAGACCTGTCCTACTGGACCAAGAAGCCTGTCGGCGTGTCGGCTACGCGGCTCTGGGAGCTTGTCCTGGTCGCGCGACCCGCCGACACATCCACATCCACTCCTCCGAGCCATAGCTCGAGGCCGATCAGCTGACCTTCCTCGTCTTTCCGCTGCAGCTATGGAGGACGCCCACGCGACGATCCTCTCCCTTCCTCCTCGCGACTCGGCTGAGGAGCCGAGCAAAGAGAAGGTTGAGTCGGAGCCTCTGCCCGAGCAGTCGGCGGTCGAGGGCGAGAATGGCGCGACCCAGCCGGCCTTCTTTGCGGTCTACGACGGTCACGGTGGTGCGTCCTCGTCCTTCAGCGCTTGCTTACCGCCGTTACCTCAAGGGCATGTCGCTCGACTTCATCTGACGAACCTGCCCTCGTCGACCCGCTCGCCTCTGCAGGCTCGACCGTCGCCAAGTATACCGGCCAAACGCTGCACAACCGGCTCGCAGCCATCCCCGAGTACTCCAAGGGCGAGTACGAGGTGGCGATGACCAAGGCCTTCCTCAAGACGGACGACGACCTCCGGGCCAGTGCGTCCTCCGACCACCCTACAGCCCCTTACGCTCATTGATCCCGTAAGCTGACGCGGCACTGCCGTCCTATCAGACCCCGAGTTCTCGAACGACCCCAGTGGCTGCACGGCCGTCGCCTGCCTCATCACGGCCGACGACCGCATCATCTGCGTGCGTTCCCCCGCCCCCTTGCAGGTGCCGAGCGTGACCCTTCGGCGCTGACCACAGCCTTCATGCGTACGTCCTTCGCAGGCTAACGCTGGTGACTCGAGGGCCGTCCTCGGCCTGGCCGGCAAGGAGAAGGCCATGTCGCACGACCACAAGCCCGTCAACAAGGAGGAGGCTGCGCGCATCACTGCCGCCGGCGGCTTTGTCGAGTACGGCCGCGTCAACGGCAACCTGGCCCTGTCGCGGGCCGTCGGCGACTTTGAGTTCAAGCAGAACTTTTCGCTCGACGCCGAGCACCAGGCGGTGACGGTCAACCCCGATGTCATCGTCCACGAGTGGACGGGCGAGGAGGAGTTCCTCGTCGTCGCCTGCGACGGCATCTGGGACTGCCTTAGCTCGCAGCAGGTCGTCGACTTCACGCGGCGGGCGATCGCCAACGGCGACAGCCTGACGAAAATTGCCGAGGACATGATGGAGAAGTGCCTCGCGCCCGACTCTGAGCTTGGCGGCGTCGGCTGCGACAACATGACGGTCGTCGTCGTCGCCCTCCTCCATGGCAAGACCGAGGACGAGTGGCGGTCGTGGGTCAAGCAGCGGGTCGAGGACAACGTCGGCTACACGACGCCCGAGTCGGTCCCCGACGTCTTCAAGACGCCGCCCGTCTACAACCGGGCGGCGACGACGCCGACGGCCAACGGCGTGCCTGCGACCGGCTCCGGCTCAACCGCCGGTGCTCGCAAGCAGGGCGGCTCGAGCCTGGCCGAGCTCCTCCAGGGCGGAGGGCTCGGTGGCGTGGACCTCAAGCAGCTCCTTGCCGGCACTGGCATCAACCTCTCGGCCGGCGGTCTGCTGTCGGGCCAGGGCGAGGACGATGAGGAGGATGAGGACGACGAGGACGAGGACGAGGTGCGCTTCTTCCGGTCAATCGGACTTACCTTAAGAACTCAGACTAATATCGTGCGACCTTTCGCCGCCTCCCTCCCCCGCAGGCCAAGCCGTCTGCCGCCGGTCACCCGCATTACGTTGCTTCGCCGACGACGGCGTCCGAGAAGTCGGACGCGGGCGATGCCGAGATGGACGGCTCGACGCCGACCAACGGCTCGACCTCGGCCTCGGTGCCGGCCGACAAGTAGAGCTCTCGTGCCCTACAGAAAGTTCGAGCTGCTCGCATTTCCTGGAGCGCCAGAGGGCGATGGCCTGAATCACTCAGGCCGCAAGGCCCTGGGCAGCTCGCGGTCTGGCGGGACGTAGGGGTCGTGCCGAAGGCATCCGCGGCCGCGAGCTGCAAAGGTGGCGAGGTGGTGGTCCTCTCGTCCCCTTCCCTCATCCTCTCCTCTCTCTCTCTCTCTCTCTCGCCTTGCCCCCGCATCAACCACCGTCATCCCCCCTTCACGAAGCACGAAGATCCCGTTGTAAAACTAGACGACCGACCGGGCCTGCGTGTGCCTCCCCCTCTCCCCTTGACCGAGCCAGATTCGATCGCCGTTTTGTCATCCGGCCTCTGCAGAGCGAGTGTCGGGTCCAGTCGTGTGTCGGGTCCGTCATGCCTGTTGGCGATGACTCTCACTGGAACAAGTTTCTCCGTCGAGGTCGGCCTTTCAGGGCACCGCCAGTCGGCGGATTTGAGCTCGCCGACGGCCGAGCGGGGCCCTCGCTCCGGCTCAGCTCTCAGCCCGCCCGCCCGACCGGCCGGGTCTGCTTGCCTTGCACGCCGTCATCCTTGCCAGCTCACGAACCCTGACCGAGCGAGCGAGTCAGGCTTCTCACTCTTACACAGTCCTGCCTTTCTTTGCACGGGACCCCCCATCGCGCCATCTCTCTCTCTCTGGCCCGGTGATCAGCCTTCCTCCCTCCCTCGCTCCATAAAAGGACAGCCGAGCTGCTCTTCTCGCCCCAGTCACCCTCCACTCGCATCTTTGCCCCCCCCCCGACATGTCGACCAGCCCACCCGACAAGGAGCTCTCGCGCCCGCCGACGCCGACAGCGCTCGAGCGCGGACACAATAACGGGTCCGGCTCACCTCGGCGGTCAATCGAGCTCGCCGACTTTGGCATCGACCCGAACGACCAGCCACCGGACCAAGTCGACAGCAAGGGCCGCCGGCCGCTTCGGATGGGCACCAAGGAGGAGTACAGCGCGCTCGCCGCTCTTTATTGCTCGATGTGTGAGTGACCGGAATCCTCCCTCCTGCGTGTGATTGAGGCCAGCTGTCGGACGCAGCTGCTGACTTATCGCCCGCTCTTTCGGACAGTCCTCGCCGGCTGGAACGTCAGTCTGATCAGCCCCGAGCGCTCCATGTCGGCATGGTGCTGATTCGAGTGTCACGGGCTATCTTTTGGCCCGCAGGACGCGACCATCGGCCCACTGCTGCTCCGCATGCAGTCGCACTATGCGGTCGGTCCTATCGACCCCTCTGCTCCGGTGCGCAGCTCGCGGCTGACGACATACCCCGCTCACCGCTACCTCTTTGGCGGTCCCAGGTCTCTTACACGATCGTTTCCCTCATCTTTGTCTTCAACTTTGTCGGTTTCATGCTCGCCGCCCTCGTCAACGTCTGGATCACGCACAAACTCGGCTTTGGGACGGTGCGTCGTTGTGCCATCATTGTGCACTGACCAAGGGCTTCGCATCTGACTGGGCGCTCGCCATACTCCAAGTGCATCTGCATCGGTAGCGCACTCCAGGCGTTCGCCTACTGCCTTCAGTGCTGGGCACCACCGTTCCCGCTGTTCTGCGTTGCTCAGGTCTTCAACGGGGCCGGACTCGGCATTCAGGACGCGCAGGTACCGACCGCTCCATGCCAGACACCATCGACTAGTCGCGATAGGAAGGCTGATAGAACTACTCTCATCTTGCCTGCCGAATGCAGGCCAACACCTTCGTCGCCCACCTGCCCAACATGATGAAGAAGATGAGCATCCTCCACGCCGTCTACGGCGTTGGCGCGCTCGTCTGCCCGCTCGTCGCGACGCAGTTTGCTACGCTCGAGCACTGGAGCTACCAGTATTTGACCTCTCTCGGACTGGCCCTCTTCGTGAGTGACTTGACTTCCCGCCTCGGTTCGTCGATAGAGCACCTGACGTCTTGAGCTGCTACCTACCGGCAGACCTTTGGGACTCTCGCCTATGTCTTCCGGTTCCGGTCTGAGGAGTCGCTACTCGGTCGCCACCCCGACGAGATTCCAGCCTCGCTCGAGACCGAGGCAGGCGGCACGGACGGCGCGCCGGCTTCGGTTGGTGAGGTCGCTCGGCCTCCGACGCTGTGGGACATTCTCCACAGCAAGCTCGTCCATCTCTATGCATTCTGGATCATGATCTACGTCGGCCTCGAGGTGACGATCGGCGGATGGATCGTTTCGTACATCGTCGAGGTCCGCGAGGGTGCGTGTTCTCCCTCCCTTCCACTCCTTGTGTCCGCGACACTGACATCGCCCCGCCCCGTCCCGATAGGCGGCCCGTCCGCCGGCTACACCTCTTCGGGCTTCTTTGCTGGCCTGACGGTCGGCCGCATCATCTTCATCCCCCTGACAAAGCGGCTCGGCGAGAACCTGTCGATCTACGTCTACACGACGGCCGCGCTCGGTCTCGAGATGATCGTCTGGTTCGTGCCCTCGCTCATCGGCAACGCCGTCGCGGTCTCGTTCGTCGGCGTCTTCATCGGGCCGCACTACCCAATCGTCATCAGCGCCGTCACGAAGCTCATCCCTCGGTCGCATGCCGGCGGCGCAATCGGCTGGATAGGTACGTCCTCTCCCTTGAGCGCCCGTCGTTACCCTGCCTCCTATGATTACGCTCACGTTGACCCACCGCTCGCTTGCCGTGTTGCTCTGCCAGCCTCGTTTGGTCAGGCCGGGTCAGCCGTCTTCCCGTTCATCGTCGGCGCCATCGCTCAGCAGCACGGCCTCGAGGTGCGTCCCCTTCCCTTCCGGCGCTCTGGGCGGCCCTGTCGGCCCCTTTCCAGCATCACATACTGACTGCTCGTGCTCCGTAGGCACTGAATCCGGTCGTGACGGCCATGATCGGCCTTCTGCTGGCGCTCTGGGTGCTCTCGCCAAGGGTGCCCAAGAAGAGCGACTGAGGTGGGCTGGACCCGAGAGGCCGAGGTCGTTGACGCGACTCAATCAGATGCTCGCTCCCCCTCGCCCCTCGCCCTTCGCGCGACGATCAGCAGAGTCGAAATGTCGGACCATCAATCCAGGCGGGTGGACGGAAGGCTAGGTGGGAGGAGGGAAGAAGCTTTAGGACTGTCGGTGCAGAAAGGGAAGAGCGATCGGAGGATGGGAGGGGCAAGGGTAGGTGCTCAAGCTGGCCTGAGGTAGAGATGGGGGCGGCCGGACACTGGCTGAAACACGCCAGCTTGATGAGCAGGGGGACGCCAGCAGGAAGAGGGGCGTTTGGTGGAGGAAAGAGGGTGTGGCATCTCTTTACTTGCGCTTGACGCGGTCGAGGACTAGCGGAGATAGAGGGGATCGCGTGGTCAGCCCGGCGCACGAACAGAGGGTGGTGTCCCGCAGGCTCCGTTGAGAACAGGAGACGCACCGGACGCCTCCGAGACCTCGTCGTAGTCGGTACCCTGGACCTCAAGGGCGATGCCGTTGAGCGACTTGCGGAGGGCGTCCTTGGACGACGAGTAGATCATCTGGCGCGGGGCAACGGGAAGAAGCGAGGGGTCAACTCCGATTCGAGATAGGAACCTCTCTCCTCCGTGTCCTCCCCACGCCGCGCAACTCCAGCAGCGCGTTCTCTAGCTGGCAGAGACACAGCAAGGATCGCACCTTGGGCTTGATCTTGGCACCGTCGGGGGTCCTGCAGAGGTCGATTGGGGCGGCCGTCAGTCGCCTGCCTTCTGCCTTCTTAGCCTGCGCACTGGTCCACACTCGGCGCCTCCTGCTAAAGGTCGGGTCGGGCGCGACGAGGGTCGGTCCACGCCGCAGCGCGATGTGACGCATCTCGCTTCGGCGCGCTCGCTCGCTTGCTCGCAGCGGGGGCCCTTCCGGCCCTCCTCGTGTAGCCTGCCATGCAAGCGCAGCAGCTGAGCCTTCGGCATGAGCTTGCGCAAAGCCCCTGCAGAGCTGCTGCGTCTGTAGAGGGAGACCTTGCGGCCAGGGCGG
>Ga0308160_10002380_pt1 | contig 22969 bp, 22 predicted proteins | sample PhyFR1_FD_201036 | JGI IMG/M metagenome (GOLD analysis project Ga0308160, IMG submission 201036) | Phyllosphere microbial communities from UC Gill Tract Community Farm, Albany, California, United States - DLSLF.R1 | ecosystem: Host-associated > Plants > Phyllosphere > Unclassified | place: USA...
TTCGCGGCCGAGACGACCTCGGTCATGATCGGCGAGAGCGAGGCGATCGCGCCGGCGCGCAGGTAGTCGCCGTAGCTGAAGCCGCCGGGCAGGATGAGCGCCTCGACGCCCTGGAGGTCGTGCTGACCGTGCCAGAGGGCGACGGGCTCGCCGCCGGCGAGGCGCACCGCGCGCTGCGCGTCGCGGTCGTCGAGGGAGCCGGGGAAGGTGACGACGCCGACGCGCATCAGGCTGCGGGGGCCGCGTCGAGCACCGTGACGCCCACGACGTCCTCGATCACGGAGTTCGAGAGCACGTCGTCGGCGAGTCGGCGCACCTCGGCCAGGACGGCCTCGGTCACCTCGCCCTCGACGGTCAGCTCGAAGCGCTTGCCGATGCGGACGTCGGCGAACGTCGCTCCGGCCTGGTCGGGAGCGGCGGAGCCGAGACGGGCCAGGGCGCCGGCGACGGCCTTGCCCTGGGGGTCGAGCAGTTCAGCCTTGGGCATGACCTCGACGACGATGGTGGGCACGATCAACTCCTGCAGAAGCGGTAGCGGATGGACGCGTCGAGTCTAGGGCAGGGGGAGGCGCGGGCCCGCGGGCACGGGAGGCGCCCGGACCCGCGGGGAGAGCGACCGGGCTGGGGAGGGACCGGCGGTTGTCGGCTGTTGCCGAGGCTCCTCCCAGCGTCGTCATCGGATCGCGTCGCACCATTGACGCAGCGGCAGGAACAGGGCCTCGTGATCGGGCCTCCTGTCGACATCCGGTCGAGGGTTCCTGATCCGCCCGACACCGTAGGACGCCCGGCCGGCACCCCCCGACCGGCCGGGCGTCACCCTCACTTCACGCGCGGCGCGAGCAGCTGCACGGCGAGCGGCAGGGCCACGGCCCCCGCGATCGCCAGCGGCAGGTCGAGCCCCCGCAGCATCACCGCGAAGGTCGGCGCGACGACCAGCACCGCGGCGACCACGACGACGCCGACGGGCGGGCTCATGGCATCCGCGGACCGGCGCCGCGGCGGCTGTTCGAGACGCCCCGTCAGGAGCGACACCGCACACGCGAGGCCCACCACCAGCAGCGCGACGGGCCCTCGGCTCCACCACCAGGCGGTCGAGCCGGGCTCGGGCAGCGGGCCGCCGAGCGCGAGGCAGGCCCCGAGCACGGCGATCAGCAGCGGCAGGTGCCACAGGTAGATCGTCATGCCGCGGCTGCCCACGGCGAGCACGACGGCTCGGGCCGGCGTCGTCGCCATGAGCCGCTCGAGGAGCGGGCGGAGGAGCGTGAGGACGCAGATCTGGCCGACGCCGAGCACCATCAGCGGCACGGTCGGCGGGTTCAGGCCGGCGAGCATGTCGGGGGACCACGGGCCGACCGTGGTCAGCACGGGCAGCGAGAGCCAGCACGCCGCGGCGACGGCGACCAGCAGGAGGCGCGGAGCGCGCCCGAGCCAGCCGCTCGCGACCGCGAACCCCAGCTGCTGGACGAACAGCCAGACGAAGACCAGGTTGAGCAGGCCGACGTCGGTCACGCCGCTCGACCAGCGGGCGGCGTCGACGAGGACGGCCCCGGTCGCCAGGGCCACGAAGGTCGCCCCCGGGCGGGTCTCGTGCAGGCGCGCCATCGTCGGCACCGCCACCTGCGTGATCGCGTAGGCGGCGAGGAACCAGAGCGGCGAGCCGACGCCGGTGGCCACCACGTCGAGCAGGGCGGGGTCGACGCCGAGCAGCGTCGCGACGAGCAGGGCCGCGGCGAGCACGGCGAACACGGGCACGGCGGGACGGGCGAGCCGGACCAGGCGACCGGCCACGTGCTCGGAGGCCGTGACGCCGCGACGGCGGGCGCTCGCCCACGACGTCGCGCTCGCGAAGCCGCCGAGCACGAAGAAGAGGGGCATCACCTGACCGGCCCAGGTCGACACCGCGAACCACGGCTGCTCGGTGAGCGGCTGCGTCGCGGTGACGGCGCCGTCGGCGTCGACCGCGACGCCGACCATCAGGACGTGGATGACCACGACCAGCAGCACGCAGGCCACACGGGCCAGGTCGACGACGAGGTCGCGCCCCGAGAGGTCGAGGCCCCGGGCGGCGGCCGGGTCGCCCGGGCGGCCGGCGCGCGGCCCGGCGTGCGTGGAGGCTGTCATGGTCGAACCGTAGCGACCTGTCTGCCCCGACGGGGCGTTCCTCCACAGGCGGGCTCCGAAGTCAGCCCCAGGGCTGACGGCGGGGGAGGGCGTCGCCGAGCGCCCGGGGCGGTCCAGGATGGAGGCATGAGCACAACCGAGCCCACAGTCGCCGTCGTCGGATCCGTCAACCTCGACCTGGTCGCCCGCGTCCGGGAGTTCCCCCGCGCCGGCGAGACCGTGCTCGGGTCGGAGTACGAGGAGGCGCCGGGCGGCAAGGGCCTCAACCAGGCCGTCGGGGCGGTGCGGCGCGGCACCACGGCCCTCGTCTCCTCCGTCGGCGACGACCCCGTCGGCGACCGCGTGGTCGCGTGGGCGGCAGGCCACGGCATCGACGTGGCCGGGGTGCACCGGGCCCCGGGGCTGACCGGCCGGGCCCTCATCACGGTCGCTCCCGACGGGGAGAACATCATCGTGGTCGCGCCCCTCGCGAACGGCGCGCTGACGCCCGAGCACGTCGCCGCCGAGCTCGACCGGACCCGGCCCGACGTCGTCCTCGCCCAGCACGAGATCAGCGAGGCCGCCCTGCGCGCCGCCGTCGAGTGGTGCCGGGCGTCGGGCGCCCGCTTCGTCTTCAACGCCAGCCCGGTGCGCAGCGTGCCGGCCGACGTGCTGGCCGCGAGCGACCCGGTGGTGGTGAACGCCGCCGAGGGGCTCGCCCTGCTGCGCGCGGCGGAGGCCGCCCGCCCGGTCGGGGAGCCGGGCTCGCGGTCAGCCGTCCGCGAGGGCGGGGCCTGGCGGCCGGCGGACGTCGCGCGTCGCCTCCTCGAGCTCAGCCCGTCCGCCGTCGTCACGGCCGGGGGCGCCGGCGCCTTCGTCGCCGACGCGGCAGGCGTCGAGCACGTGACGACCAGCACCCGCGTGGTCGCCCTCGACACGACGGGCGCGGGCGACGAGTTCGCCGGGGTGCTCGTCGCGGAGCTGGCCGGCGGGGCCTCGCTGCACGACGCCGCCGGGGCCGCGAACGACGCGGCGGGGGCGCTCGTGCAGGTGCCGCGCGAGCGGCGCTAGGCCGAGACCCGTCGACCGGGGCCGGGGCCGGGGCAGCGGCCCCGGCCCCCGCATCCGGGGCTCAGGCGTGCAGGGCGGCGCGGGCCTCGGCCTCGCGGCGCTCGCGACGCGTGGCGGGCTGGGCCGGCCCCGCTCCGGGCACGGGGCCCTGGCCGAGCGACGCGACCGGGCCGGCGACCGACTTCTCGTAGCTCTGCAGCTCGGCCTCGGCGCGGAGGGCGAACGCGCGGAGCTTCTCCGGCGACACCGACGACGACTTGCGCGGCCGGACGTCGTGGAGGCAGAACGTGCCGATGGTCTCGCCGGTCGACGAGTGGATCGGGTGGCCCGCGTAGAAGTACCCGTGGTTGAGGTCGAGGTAGGGGTTGTCGGCGAAGCGCTCGTCCTTGCGGGCGTCCTCGACGACCACCACGTCGTCCTCCGCGACGGTGACGTCGCAGAAGGTCAGCTCGCGGGGGATGGAGACCGGGAGCAGCTCGGTGTTGTTGGCGTACCAGAGCTTGCTGCCGTCGAGCATGCTGACGACCGCGACGTCCACGCCGAACTCGGCCTCCGCCTCCTTCGCCAGCTGCTGCAGCACCTCGGAGCCGCCCCGCGACGCGTTGTCGACGAGGGTGGCGCCGCCGCTCCACTCGAACGAGCGCTCGGGCAGGCTGCGCGGCAGCCGCTCGTCGAGCTCGACGCGCCGGACGCTGTCGAGGGTCGGCGCGATGCGGTGCGCGATGGTCTGGGCCCACTGGCGGTAGCCCTCGACGCAGCCGTGGGGCGAGTCGGGGCGACGCAGGCCGGCCGGCAGGCGGAAGTAGCTCGCGCCCGTCTCGGCGGCGACCAGCTCGGTGATCGCGTTCATCCGCTCGGCGTGCGTCTCGGCCACGGCCCCGAGCAGCGACTCGAACGGCTTGACCGAGCGCACCGGAGGGACGCCGATGAGCACGGTGCGCGCCGTCGGGTGCGCCCGTCGGGCGAGGGTGGCGACGAGCTGGCGCAGCTCGTGCTCCCAGGTGTCGAGGGGCGTGAGCCGGACGGCGTCGTTGAGCCCGACCAGCACGACGAAGGTGTCGTACAGCCCGAGGTCGGTGTCGCGGATCCACGAGCGGGTCGACTCGATGCTCATCATCTCGTCGCCGACGTAGTCGACCGAGCACGCGCGGCCGGTGGCGGCCGACGACGCCCGCGACAGCTGGCCGACGAGGGCCTGGTCGTGCGAGCGCACGCCCCAGCCGTGGGCCGGGCCGTTGCCGACGATGAGCACGGTGTCGGCGTCGGTCGCGGTCGAGCGCGCGGACGGCTCGTCGCGGGGCGACGCGACGCGGCGCGACCGGGAGAGCCACCAGAGGTACCAGAGGCGCATGGCAGGGCGCAGCCGCTCGTACGACTGCGGGGTGGTGCTCGTGGTGTCGACCGTCCTGGTCACGTGGTGCTCCTCGGGTTGTGCGTCGGGTGCCGTCCCGCCGACCACGCTACGGACGCGTCGTCACGGTCGCATCCCCCACTACTGGGCTCCGGCGGACGTCCACGGGGCGAAGCGGTGTCCGGGAGGCGCGGTGCGGGCGCGAAGGAGGGGTCGGCGCCCGGGGCCGCGCCTGTGCAGCGGCTGCGGATGAGGGCGCGCTGTCTTGAACTGTTCAAGATAAGTGCCATGATGGTCAGGTGCACCCCGAGACCAGCGCCACCCACGACCGGCTCCGCGGAGCCGGCCTCCGGGTGACGGCGCCGCGCCTCGCTGTGCTCGAGGCGCTCGAGGGCATGCCGCACGCGGCCGCCGACGTCGTCTTCGCGAAGGTCGCCCTGGCGCTGCCGGGCACCTCGCTCCAGGCGGTCTACGGCGTGCTCGCCGCGCTCGCGGGCGCCGGTCTCGTGCGCCGCATCGAGCCGGCCGGCTCGCCGGCGCTCTACGAGCTCCGCACCGGTGACAACCACCACCACGTCGTCTGCACGGTGTGCGGCGACGTCGCCGACGTCGACTGCGTCGTCGGGCACGCGCCGTGCCTGACCCCGTCGAACGACGCGGGGTTCACGGTGCAGACCGCCGAGGTCACCTTCTGGGGGCTGTGCGCGGCGTGTCGCGACTTCGACGACGACGTCGAGCTCGACGCGGAGGCCGGCGGAGTCGGCGACGCGACGGCCGTCGGCGACCTGACCCGCGCCTCCTGAGGGCCCGCCCCACCGTCTTCCCCGGCCATGTGCCGGGTGCCTGAACGACCTGTGACTGAACACCGAACGAAACGAGGAGTCATGACCGACGCCACCCCCGTGACCACGACCGACAACGGAGCGCCCGCCGCGAGCGACGCCCACTCGCAGACCGTCGGGGCCGACGGCCCCATCGTGCTGCACGACCACCGCCTCGTCGAGAAGCTCGCGAACTTCAACCGCGAGAAGGTGCCGGAGCGCATCGTCCACGCCAAGGGCGGCGGCGCGTTCGGCCGGTTCGTCACCACCGGCGACGTCTCGCAGTACACCCGCGCCGCGCTCTTCCAGCCCGGCGTCGAGACCGAGATGCTGGCCCGCTTCTCGACCGTCGCCGGCGAGCAGGGCAGCCCCGACACGTGGCGCGACCCCCGCGGCTTCGCACTGAAGTTCTACACGAGCGAGGGCAACTACGACCTCGTCGGCAACAACACCCCCGTCTTCTTCATCCGCGACGGCATGAAGTTCCCCGACTTCATCCACTCGCAGAAGCGCCTGCCCGGCAGCCACCTGCGCGACCACGACATGCAGTGGGACTTCTGGACCCTCTCGCCCGAGTCGGCCCACCAGGTCACCTGGTTGATGGGCGACCGCGGCCTGCCCGCGTCGTGGCGCCAGATGGACGGCTTCGGCTCGCACACCTACCAGTGGATCAACGCCGAGGGCGAGCGCTCCTGGGTCAAGTACCACTTCAAGTCCGACCAGGGCAACGCGATCCTCACGCAGGACGACGCCGACCGCATCGCGGGCGAGGACGCCGACTTCCACATCCGCGACCTGTCGACCGCGATCGAGCGGGGCGAGTTCCCGACCTGGACCCTCTCGGTGCAGGTCATGCCGTACGCCGACGCCGCCGGCTACCGCTTCAACCCGTTCGACCTCACCAAGGTGTGGCCGCACAGCGACTACCCGCTGATCGAGGTCGGCACGATGACCCTCGACCGCAACCCGGAGAACTACTTCGCGCAGATCGAGCAGGCCGCCTTCGCCCCCTCGAACTTCGTGCCCGGCATCGCGACGAGCCCTGACAAGATGCTGCTCGCGCGCATCTTCAGCTACGCCGACGCGCACCGCTACCGCGTAGGCGTCAACCACCAGCAGCTGCCGGTGAACGCCCCGAAGACCGAGGTGCACTCGTACTCGAAGGACGGCGCGGCGCGCTACCACTTCAGCGAGGCGACGGCGCCGGTCTACGCCCCCAACTCGGTGGGCGGCCCCGCGGCCGACCCGCAGGCGGCCGGCGACACCGGCGGCTGGGAGAGCGACGGCGAGCTCGTCCGCTCGGCCGCGACCCTGCACGCCGAGGACGACGACTTCGGCCAGGCCGGCTCGCTCGTGCGCGACGTGATGGACGACGAGCAGCGTGACCGTCTCGTCGCCAACATCGTCGGCCACGTCTCGAAGGTGACGCGCCCCGACCTGCTCGAGCGCGTGTTCCAGTACTGGAACTCCGTCGACCCGATCCTGGGCGCCCGCGTGCGCGCGGGCGTCTCGCCCGAGGCGCCCGGCTCGAACGAGGACCCGGCGACGGTGGGCGTGCCCGCCTAGTCGGGAGCTCCGCACTGCGGGAGGCGCGGTGCCCGGTCGACGGGCACCGCGCCTCCCGCATGTGGGGGCGACGGTGCTACGAACCACGTCGTCGCAGTGGAACCACGCCGCGGCGTGGTTCCGTGGCGAGGACGTGGTTCGTCCCGCACCTGGTCGCCGCGGGTGCCCGGCAGCTCAGACCATCTGGCCGTTCCAGCGGAGGTCGCCGGCGGGCCACTCGGCGAGGTCGGCGCCGACCTCGCGGACGAGCCAGCCCTCGTCCTGGCTGACCAGCACCCCGGCGCCGTCGGCGCTGAACGCCGTGAAGTGGCCGGTGACGCCGTGCAGCGGGCGCCAGCCGGCGCGCCGGTAGAAGCCCTGGATGCCCTCGCCCGTCTCGAGCAGGCCGAACCGGCTGCCCAGCCGGGCGAGCCCCCCGTCGACCCGGCGGAGCAGCTCTCCGCCCTGGCCCGTGCCCTGCAGGATCGGGCTCACCGCCACCATCCCCACCGCCGTGACGAGCAGGTCGGTCTCGCCGACCGTCACGAACTGCCGCCGCAGGCCGGCGTGCGCGACCACGACGTCGCCGACGCGGCCGAGCACCCGCAGCTCGGGCTGCATGCCGGCCCAGCTGCGGGCCCCGGCGTACCAGTGGTCGTACTCGGAGAAGGCGAGCCCCAGCATCGCGGCGATCGCCTCGTGGTCGTCGAGGCCCAGGTCGCCCTCGGCGACGAGGTCGAAGACGGGACGGTGGTCGTGCTCGGGGGCGCCGGGCTCGACGGAGCGGGCGGGCTGGTCAGGCATGCGGTCGACGGTACGCCCCGCGGCTCCGGCGGCGGGGCCGGCGGCGGTGCCGGTGGCGAGGCGCGGCCGGTGCCGGTGCCGGTGCCGAGGCGCGGTCGATGCCCGCGACCGAGGGGCCGCTCGCCCGCCTACGCCCGGACCCGCACCTCGATCGAGTTGAGCCACGGGTCGTCGAACCCCAGCGCCCGCCCGTCGTCGCGCGTCGCCACCCCGTGGTGGCCGAGGCGCTCGCCGAGGGCGCCGAGGTCGTCGCCCGAGGGCACCTCGATCCGCACGGTGCCGAGGCCGAGCGCGAGCTGTCGGCGCCCGGCGCCCGCGCTGTTCCAGGTGTTCATCGCCATGTGGTGGTGGTAGCCCCCGGCGCTGACGAAGAGAGCCTGCGACCCGAACCGCGTCGTGGTCTCGAAGCCGAGCTGCTCGACGTAGAACCGGTGGGCGGACGCCACGTCGCCCACGCTCAGGTGCACGTGGCCCACGGAGGCGGGGCGGGAGGCGGCGGCGACCAGCGCCTCCTCGCGGACGTTCTGCTGGAGGAAGGCGTTCGGGTCGAGCGCGAGCGTCGCCATGTCGACCTGGCCGTGGGTCCACGACCAGGCGGTGCGGTCGCGGTCCCAGTAGAGCTCGATGCCGTTTCCCTCGGGGTCAGTGAAGTAGAAGGCCTTGCTGACCAGGTGGTCGGCGCTGCCGGTGAAGCTGCCCGGGTGCTGGCTCGCGACGCCGTAGACGGCCGACGCCAGGTCGACCTCGGTCTCGAAGAGGATCGCGGTGTGGAACAGGCCGGCCTCGCGGGCGGCCGCGTGCCGCAGCTCGGGCGCGTGCTCGAGCACGACGATCGGCGTCGTGCCGCGGCCGAGGACGCTGCGGCCGGCGGTCGCGTCGTGCGAGAGCACGGCGAGCGTCACGGCGTCGCGGTAGAACGCGGTCATGCCGTCGAGGTCAGCGACGCGCAGGGTCACCGCGCCCATGGTCGTGTCCGGCGCGAGCAGGTCGAGCGACCTCGCGGCGGGGGCGGCGGGGGCGGCGGGGGAAGCCGGGGAGTCGCGGTTCGGCTCGGGCGCCGAGGTCTCGTCGGTCATGGGTCGCTCCCTGTCTCGGGGCGCGGCACCGGGGTCGATGACGCGTCACCGACCTGCAACCGCGGGGTGGGCGTGGGGATTCCCGTCGTCGTCGTGCGACGCCGCGCGACGTCGCCCGCGCGATCGAGGTGACGCTACCTGGGCGCTCGGCGGCGGGGAGGGCCCCAGGAGGGACGCCTCGACGACGGCGGGCGGCTGACGCCCGGGCGGCTAGCGGCCGGTGAGCCGCTCGATCAGCTCGCGGTAGCGCGCGGCGGTCCGCTCGACGATCTCGGCGGGCAGCTCGGGCGGCGTGCCCTGGCCGTCCCAGTTCGCCGACAGCCAGTCGCGCACGATCTGCTTGTCGAAGCTCGCGGTGCGGTCGCCCGACGAGTACGCCTCGGCGTCCCAGTAGCGGCTGCTGTCGCTCGTGAGCACCTCGTCGCCGAGGGTCAGCGCGCCCGTCGAACGGTCGGCCCCGAACTCGAACTTCGTGTCGGCGAGCACGACGCCGCGCGCCTCGGCGACGACCGCCGCGCGCCCGTAGATCTCGAGCGACGTGTCGCGCAGGGCGGCCGCGACCTCGGGCCCGACGAGCTCGACGGTGCGCTCGTACGAGATGTTCTCGTCGTGCTCGCCCAGCGGCGCCTTGTAGGCCGGCGTGTAGATCGGCTCGGGGAGCCGGTCGCCGCTCTGCAGCCCCGCCGGCAGCGCGATGCCGCAGACGGTGCCGTGCTCGCGGTACTCGGCCCAGCCGCTGCCGACGAGGTAGCCCCGCACGACGCACTCGACCGGGTACATGTCGAGCGGCGCCACCAGCATCGCTCGGTCGCGCACCTGCTCGGGCAGCGTGACGGGCGCGGTGGTCGGGTCGACGAGGTGGTTCGGCACGCCGTCGAGCTGCGCGAACCACCAGAGGCTCAGCTGCGTGAGCAGGGCGCCCTTGCCGGGGATGCCGGGCTCGAGCACGTGGTCGTAGGCGCTGACGCGGTCGGAGGCGACGACCAGCAGGTGGCTGGTGTCGTCGAGCGTCGCGACGTCGCCGACCGAGTCGACCACCGGCGCGGGCACGTAGAGGTCGCGCACCTTGCCCGAGTAGGCGTGGCTCCAGCCGGGCAGGTCGAGCGCGCTCATCGGGCGCCGCCCGCGACCCGCGCGGCGATGTCGGTGCGGTGCTGCGAGCCCTCGAGCCGGATGCGCGAGACGGCCTCGTAGACCCGGCCCCGCGCCTCCTCGAAGTCCTTCCCCTCGGCGACGACGCTGAGCACGCGGCCGCCGGTGGCGATCAGCCGGTCGTCGAGCCGCGCGGTGGCGGCGTGCGTCACGTGCACCCCCGCGACGGCCAGGGCGTCGTCGAGCCCCGTGATCTCGCGCCCGCTGACGACGGCCTCGGGGTAGCCCTCGCTCGCCAGCACCACGGTGACGGCGGGCGTCGGCACGAAGCGCGGAGCCTCGTGGTTGCCGAGCGACCCGGTCGCCGCCGCGAGCAGCAGGCCGCTCAGCGGGGTGACGAGACGGGGCAGCACGACCTGCGTCTCGGGGTCGCCGAAGCGCGCGTTGAACTCGATCACCCGCACGCCCTGCTCGGTGAGGATGAGCCCGGCGTAGAGCAGGCCGATGAACGGGGTGCCCTCGTGCTCGAGCTGGCGCACGGTCGGCGTCGCGACGGTGTCGAGCACCTCGTCGACGAAGTCCTTCTCGCTGCCGAAGCGGTCGGCGAGCCAGGGCAGCGGCGAGTACGCGCCCATGCCGCCCGTGTTCGGGCCCTCGTCGCCGTCGCGCAGGCGCTTCGAGTCCTGAGCGGGGCTGAGCGGCACGACGGTGTGGCCGTCGCTGAGGAAGAAGAGCGAGACCTCCGGGCCCTCGAGGTGCTCCTCGACGAGCACGGAGCCGTGCTGCAGCCAGTAGGTGACGTGCTCGACCGCGGCGTCGCGGTCGGAGGTGACGAGCACGCCCTTGCCCGCGGCGAGCCCGTCGGCCTTGACGACGTAGGGGGCGCCGAACTCGTCGAGCACCGTGACCGCCTCGTCGAGGGTGCCGACCCGGGTGGCCCGGCCGGTGGGGACGCCCGCGGCGTCCATGACCCGCTTGGCGAAGGTCTTGCTGCCCTCGAGGGCGGCGGCCGCCTTGCCGGGGCCGAAGACCGGGATGCCCCGCGACCGGAGCGGGTCGGCCACGCCCGCGACGAGCGGCGCCTCGGGGCCGACGACCACGAGCTCGACGTCGTTCTCGAGCGCGTACTCGGTGACGACCGCACCGTTCGATGGGTCGAGGTGCACCACCTCGACCTGCTCGGCGATGCCGGCGTTGCCGGGGGCGACGACGATCTCGTGCCCCGCGTCTTCGCGGAGCAGGGCGGTGATGATGGCGTGCTCGCGAGCACCGGAGCCGAGGACGAGGATTCGCACGCGCCGATCCTACCCAGTGGGCCGTCCGGGCCCCTCGGCGCCCGCCCGTATAGGTTGAGCCGCATGGCCAAGGCGAGGATCGACGACGGCATCGGCGCGGCCGCCGTGCGCGAGGCCCAGACGGCGCTCGCCGAGGGCGCGCAGCCCTCCCGCGTGGTCACCGCGACCGCGGTCCGCTGGCTGCTGCAGGTGCTCGCCGACGGCGAGCCCGGCGCCACGGTGGAGGTGCGGGTGCCGCCCTGGGGAGCGGTGCAGTTCCGTGAGGGGCTCAGCCACACCCGCGGCACCCCGCCGAACGTCGTCGAGACCGACCCCGCCACCTTCATCCGCCTCGCCACCGGCGTGCTCACCTGGCAGGAGGCCGTCGACCAGGCCCTCGTCTCGGCGTCGGGAAGCCGGGCCGACCTCACCGGCTACGTGCCGGTCCGCCTGCCGCGGAGCTGACGACCGCTCGGCACCGAGACACCGGGCGTGCGCGCGACCTCGGCTCTGGGAGAATGGCCGACGTGACCACCGCACCCGACTCCCCGCAGCAGCCCGACGCCGACGCCCCGGGAGTCCACGCCGCTCCGGTCGACGCCCCGGTGGTCGACGACCGCTCGCACGACGAGGTCAGCGTTCGTCGGGCCCCGAAGATCTCGGTCTTCCTCATCGTCGGCGCGATGGCGGGCGTCGTCGTCTCGTTGATCGTCACGTCGCTCTTCCCGTTCGACGAGGGCGAGGGCATCGCCTCGACCTACGGCTACTTCGCGCTGTGGGGCCTGACCTTCGGCGGTGCGGTCGGCGCCACGGTCGCGATCGTCGCCGACCGCAGCTCGATCCGCCGCGCCAAGCGGGTGCGGGCCGAGCGCGAGAGCGTCGACGCTCCCGACGAGCCCGCCGTCGAGGGCGAGCTCGAGTAGAGCCCCCGGGTCTCGAGCAGAGCCCCCTCGCGGGTCAGGAGCCGGAGGCGCGCCGCAGCCGGGCGAGCAGCTCCGGCCCGCGCTGGTCGAGCGACCGTCCGCCCCGCACGACGCCCACCACGACGAGCGCCCCACCGAGCAGCACGCCCACGACCAACGCCACGACCCCGAGCAGCAGGCTGCCCTGGGCCAGCGCGACGAGCCCCAGCGCGATCTCGGGCAGCGCGAACGCGAACGACAGCGCCCACGCCGCGTACATGCCGAGCGCCGACGTCAGGCTCGCGCCCTGCGGCGACTTGAACGGGCTCTCGCCCGCCGCGGGCACCGGCATCAGGAAGCGGGTCGACGCCACGCTCGAGACCCCGAAGCCGGTGAGCATGACACCCAGGCCGATGCCGAGCAGCGCGGGCGCCTTCGCGAGCTCGCCGAGCACGGCGAGCGGCACGAGCGTCGCGACCACCACCACGGGCACCGCGAAGAGCGAGAGCGTGATCACGCGCCCCGCCCGGTCGGCACGGCCGGAGACCCCGGTCGAGAGGTGCGCGGCGAACGCGGTGCCGTCGTACGAGACGTCGGCGCACAGGGTCACGGCGAGCAGGGCGGCGATGCCCGGCCCGAGCGCGTAGAGCAGCCAGTCGCTGCCCGTCGTCGCGGCGAGGAACACCGCGAGCACCGGCAGCAGCGGCACGATCACGAGGGAGCCGCCGTAGCGCGGGTCGCGCAGCCAGTAGACGGCCGTGCGGGCCGCGACGGCGCCGGTCGGCGTCGCCGGGAACCAGCGGAACGGCCCGAGGCCCTTCGAGCGACCCGAGGCGGCCGCGCCCGGAGACGCGACCAGCGCGGCCCGCAGCCCGACGCGCCAGAGCAGCAGCAGCACGGCCAGGGTGGCGAGGGCGATCAGGGCCTTGGCCCCCGCCTCCCCGGGGCGGCCCAGGGCGAGGTCGCCCGGCACCGACCAGACGGCCCCGAGGGGTGTGAACGACAGGACCCCGGCGATCTGCGGCAGGTCGTCGCGCAGGCTCGACAGGCCCGTGCCCGCCAGCGCGATCAGGGGCCCGGCGAGGATGAGCGGCACGAAGACGAGCACGCCCATCACCTCGCGGTAGCGACGGTGGGCGCCCAGCGAGCTCGTCAGCGACTCGAGCGCGCGCGACGCGGCGATGCAGGTGAGCACCCCGACGACGCCGCAGACGACGGCGGTGAGCAGCGACAGCGGGTGCTGCCACCAGCTCAGCCCGGTCGCGACACCGGCGATGAGGGTGACGAGCCCCGGCACGCCGAGCACCCCGCACGCCAGCAGGGCCACGAGGAGGCGGTCGGCCGGCAGCGGGAACGCCCGCAGCTTCGAGATCGCGAGCGTCTGGTCGACGCCGCGCAGCAGCAGCGGCACGACGACCCAGCCGAGCACGGCGACCGAGCCGCCGAGCACCCCGACCGTCCACGCCCAGGTCTCGGGCGCGAACGACAGCGCGAACAGCCCGCCGACGAGGAGGGCGAGGATGCCGAGGCCGTAGAGGAGCCCGATGATCGCGGCGATCAGCTGCCAGGTGCTGCGACGGAACCCGTTCAGCATCACCCGCCAGCGGAGGCTCAGGAGGTGCGCAACCACGAGGGCCCCTGTGCGTGCTGACGGCCGCCGACGAGCTCGACGAAGCGGTCTTCGAGGCTGGAGCCGGCGCGCACCTCGTCGGTCGTGCCCGCCGCGAGCACGCGGCCCGACGACACGACGGCGACGTGGTCGCACATGCGCTGCACGAGGTCCATCGAGTGGCTCGAGACGATGACGGTGCCGCCGCCCTCCACGTAGCCGTGCAGGATGTCGCGGATGTTCGCCGCCGAGACCGGGTCGACCGACTCGAACGGCTCGTCGAGCACGAGGAGGCGCGGGGCGTGGACGAGCGCGCAGGCCAGCGCCACCTTCTTGGTCATGCCCGCGGAGTAGTCGACGACGAGCGTGCCGCCCGCCTCGCGGAGGTCGAGCAGGTCGAGCAGGTCGCCCACCCGGAGGGCGGTCGTCGCGCGGTCCATCCCGTTGAGGAGGCCGTGGTACGTCACGAGCTGCTCGCCGGTCAGCCGGTCGAAGAGGGCGACGCCGTCGCTCAGCACGCCGACGAGCGACTTGGCGCGGACGGGGTCGCTCCACACGTCGGTGCCGAGCACCTCGATGGTGCCGGCGTCGGGGCGCAGCAGGCCGGTCGCCATCGACAGGGTGGTCGTCTTGCCGGCGCCGTTCGGGCCGACCAGCCCGTAGAAGGAGCCGAGCGGCACCGTGAGGTCGAGGCCGTCGACGGCCACCTTGGGGCCGAACGCCTTGCGGAGGCCGGCGATGCGGAGGGCCGGCGCGGCGGTCGTGGCAGAGGCCGTGGCCGGGGCGGCGCCGGGGGCCGGGGCCTTCTCGGGCACCGCGGGCGGGCGCACGGTCGCGGTGTCGTCGGGGGGCACGGGGGAGCCGAGGTCGCTCATGGGCACGAGCCTATTGACGACGGCTCGGGTCGGCCACCGTCTCGTGGGGGAGGCGCGGCCGCCCAGGCCGACCCGCGCCTCCCTCACGGTCAGCTGAGCTGGTTCGCCTCGACCCAGGCCAGGTACTCGGGGGTGACCGAGCCGGTGACGTAGTCGCCGGTGAAGCAGCTCATCTCGAGGTCGACGACGTCGCTGCCCTCGGTGATGGCGCTCCGCATGTCTTCGACCTCCTGGTAGATCAGGTGGTCGGCGCCGAGCTCGCGCGCGATCTCGGGGATCTTGCGGTCGTGGGCGATGAGCTCGTGCCGGGTCGGCATGTTGATGCCGTAGACGTGCGGGTAGCGCACCGGAGGCGCGGCGGAGGTGAAGGTGACCTCGTTCGCCCCGGCGGCGCGGGCCATCTCGACGATCTCGCGCGAGGTCGTGCCGCGCACGATGGAGTCGTCGACGATGAGGATGTTCTTGCCCTTGAACTCGCTCGACATCGCGTTGAGCTTCTGGCGCACGGAGCGCTTGCGCTCCGCCTGCCCCGGCATGATGAAGGTGCGGCCCACGTAGCGGTTCTTGTAGAAGCCCTCGCGGTACTCGATGCCGAGCTTGCGGGCGACCTGCATCGCGGCGGGCCGCGACGAGTCGGGGATGGGCATGACCACGTCGATGTCGCCGGTCGGCGCGTAGGTCGCGATCGTGTCGGCGAGGCGGTCGCCGAGGCGGAGGCGCGCGTCGTAGACCGAGATGCCGTTCATCACGGAGTCGGGCCGGGCCAGGTAGACGTACTCGAACGAGCAGGGCACGAGGCGGGGCGCCGCGTGGCACTGCTTCGAGACCATCTCGCCGTCGAGGCTCACGAAGACGGCCTCGCCCGGCGCGACGTCGCGGACGATCTCGTAGCCGCCCGACTCGAGCACGAGCGACTCGCTCGCGACGATCCACTCGTCGCGCTGCCCGTCGGCGGCCTTCCGGCGGCCGAGCACGAGCGGACGGATGCCGAACGGGTCGCGGAAGGCGAGCAGGCCGTGGCCGGCGATCATCGCGATCGCGGCGTACGAGCCCTGCACCCGGTCGTGGACTCGGGTGACGGCGGCGAAGATCTGCTCGGGGTCGAGGTCGGTGCCGTTGACCTGCTCCTGCAGCTCGTGGGCGAGCACGTTCACGAGCAGCTCGGTGTCGCTGTTCGTGTTGAGGTGCCGGCGGTCGACGTGGAAGAGCTCGCTCGTCAGCTCACGCGTGTTCGTGAGGTTGCCGTTGTGCACGAGGACGATGCCGTAGGGCGCGTTCACGTAGAACGGCTGCGCCTCCTGCTCGTTCGTCGCCGCGCCCTTCGTGGCGTAGCGGACGTGGCCGAGGCCCATCGTGCCGAGCAGCGCCCGCATGTCACGCGTGCGGAAGCCCTCGCGGACCTGGCCCTTGGTCTTGTGCACGTGGAAGATGCCGCGCTCGGCGGTCGCGATGCCGGTGCTGTCCTGCCCGCGGTGCTGCAGCAGGAGGAGGGAGTCGTAGACGAGTTGATTTGCTGGCTCGTGCGCGACGAGACCGACGATGCCGCACATGCGGATCTGGCTCCAGACCGTAGAGTTGGGGTTACTGCGTCAGTCTGCCACGACACCGAACGGATGAACGAATGGTGACCTCCCCTGCCCCCTCGAGCAGCGCCTCCTACGCGGCGGCGGGGGTCGACACCGCCGCGGGCGACCGTGCCGTCGAGCTGATGAAGGCGGCCGTCAGCGCCACCCACGGGCCCGGCGTCGTCGGCGGGGTCGGCGGCTTCGCGGGGATGTTCGACGTGTCGTTCCTCAAGGACTACGACCGGCCGCTGCTCGCGACCTCGACCGACGGCGTCGGCACGAAGGTAGCCATCGCGCAGGCCCTCGACAAGCACGACACCATCGGGCAGGACCTGGTGGGCATGGTCGTCGACGACATCGTCGTCGTCGGCGCCCGCCCCCTCGTGATGACCGACTACATCGCCTGCGGCCGCGTCGTGCCCGCCCGCATCGCGTCGATCGTCGAGGGAATCGCCCGCGCCTGCTCGGAGACCGGCACCGCCCTGGTCGGCGGTGAGACCGCCGAGCACCCCGGCCTGCTCGGCCCCGACGACTACGACGTCGCCGGCGCGGCGGTGGGCGTCGTCGAGGCCGGCTCGCAGCTCGGCGAGCACCTCGTCGTCGACGGCGACGTCGTGCTGGCCCTCGCGTCGTCGGGGCTGCACTCGAACGGCTTCTCGCTCGTGCGGCACATCCTCGCCTCGCGCGACCTCGGCTACACCGACAGCGTCGACGAGCTCTCGGGCACCCTCGGCGAGGCCCTGCTCGAGCCCACCCGCCTCTACACCGCGCCCCTGCTGCGCGTGCTCGACGACCCGGCGCTCGCCGGGGCCGTGCACTCGCTCAGCCACGTCACCGGCGGCGGCATCGCCGCGAACCTCGCCCGCGTGCTGCCCCGCGGGTCGTGGACCGAGGTCGACCGCACCACCTGGTCGCCCGCACCCGTCTTCCGCGTGCTCAGCGAGCTCGCCGGCTCGACGCTCGAGTCGAGCGAGGGCACCTGGAACCTCGGCATCGGCATGATCGCCGTCGTCGCGGCCGACCGTGCCGCCGCCGTCACCGCGGCCCTCGCGGCCGACGGCGTCGAGACGTGGCAGGTCGGCACGGTCGCCATGTCGACCCGCGACCTCAGCGGCTTCGAGCAGGGCGCCAAGGGCGTCGACGGCGGGGCCGTGCGGCTCGTGGGGGCGTACGCGGGCTGAGGTGGCGCGGGTCGGGGGCGGGGCCGCCGCCCACTCGCCGCGACTCGGGGGACGCTGCTCGATCGCCGCGACTCCGTTTTCCTGTAAATGCCGACCGGGGAGCCTGCAATACCGAGGAATCCGGGTACCAGAGGGGCTCGGGCGGCCGGATGGTCGGCATGTGCCCAGGAGGCGCGGGGCGGGTCGGCGGGGCCGGTCAGCGGAGACGGGGCGGCCGGGCGGTGAGGCGGTGGCCGATCGCCACGGGTGGCCGAGGACGCGGGTGCGGCGGCGGGCGTCGCGCCGTAGGATCAGCGCACGCCCTCCGGGGCGCGACCCGACGACGACGTCGGGACGGACGACGAAGGAGTCGACCAGATCATGACCACGCACCCGCACGCCCTGCCCGCCCGCTCGACCCGCGCCTCCCGGGTGCCGGCCGCCTCCGCTGCTCGTCGCCCCGGCTACACGCCGGTGCGGAGCAGCCGCCGCGTCGCCGTCGTCACCGCGACGGGCCTCGTCGCCGTCGTCGCCGTGGGGCTGCTGCCGGTGCTCGCGCAGTTCGTCGGCTAGGGAGCTGCTGATCGGCGGGGCGCCGCTCGCCTCGTCGGTCGAGCTCGCTGCCCAGGCGTGACTCAGCAGTCACGCAGAAGTCGTCGGCGAGGCGCCGCTCGTCGGCGTCGGGCTGGTCAGAGGACGCAGAACTCGTTGCCCTCGGGGTCGGCGAGCACGACCCACGACGCGTCGACCTGACCGACGTCGACGCGTGTCGCCCCGAGCCCGGTGAGACGGTCGACCTCGGCGGCCTGCTCGTCGCGGCTGTCGGGTCGGAAGTCGAGGTGCAGCCGGTCCTTCACGGTCTTGGGCTCGTCGACGTGCACGAACAGGAGGCCGGGCAGCACGTCGGGCGCGGGCCGGATCTCGGGCTCGTCGTCGCCCGTCGAGACGACCACCCAGCCGAGGGCCTCGGCCCACCAGGCGGCGAGGGCGGCGGGGTCGCTCGAGTCGACCACCACTTGTTCCCAGGTGAGAGCCATGCCGGTCAGCGCCGTCGTCTCAGATCGCGCTCGTGAGCCGTCGGCTCAGGCGCTCTTGTCGTGCTCGTGGCCGGCGTCGTACTCGTCGTCGACGAAGTCGTCGGCCCACTTGTCGACGTACTCGTCGCCCGAGTCGCTCTTCGTGGCGAGTTCTTTCTCGAGCGCACCGTAGTTGGTGTCAGGGCTGAAGTACTTCAGCTCTCTGGCGACCTTGGTGTGCTTGGCTTTCTGACGGCCGCGCCCCATGCGTGACCCCCTCTGCTCTCGGCCCGGAAACGGTGTCGGACGAACCGGGTACAGCCGACAGATGACAGTTGCAAAACTGGACACGATCTTATCACGGGGCCCCGCCGCCCCCGTCCCCCCGAGCGGGTGCTGTGCCGGGGGCCCGGGGGCGGTCGTCAGCGGGGCGGCGCGACGTCGTGGGTGGCCGCCCAGACCGCGACGGCGGCGGCCGCGGACCATGCCTGTGGGCGGCACGACGCCGGGTACGGCACCGGCGACGGCACTTCGCCGCGGTCGTCGCCGGAGTGCAGCTCGGGCATGCGGTGGTCGAACGACGGCGCCGCCGCGAGCAGGCCCTCGGCGAGGGAGCGCGCCTCGTCGTCGAAGCCCGCGCGCGCGAGGCCCGAGACCGCGACGGCGGTGTCGTGCGTCCACACGCTGCCCCCGTGGTAGCTCAGGGGCCAGAAGCCCGCGGCGTCGCTCGACAGGGTGCGGAGCCCGAAGCCGGCCGCCAGCTCGGGCGACACGAGCCGGGCGGCGACCAGCGCCTCCTCGTGCTCGTCGAGCAGGCCCGTGCCCAGCAGGTGGCCGAGGTTGCTCGTGACGGTGTCGACCGGCCGCTTGGCCGCGTCGAGCGCGATGGCCGGGTAGGCCCCGGCCGCGTCGGAGACCCAGAAGGAGGCACGGAACCTGTCGCGCAGGCGCGCCGCCCACGCCCGCCACGCGGCGCCCCCCTCGCGGCCGAAGTGGTCGAGCAGGTCGGCGCCGTGCACCGCCGCCTCGTAGGCGTACGCCTGGACCTCGCAGAGCGCGATCGGCCCCTCGGCCAGGCGCCCGTCGCGCCACTGGACGCTGTCGCCGCTGTCCTTCCACCCCTGGTTGGCGAGGCCGTGCCCCGTCTCGTCGACGTACTCGAGCAGCCCGTCACCGTCGCTGTCGCCGCTGTCGCGCATCCAGGCGAGTGCCGCCTCCGCCGCGGGCAGCAGCGCCTCGACCTCGGCGTCGGGCAGGCCCCAGCGCCACGCGTCGTGCAGCAGGCAGACCCAGAGCGGAGTCGCGTCGACCGTGCCGTAGTAGAGCGGGGGGAGGCTCACGCCCTCGCCGGGGATGGTGAGGGCCTGCTGCCGCAGCTCGTGCATCACCTTGCCCGGCTGCTCGGCGGTGTCGGGCACGGAGGCGGTGCCCTGCAGGCGCGCGAGGGCCCGGAGCGTGCCCGCCGCCACGGTGCGGTCGAGGGGCAGCGTGAAGCGGGCCGCCCAGATCGAGTCGCGCCCGAACAGGGTGAAGAACCACGGCGCCCCGGCCGCGTAGAAGACGTCGCCCGGCTCGTCGGCCGTCGTGAGGCGCAGCGCCGCGAGGTCGTCGTGCGCCCGGTCGAGCCAGCGAGCCAGCCGGTCGTCGCGCGGCGCCGGGTCGGGCGCGGCCCAGGCGAGCGGGCCCGCGACGCCGGCGACGACGGGGGAGGGGCGCGACGCGGTGAGGGCGAGGGCGACCGAGGCCGAGGCCCGGGGCGGCACCACCAGCCGCCACGTGGCCACGAGACGGGTGCCGTCGTGCTGCACCGCGCCTCCGGCACCGCCGTCGACGCCGGCCGCGTCGAGGGAGACGGCGACGCCGTCGGAGGTCCAGGAGGCGCGGGCGCCGTCGCCCGCGACCGTCACGTCGTCGGGGCGCCCGCCCGGCAGTCCGGCCTTGACCAGCTCGAGGGGGGCCGCGTCGGGCCGCAGCGCGAGCGCGACGGTCAGCGTCAGCTCGCGGTCGAGCCTCGACGTCACGGTCAGTCGGTCACGCATGCCGCCCACGTCGACCGAGCGCAGCACCGACAGGCGGACTCCGGGGTCGGCCCCACGGTCGTCGACGCCGCGCAGCAGCGACTCGACCCGCAGCGTCGACGCGTCGACGGCGACCGTCGCGACGGTCTCGGGCACGCGCCCGTCGACCGTCAGCGTCAGCTCGTCGACGAGGCGCACGTCGCCGAGGTAGAAGCCGTGCACCGCGGCCCGGCCCATCGTGCCGTCGTCGGACGACCAGGCCTGCGCCGGGGCGCGGAGCACGACGGTCTCGGCGGCGAGGAAGGGCTGGAGGCCGGGGTGCTCGGTGCTGGCCTCGTCGTCGACGCCGTCGCGCTGGTCGGCGGGGCGGGGGCGGGCGGCGGTCTCGGTCATGTCGGTGCTCCGGGGGTCGGGGCGGGCGTGGGGAGGGGGCCTGTGGGGCTCACTCCTTCACCGCGCCGTCGCTGGCGTTCATGATGCGGCGCTGGAAGACGAAGAACACGAGCGCGACGGGCACGGTCATGATCGCCGCGGCGGCCAGCTTGATCGGGTACTGCGACCCCTGGCTGAGCTGCCCGGAGGCGAGGCTCGCGACGCCCTTGGTGAGGGTGGTCAGCTGGGGGGACTGGGTCGAGACGATGAAGTGCGAGAGCTCGTTCCACGAGCCCTGGAACGACAGGATGACGATCGTCACGAGGGCGGGCCGCGCCATCGGCAGCACGATCGACCAGAAGACCCGGAAGGTGCCGGCTCCGTCGATGCGCGCCTGCTCCTCGACGCTGCGGGGGATCGACTCGAAGAAGTTCTTCATGATGAAGACGCCCGCCGCGTCGGTCAGCAGCGGCACGATCATGCCCGAGTACGAGTCGTACATGCCGAGCTGGTTGATGACGAGGAACTTCGGGATGAGCAGCACGACGGTCGGCACCGCCATCACGCCGACGAGCAGCACGAAGATGAGGCCACGCCCCCGGAACTGCAGCCGGGCCAGGGCGTACCCCGCGAGCGAGTTGAAGAACACGCGCCCGGCCGTCACGAAGACCGTGACGACGGCCGAGTTGGCGAACCAGGTCGGGAAGTCGCTGTTGAGGAACAGCTGCCGGTACGCCGCCGTGGTCGCCGTCGCCGGGATGAGCGAGAGCGGGTCGGAGGCGGCCTCGGGGTCGGTCTTGAACGACGTCGCGACGTTGATGAGGAACGGTGCGATGTAGATCACTGCGATCACGATCAGCACCGCGTAGAGCACCGAGGTGCCGGCCACCCGGGCCGAGCTGCGCCGGGGCCGGCCCGCAGGGCGGGGAGCGGCGGGAGGCGCGGCGAGGGGGGAGGGCGCGGGGGTCGCGCCCTCGAGGGGCAGCGTCGCGGTCATCGCCCGGCTCCTGTCGTGTAGAGCGCCGTGCGGCGCGTCGAGACGGCGCGCTCGCGGAGCACGATGCGCTGCAGGATCGTGAGCGCGACGATGATGACGAAGAGCACGAAGGCGATGGCGGCGCCGCGGCCCCACTCCTGGTCGCTGAAGGCCGAGGTGTACGAGAGGTACGCCGGCGTGAGGGTCGTCTTCTGCGGCCCGCCCTGCGTGCCGGTGTAGATCTGGTCGAAGACCTGCCAGGTGCCGATGAGACCGAGGGTCAGCACGGTGAAGAGCGTGGGGCGGAGCTGCGGGAGGGTGATGCTCCAGAAGCGCTGCCAGCCGTTCGCGCCGTCCATCATCGCGGCCTCCTGCACGTCGCCGCCGAGGTTCTGCAGCGCCGCGAGGAAGAGCAGCATGAACGTGCCGCTGGTCGTGAAGACGGCCATGAGGATGAAGGCCGACATGGCGACGGAGGGGCCCGCGAGCCAGTCCCAGAGGGTCACGCCGAGCGCGGTGTGCTCGGCGAGGAAGGCCGGCGGGCGGGTCACGCCGACGAGCCCGAGCAGGTTGTGGAGCACCCCGCTCGCGTCGTTGAACCAGGCCGGGCCCGTGATGCCGACGAACGACAGCGCCTTGTTGACCGCCCCGCTCTGCGAGAAGAGGAAGAGCCAGAGCACGGTGATCGCGACCGAGCTGGTCACCGACGGGAAGTAGAAGGCGGTGCGGAAGAAGCCGCGGCCGCGCAGCACCTGCCGGTTCACCAGCACGGCCAGCAGCAGCGAGACCGCCGTCTGGATCGGCACGACGAGCAGCACGTACCAGGCGTTGTTGCGGAGGCTGATGCCGAAGTCGCGCTCGGCGAGGCCGCCGCCCGAGAGGAGCTCGCGGTAGTTGTCGAGCCCGACGAAGCCGACGCCGGCGGCGAAGGGCGACCCCCGGCCCGTCCAGTCGGAGACGCTGACCCAGAGGGCCATGAGCACCGGGACGGCGAGGAACAGGCCCAGGATCACCAGGATCGGGGCGACGAACAGCCAGCCCGAGAGGCTCTCCCCCCGCGTCGCGGCGCTGCGGCGACGCGGGGGCTTCGTGACGACGGCGGTCATGGTCGGCGCCTAGTCGAGGATCGCGGCGAAGTTCTGCTGCGCGGACTCGAGGATCGTCGCCGGGTCGCCGTCCTCGAGCCCCGCGAGCTGCGAGTTGAAGTCGGCGATCACCGCGGCGGAGCCGTCCTGCGTCGGCACGCCCTGGGCGAACTCGACGGAGTCGAGGAAGGCGGCCTCGTCGGGGTTCGCGGACTTCCACTCCTCGGCGGCGGACTCGATCGACGGCATGACGCCGA
>Ga0308160_10002381_pt1 | contig 22960 bp, 22 predicted proteins | sample PhyFR1_FD_201036 | JGI IMG/M metagenome (GOLD analysis project Ga0308160, IMG submission 201036) | Phyllosphere microbial communities from UC Gill Tract Community Farm, Albany, California, United States - DLSLF.R1 | ecosystem: Host-associated > Plants > Phyllosphere > Unclassified | place: USA...
TGCAGCGCCGGGTCACGCTGGCGTGCGGCTCCGCGCCCGCCGGCAGCCCGGCGATGCTGGCGCTGGCGCACAGCTGCGGATTCCATATCGTGCGTGCGGCCGACGGCTCGGCGCAGCTGGCCCTGATGCTGCGGCCGCGCGGGGTGCGCTGATGGGCCTGCGCATCGTGATCGTCCAGGGCCACCCCGATTGCCGCCGTCCGCACCTGTGCCATGCGCTGGCCGAAGCCTATGCCGAAGGCGCGGCCGAGGCCGGTCACAGCGTCGAGCTGGTGGAACCGGCGCGGCTGGCCTTTCCGCTGCTGAGCAGTCCGGCCGAGTGGCGCCACGGCACCCTGCCGCCGCAGCTGGAAGCGGTGCAGGAATCGATCCGCCAGGCCGATCACCTAGTGCTGATGTACCCGCTGTGGCTGGGCGACATGCCCGCCGTGCTGAAGGGTTTCCTGGAACAGGTGTCGCGCCCCGGCTTCGCGGCCAACCCGTCCGCCGTGCGCCTGTCCGGCGACGGTTCGCTGCGCGGCCGTACCGCGCGGGTGGTGGTCAGCACGGCGGTGGCGGCGCCGGTCTACCGCTGGCTGCACGGCGCCCCCAGCCTCAAGCTGGTGCGGCGCAGCATCTTTGCGCCGGCCGGAATTGCCCCGGTGCGCGCCACCGTGGTCGGCAGTACCGACGACCTCAGCGTGGCGGAAGTGGAACGCTGGCGCGCGCGCCTGCGCCGCCTCGGCCGGCGCGCGCGCTGAAGCGAATGGCGCGGGCGGCTATACTGCGGCTTCCCATCCAAGAAAGGAAGCCATGTCCCAGCTCACCGTCATCGCCACCATGCGCGCCCAACCCGGCAAGGAAGCCGAACTGCAAGACCACCTGCTGCGCCTGGTGCCGCAGACGCGCACCGAACCCGGCTGCATCGACTACGACCTGCACCGCCTGCAGGATGACCCCTCGGTTTTCGTGATGTATGAGAACTGGGCCGACCGTGGCGAGCTCGACAAGCACCTGCAGATGCCCTACATGCGCGCCTTCGGTGCCGCCTTGCCGGAACTGCTGCGCAGCCCGCTGGAAATGCAGATGCTGGATACGCTGAGCGCACCGCGCGCCTGAGCCGGCGCATCACCCGCCTAGCGCAGCACCAGCACCGGCACTGCGCTGTGGCTGAGCACCTTCCATGTCTCGCTGCCGACCAGGCGCCCGGCGAGCCCGCCGCGTCCGCGCGAGGCCATCACGATCAGGTCGCACAGGTGTTCGCGTGCGCTGCGGATGATGGCGTCGCTCGGCGCCATGCCGGTCACGATCAGCGTTTCGCAGGCGACGCCGGCCTCGCCGGCGCGGCGCCGGATGTAGGCGACCGCATCCTGCCCCAGCTGTTCGCACTCGCGCGGCCAGGCATCGTGGATCGGCGCGGCCAGGCCGAGTTCGGGCGCCATGACATATGGTGGCGGGCTGGCGTGCACGCCGATGATGCTGCCGTGGCCGAGCGTGGCCAGGCGCAGGGCGGCTTCGAGCGCAATGGTCGAGCGTTCGGTGCCGTCGGTCGGAACCAGGATGCGGCGGAACATGGCAGGCTCGCTGTGTGTTCAGGTCGTTCAGGTAGTTCAGGGTGCGGGCTTGGGCCGCAGCACCATCACCGGAACCTCGGCGCCGGCCAGCACTTTTTGCGTCTCGCTGCCGGCCAACAGGCGCGACAGCCCGCGGCGGCCGTGCGAACCCATGAAGATCAGGTCGCAACCGTGGTCGCGCGCACTGTCGAGGATAGCGTCGCTGGCCGAGTGCGAGAACACGGTCAGCGGCGTGCAGGCGACCCCGGCGCCGGCCGCGGCCGCACTGACGCGGCGCACGTTGCGCTCGGCCCAGTCGCGCAGCGCCTGGTTCTCGAGGTTCGGATCGACCGCCATCGAGGCTTCGGCGGCGGCATAGGTCGGGTAGGTTTGCGCCACCGACAGCGCCACGATCTCGCTGCCGTGCGCCCGCGCGAACTCGACCGCGGCCTGCTCGGCCACGGCCGACACGTCCGAGCCGTCGGTCGGCACCAGGATCCGCTTGTATCTCGGGATGCCCGCCGGATGCGCGATCGGATCGGCCATGGCGAGCCCTCAGCGGTGCACCAGCACCGGGATGGCGCTGTGCACCAGCACTTTCTGGGTTTCGCTGCCGAGCAGCAGGCCGCCGAGCCCGCGCCGGCCATGCGAAGCCATGACGATCAGGTCGCAGCCGAGGCGGCGTGCGGTGTCGATGATGACTTGCCAGGGTTCGTCCGACACCGCCTGTTCGAGCCGGCAGGGGACGCCGGCCTCGCGCGCGGCCTGCTCGACATCGGCCAGCAGGCGCCGCCCGCGTTCGCGGCTGGCCTCGGCGTATTGCTCGGCGGTGTCGCCGATCATGTCCGGGGCGGTGCTCAGCACGTGGAATTCGGGCGTGGCGGTGACGCCGACCACATCGGCGCCGATGTCGTGTGCGAAGTCGACGCCGGCAAGGATCGCGCGTTGCGATGCCTCGCTGCCATCGGTCGGCAACAGGATGCGGCGGTAGAGCGGATTTTCAAGCGGCTGGCTCATGTGAACGTTCCAGTGCAGGTCCAGTGAAAGTCCGGTGCAGGCTCCGGCGCGGATATGCGTCGTCGATGTCACCAGCATGACCAATATGCGGATTGCATCGTTTGACCTGCATCAAACGTGGACCCGGCCGGGCCGCCAACGGCGCTCAGGCGTCGGCGCCGCCGAAGGCGAAGCGGCCTTCGGCCACGGTACGTTCGCCGCAGCGCACCGCGAAGGTGCCGCCGCCGAGGTCGGCGCCCAGCACCAGTTCGCTGCCGAGGGCGGCAGGCGCCTTGAAGCGCGCCTCCAGCGCGGCCAGCGGGCGGCCGGCGGCGCGTTCCAGTTCGGCGCAGGCGCGCCCCAGCGTGTGCATGCCGTGGATGATCGGGCGCTTCATGCCCATCAGGCGCGCCGACCAGCCCCACAGGTGAATCGGATTCCAGTCGCCCGAGAGGCGGGCGTAGGCGCGTCCGCTGGCGGCCGCCAGGCGCCAGGCGGCCACCAGCGGCAGCGAGGTGGCCGGCGGGCGCGTACGGCCATGGCCGCCACGGCCGCCGCGCACCACCAGATAGGTGCTGCGGCAGGTGAACACGGTGTGGCCGTCCTGTTCGCCGAGGGTGTCGAGCGTGGCGTACACGGCGCCCTTGTCGTTGGGCGGGCGGATCGACACCGTGGTGTTCAGCACCAGCGGCAGCGCCGGCTGGTGGGGCGTGCCGAGATGCAAGGCGTTTTCGGCGTGGACGGTGCCGGCCAGGCGGAACGGGAAGGCCGGGTCCAGCATGGTTGCCACCTGGGCGCGCTGCGCCAGCAGGTAATAGAAGGTCAGCGGGACGGTGGGCTCCGGCAGGCCGGGAAAGCCGAGCGCCTGGCGGTAGCGCTCCACCCAGGCCGGATCGATGGCGTCCAGTACGAAGGCGCTGCGCGGGGTGCGCGCGCCGGAGGTGCGGCGCCGGCGGCGGAACAGTGCGCGCAGCAGGGTGAAGGCGTTCAGCGTGGGCAGCGGTCGGGGAAGCGGCGGGTGGTCTGCGGACATCGGCGTGGAGCGAGGGGCAAAACCTGCATTGTGCCTGAAACCGGCTGTTCCCACGGAACACTTGTTAGTTACAGCCAAGCACGGTACCCTATCGTTTTGGAATAAAGAATCACTTAATTAGATGAGGATGGAATGAAGAAGCAGGTGTTGTTGATGGCGGCGCTGTCGGCCGCGGGGTGTGCGAGCGCCCAGGAAACGGTACGGATCGGCCACGTGGCCGCCATGACCGGCCCGGTGGCCCACTTCGGCAAGGACAGCGAGAATGGCGTGCGCATGGCGGTCGACGCCCTGAACGCGCGCGGCGCCACCATCGGCGGGAAGAAGGTGAAATGGGTGCTGGTCGGCGAAGACGACGGTGGCGACCCGAAACAGGCGACGGCGGCGGCGCAGAAGCTGGCCGACGCCAAAGTGAATGCGGTGATCGGCCACGAAACCTCGGGCACCACGATTCCCGCCTCCAAGATCTACTACGATGCCGGCATCCCCCAGATCTCGGCCTCGACCACGTCGCCCAAATACACGCAGCAGGGCTTCAATACGGCGTTCCGCGTGGTCGCCAACGATATCCAGCTCGGCCGCGTGCTGGGCCGCTATGCCGCCACGACCATGGGCGCCAAGCGTGTCGCCGTGATCGACGACCGCACCGCCTACGGCCAGGGCCTGGCGAACGAGTTCAGCAACGGCCTGCGCCAGCAGGGCGTGAACGTGGTGGCCAAGGAGTTCACCAACGACAAGGCGACCGATTTCTCGGCGATCCTGACCCGCGTGCGCGCCGCCAAGCCGGACCTGGTGTTCTTCGGCGGGATGAACGCGGTGGCCGGCCCGATGCTGCGCCAGATGAAGCAGCTCGGCCTGAACGCGCGCATGATGGGCGGCGACGGCATCTGCTCGGACGAGATGCACAAGCTGTCCGGCGGCACCATGGCCGACGGCCAGGTGGTGTGTGCCGAAGCCGGCGGCGTCGAAGCGGCGGGCAAGGCGGCGATGGACAAGTTCCGCGCCGACTACCGCAAGCGCTACGGCATCGACGTCCAGATCATCGCGCCATACTCCTACGACGCCACGCTGCTGCTGGCGGCGGCGATGGACAAGGCCGGCTCGGCGAGCCCGGCGAAATACCTGCCGGTGCTGGCGAAGACGCAGTACAAGGGCGTGACCGGCAACATCGCCTTCGACAACCGCGGCGACATCCGCGATGGCGCGATCACGCTGTACACCTTCAAGGGTGGCCACCGCACCGAGATCGCGGTCACCAAGTAAGAAGGCGGTCTTATTTAGGCGCGGCCAGCATCAGCTCATCGAGCATCTGGCGCGTCGCCTTCAGCACCTGTTCCGACACCGCCGGGTTGCCCTTGGCCGCGCCGCGCGCCACGGCCAGGCCGCCGACCATCGCCGCCACCGCCACCATGCCGCGCGCCAGCGCGTCGCTGCCGGGCTGGTTGGCGGCGATCTGGCGCTCGAAGGCGCGCGCCAGCACCATGTAGCCTTCGGCGAAGCGGGCGCTGATGGCCTTGTCCTGGCGCCCGATCTCGCTGGCCGAGGCCGCGATCGGGCAGCGGCTGCCGTAGTCGTCGCGGCCGTCGAGGGCCAGGTAATGGTCGAGGTAGGCCGCCAGGTCGGGCATGCCGTCCTTGGTGGAGGCGTAGATGCGGCCGTTGGTCTGCTCGAGGCCATAGGCCAGCGCTTCGAGCGCCAGCTCTTCCTTCGATTTGAAGTGGGCGTACAACGCGCCGTGGGTGAGGCCTGCTTCCTTGCTGATCTCGGCGACGCCGACACCGTCGATCCCGCGTTCGCGGAAAAGCTTGCTGGCAGCTTTGATCAATGCCGTCCGGTTTTCGGCGGCCTTTTCCTTGCTGATTCTCATTATGATGACTATGGATAAGGGAGCGGCGAATGCGCCGCGGCGTAGCCGCTCAAGGCGCTCGCGCTGCCCCGGCCGGATGGTATTCACGATCGTGTAATGATTACGGAGGCGAGTATAACCTTGCCGCGCCACCCCTGGCGTCGAAAAAAATGCGACACGCCCCGTTGTCCGAGCGCCGCCGCCAAGCGGACCGCAGGGTGCGCGTAAACACTGCTATGCTGGGGCCGACCGATTCAACCATGGAGGCAAGCCAAGTATGCAGATGACCGAACCGCGCCCCGACGCGCCTTTCCTGGTGGTGCTCAACGCCGGGTCGGGACACGCCGAAACCGAACTGCGCTGCTCGACCATCCGCGACGTGCTGGAAGGCGCCGGGCGGCGCTGCCATCTCGAAGTCGTGCACGATGGGTCCGAGCTCGGCGCCGCTGCCAAACGCATGGCCGCGCGCGCGCGCGCCGAAGGCGGCATCCTGGTGGCGGCCGGCGGCGACGGCACCCTCAACACGGTGGCCCACGAGGCGGTGCAGGCCGGCTGTCCGTTCGGCGTCCTGCCCCAGGGCACCTTCAATTACTTCGGGCGCACCCACCACATTCCCGAAGACCTGGCCGAGGCCGTGCACGCGCTGCTGCGCGCGCGCGTGCGGCCGGTGCAGATCGGCCGGGTCAACGAGCGCATCTTCCTCGTGAACGCCAGCGTCGGCCTGTATCCGAAGCTGCTCGAGGAACGCGAGCACGACAAGCAGCAATACGGGCGCTCGCGCGTGGTGGCGCTGCTGTCGGCGCTCAAGACCGCGCTCGGACGCCACCGCAGCCTGCGCATCACGGTGGAGCTCGACGGCCAGCCGCGCCGCCTGCGTACGCCGACCCTGTTCATCGGCAACAACCGGCTGCAGATGGAGCAGGTCGGCATGCCGCCCCTGCAGCATGCGCTCGACGAAGGCCGGCTGGCGGCGATCGCGCCGCGCGCGGTCGGCAAGCTGCGCATGCTTGGCCTGCTGGTGCGCGGCGCCCTCGGGCGCCTGGGCGAAGCCGACGATGTCGATGCCTTCGCCTTCCGCAGCATGACGGTGCGGGCGCCGCTGCTGTCGGGCCGCCGGCGCCTGAAGGTCGCCACCGACGGCGAAGTCTGCAGGATGGCGCTGCCGCTGCGCTTCGAGGTGCTGGACGACCGCCTGCACCTGCTGGTGCCCGAGGAAGCCGGGGCCGATGCTGCCGGCGACGAAGCCGGCGGGCGCGCCGCTGCCGCCGCCTGAGCGCTCAGCGCGCGCCCAGCAGCGCGCCGACCGCCTCCAGCGGCATCGGCCGCGCCAGCAGGTAACCCTGGGCCTCGTCGCAATCGGCGGCGCGCAGGAAGTCGAGCACCTCGTCGGTCTCGACGCCTTCGGCCACCACCGACATGCGCAGCGCGTGCGCCATGTCGACGAAGGCTTTCACGAAGTCGAAGGCGCTGATGCGGCCGTCGTCCTGCAGCACGAAGGAGCGGTCGAGCTTGAGGACGTCGATCGGGAAGCGGCGCAGGTAGGCCAGACCGGAATAGCCGGTGCCGAAATCGTCGACCGCGATTTTCACCCCCAGCGCCTGCAGTTCGCCGAGCATGGCGGCGGTGCGTTCCATGTCGTCGATCAGCGTGCTCTCGGTCAGCTCCAGTTCCAGGTGGCGCGGCGCCAGCCCGGACGCTTCGAGCGCGCCGCGGACTTCGCCGACGAAGCCGCCCTGGGCCAGCTGGCGCGCCGAGACGTTGACCGACACCCGCACCGGCTTGCCGTACCGGGCCACCAGCGCCTGGGTGGCGCGGCAGGCTTCGTGCAGCACCCAGCGCCCGATCTCGGTGATCAGGCCGGTTTCCTCGGCGATGGCGATGAACTCGCCCGGCGCGACCCGTCCCAGCTGCGGATGGTTCCAGCGGATCAGTGCTTCCAGCCCGACCACGGCCATGCTGCGCAGGTCGATGCGCGGCTGGAAGGCCAGCTCGAATTCGCCGCGCGCCAGCGCCGGCCGCAGCGACATCTCGAGCGCCATGCGCGCCTGCGCCTGGGCCGTCATGGCGGCCTCGAAGAACCGGTAACGGTTGCGCCCGGCCGCCTTGGCGCGGTACATCGCGGTATCGGCGGTCTGGAACAGCGCGTCGCGGGTGGCGGCGTCGCGCGGGTACAGGCTGATGCCGATCGAGGCGCCGATGATCACGTCCTGGGTGCCGACCCGCACCGGCGCGCCCAGCAGCTCGAGCAGGCGCGCGGCGACGCCCCCGGCATCGGCGGCGCCGCCGGCGCACGGCGCCACCACCACGAATTCGTCGCCGCCCAGGCGCGCCAGCGTGTCCTGCGGCCGCACCACGCTGCGCAGGCGCTGCGCCACCTCGCACAGCAGCACGTCGCCCAGGTCGTGGCCGAAGGAATCGTTGATTTCCTTGAAACGGTCGAGGTCGAGGAACAGCACCGCGACCGCGGCGTCCCCGGCGCAGGCGTCGAGCGCGCCCTGCAGGCGTTCGTGCAGCAGGGTGCGGTTGGGCAGGCCAGTCAGGCTGTCGTGGGTGGCCAGGTGGCGCAGGCGGCGCTCGGCTTCTTCACGTTCGCTGAGGTCGCGGATGATCGCCTGGAAGAATTCCTGGCCGCCATCCTCGAAACGCGACACCCGCACCTCGGCCGGGAAGGTGCTGCCGTCGCGGCGGCGCTTGGTGATGCGCAGCAGGTGGGTGTGGCCGGCGCGCAGGCTCTCCAGCAGCGCCTGGTCGTAGGGAAAGCCGCTGTCGACCTCGCGCACGCTGCTGCCGACGAATTCCGCCTCGCTGTAGCCGAAGGTGGCGCAGGCGCTGGCATTGGCGGCCACTACGCGCAGCTCGCGGTCGGTGATCAGGATGCTGTCGCCGGCCTGCTCGAACAGGCTGCGGAAGCGCTGCTCGCTGCGGCGCAGGGCGTCGGCGGCGCGGCGCTGGTCGGTGATGTCGTGGAAGTAGACCGACAGCCCGTCCTCGGTCGGATACAGGCGCACCTCGATCCAGGCCCCGGCCGGCGCCCACTCGGTCTCGAAGACGGCGGGCTGGCCGCTCGCCATGGCGCTGCGATAATGTTCGAGCAAGGCGCTGCCTTCCAGCATGGGCACGGCGGCGAGCAGGTTGCGCCCGACGCCGCTCCCCGGCACGATCCCGACGAAGACGGCGGCCTTGCGGTTGGCATAGGTGATGCGCCAGTCGCGGTCGACGGCGAAGAAGGCGTCGCCGATGCTCTCGAGCATGGCATCCATGCGCTGCTGCGAACGGTCGGTCGCGCCGGCGCCGGAGGGAAGGCTGGAAGTGTGGCGGCCGGCTGTCTGCTCATGGGGTTCCAATGCGGGGCGATCTACCCGGCCCCGATTCTATCATTCCTATGAGCAACATTTAACAAAGTGCGGTGAATTTGCCACAGTCTGCGTCAATCGCCCGAATCGCTTGACAGCGGCGCCGATGGTGGATTGCCGGCAGGCGCGGGGCCGCCGCCCGGCGGGGGTGCCGGGGCGGCGGGTGGCGCCGTGGAGGACTCGGCGCCGGGGTGAGGGGTCTGTGCGGGGCCGGTCAGGCGGCATCGTCGGGGGTATCCTGTGCGCCTTGCCGGTTGCCCTGGCTGCGCACCGAATCGCCCTGGGCCGGGGTGCCGCCCGGCTGGCCCTTGGCCTGCTGCAGATTGCCGGAGTCGGCCAGGTCGGGGGTGCCGACGCCGCCGTCGCGGCCACCATCGTTCAAGTTGCCGGTGGTGCCGGTCTTGCCGGCACTGCTGGTGCCGACGCCGCTCAGTTCATCATAATTACGCCCTTTGATGCCCTTGCCTTTGTATTCCTGGTTGCTTGGCATATGGTGCTCCTCATGTCTATCCGGTAGGCTTTATCTTAGGCCGCCGGGCGAGACAGGCAATCGGAATACAGGGCGCGGCCACGTAGGACGTGCCGCACAGGAGTTGACAAATTGATCAATCCGTGGCCGAATCGAGGGTCGGCAGTGCTTGCTGCCAGGATCCAAGACAAGAAGAATGAACAGAACCGGAGCAGGGAAGGTGAGGGGGACGGGGCGCGCCACGCTGGAAGAGGTGGCCATGCGCGCCGGCGTGTCGACCATGACGGCGTCGCGCGCCTTGAGCCAGCCGCGGCTGGTGTCGGAAACGACCCGCGCCAAGGTCGAGCAGGCGGTGGTCGAACTCGGCTATGTGCCGAACCGTGCGGCGCGCGCGCTGGCCTCGGCCCATTCGCGCGTGATCGTGGTGCTGGTGCCGTCGCTGTCGAACGCGGTGTTCACGGCGGTGCTGGACGGCATCCACGATGCGGTCGAGACCAGCCAGTACCAGCTCCTGATCGGCAACACCCATTATTCGGACGCCGAAGAAGAAAAGCTGCTGAATATCTATCTGCAGTCGAACCCGGACGGCGTACTGCTGTCGGGGGTATCGCACAGCCCGCACGTGCAGCGCGTGCTGGGCAGCCTGCAGATCCCGATCGTATCGATGATGGACCTGGCCGACGACGACCAGGTGCTGTCGGTCGGTTTTTCCCAGCTCGACGCCGGCAGCACCATGACGCGCCACCTGATCGACCGGGGCTACCGCCGCATCGGCTTCATCGGCGCCCAGCTCGACGAGCGCACGCTGCGCCGCGCCGACGGCTACCGCCAGGCGATGCAGGCGGCCGGCCTGGCCGACCCGGGGCTGGAAGTGATGACGGCGGAACCGTCGACCATCGAGCTTGGCGCCCAGCTGATGCAGCGCACCCTGGCGCTCGGCTGCGATGCGGTGTTCTGCTGCAACGACGACCTGGCGCACGGCGCCATCTTTCATTGCCAGCGCCAGGGCATCCGGGTGCCGCAGGACGTGGCGATCGCCGGCTTCAACGACCTGCCGGCGTCGGCCTGGATGATGCCGTCGCTGACCACGGTCGACACGCCGCGCTACCGCATCGGCTACGAAGCCGCCTCGCTGCTGCTGGAAGTGATCGGCGGGAGGGCGCCGGCGCAGCGCCGCATCGACCTCGGGTTCACGCTGCGCACACGGGAGAGCACGTGAGCGCTGCGGGCGCACCGCCCGCGGCGCCGGCCCCGGTGGCGCTGATCGTCGAGGACGAGCCGCAGATCCGCCGCTTCGTGCGCATGGCGCTCGAAGGCGCAGGCTGGCAGGTCCACGTGGCCGGGACCGTGCAGCGCGGCGTGATCGAGGCCGGCACCCGCAGCCCCGACCTGATCGTGCTCGATCTCGGCCTGCCGGATGGCGACGGCCTGGCACTGATTCAGGCGGTGCGCGGCTGGAGCCCGGTGCCGATCATCGTGCTGTCGGCGCGCGTCGACGAAGCCGGCAAGATCACGGCGCTGGACGCCGGCGCCGACGACTACCTCACCAAGCCCTTCGGCGTCGGCGAGCTGCTGGCGCGCGTGCGCGCGGCGCTGCGGCGCCAGCACAAGGGCGTCGCCGAAGCGACATCCGGCGTGCACTTCGGCGGCGTCGACGTCGACCTACAGCAGCGCCAGGTCACGCGCGACGGCCGGCCGGTGCACCTGACGCCGACCGAGTACAAGCTCCTGACGGTGCTGCTGGCGAACCTCGGCCGGGTGGTCACCGCGCCCCAACTGCTGCGCGAAGTCTGGGGACCGGCGCATGCCGGCGACGGCCATTACGTGCGCATCTACATGGGGCACCTGCGCCGGAAGCTGGAAGCGGATCCGGCCCAGCCGCGTCACCTGCTGACCGAGACCGCGGTCGGCTACCGGCTGCAGCCGTAAAGGCCATGGTGTCGCTTTATTACTGGAATTGACGGGTTTCACGCTGTCAAATATGAAATTTCCCAACATCCGCCTCAGTTTTTGTAGGAAAATCCGTTCTTAATTTCCAACTGACATTACATTCGGCCCGGACCGCGCGTCCGCCAACAAGCCATGGTAACGCTTCCAATGCGTGCCTAAATGGCAGCCGAAAGGAGACAGGATGCTTGGAACCGACAAGATCATGCTGCGCGCCCGGCCGTGGGCGCTGTGCGCCGCGCTGCTCGGCACGGCGGCCGGCGGCAGCGCCGCCGCGGCGCCGGCCGCTGCCCGGCCTGCTGCGCGCGCCGAGGTGATCCACTGGTGGACATCGGGCGGCGAATCGGCGGCGATCCGTCAGGTGGCCCTGGCCTACCGCGGCCTGGGCGGCACCTGGGTCGACACCGCGATCGCCGGCGGCGACCAGTCGCGCGCCGTCACCCTCAACCGCATCATCGGCGGCAAGCCGCCCACCGCGGCGCAGTTCAACACCTCGCGCCAGTTCGTCGACATCATCGAGGAAGACCTGCTGAACGACGTCGACGAGGTGGCCCGCCGCGGCGCCTGGGAGCGCACGCTGCCGCAGCCGATCGTCGACGTGATCCGGGTCCGCGGCCACTGGTATGCAGCGCCGGTCAACGTTCATATGCAGACCTGGCTGTGGTACTCCAAAAGCGCGTTCGCCAGGGCCGGGATCGTGCGCCCGCCGGAGAGCGTCGACGAACTGTTCGCGGCGCTGGACAAACTCAAGGCGGCCGGCCTGGTGCCGCTGGCGCACGGCGGCCAGGCCTGGCAGGAGAGCATCCTGTTTTCGCTGATGCTGTCCAACCTCGGTGGGCGCGAGCTGTACCTGCGCGTGGTGCGCGACCGCGACCCCGCCGCGATCCGCTCGAACGACTTCCGCCGGGTGCTGCTGGCCTATAAACGCCTGCACGGCTACGTCGACCCGGCGGCCCCGGGCCGCAACTGGAACGATGCCACCGCGATGGTGATCCGCGGCCGCGCCGGCATCCAGGTGATGGGCGACTGGGCCAAGGGCGAATTCACCGCCGCCGGCCAGTTGCCGGAGCGCGACTACGGCTGCCTGCCGGGCCTGGGCCCGGCCAGTCCCTACCTGGTGCAGGGCGACGTGCTGGTGTTCCCCCGCACCGCCGATCCGGCCGTGCTGCAGGCGCAGAAGCTGGTGGCGCGCGTGGTCGCCGACCCGGCGGTCCAGCTGTCGTTCAACCGCCTGAAGGGCTCGATCCCGGCGCGCCTTGACGCCGACGCCGGCAGCCTGGACGCCTGCGCGCAGAAAGGGATGGCGATCGTGCGCGACCGCGCGCGTCCGCTGGGCGTGCTGGAGATCTACCTGACCCCCGACCAGAACGGCGCGCTGCAGGATGTGCTGACCGCCTACTGGAACACCGACATGCCGGTGGAACGGGCCCAGAACAGCATCGCGTCGGCGCTGCGCTATTAATATGCGTTCATTCCCGCTTCCATCCCGCCTGTCGCCGCACGTCGCCCTGCTGCCGATGGCGCTCACCGCCATCCTCGCCTACCTCGGCGGCGCTGCCTGGACCGTGTATATCTCGCTGACCGGCTCGCGCACCTTCCCGTCCGGGCGCTTCATCGGCCTGGCCCAGTACGGGCGCCTGTTCGACAACGAACGCTGGATGCTGTCGCTGCACAACCTGGCCGTCTACGGCGTGCTGTTCATCCTGGCATGCATGGTCATCGGCTTCCTGCTGGCGGTGTTCATCGACCAGCGCGTGCGCGGCGAAGGGCTGCTGCGCACCATCTTCCTGTACCCGTACGCGATGTCCTTCGTCGCCACCGGCCTGGTGTGGCAATGGCTCTTGAGCCCGGGCGACGGCCTCGACGGCGTGGTGCGCGCGCTCGGCCTGCCGGGCTTCACTTTCGACTGGATCGTGCGCCAGGACCTGGTGATCTACACCGTCGTCATCGCCGGCGTGTGGCAGGCGTCGGGGCTGGTGATGGCGCTGATGCTGGCGGGGCTGCGCGGCGTCGACCCCGACATCTGGAAGGCGGCGCGCCTGGACGGCATCCCGCCGTGGCGCGTGTACACCCGCATCGTGCTGCCGATGCTGGGGCCGACCATCGCCACCGTGCTGCTGCTGCTGTCGACCGCCGTGGTCAAGCTGTACGATGCGGTGGTGGCGATGACCCAGGGCGGACCGGGCACCGCCAGCGAGGTGCCGACCAAGTTCATCATGGATCACCTGTTCCTGCGCTCGAACGTCGCTCTGGCCTCGGCCGGCGCGGTCGTGCTGCTGGTGCCGGTGCTGGCGCTGCTGGCGCCGTATGCGTATGCGCGATCGCGCAGGGAGGCGGCATGACAGGGCCGCTCCACCAGGGCGCGATCGAGCCCGCGCTCGCGCCGGCGGTCCAGCCGCTGCGCGAGCCGGCGCGCGGCCGCACCCGGCGCCGCCGCTGGAGCCCGGCCCGCATCGGGATCTACGTGTTCCTGCTGAGCGCCGCCGCCTTCTTCCTACTGCCGCTGTACGCGATGATCGTCACCTCGCTCAAGCCCATGGACGAGATCCGCCGGGGCGGCATCCTGGCGCTGCCGCAGGCCTGGACGCTGGAACCCTGGCGCCAGGCCTGGAGCGGCGTCTGCACCGGCGCCGCCTGCGAAGGCATCCGCGGCGGCTTCCTCAACTCGGTCTGGATCACGGTGCCGAGCACGCTGCTGGCGATCGCGATCGGCGCCGTCAACGGCTATGCGCTGTCGTTCTGGCGCCCGCGCGGGGCCAACATCCTGTTCGGGATACTGCTGGCCGGCGCCTTCGTGCCGGTGCAGGTGATGATCTATCCGCTGGTGCGGGTGATGGCGCTGGCCGGCATCTTCGGTTCGCTGCCGGCGATCGTGCTGGTGCACCTGGTGTTCGGGATGCCGGTGATGACGCTGCTGTTCCGGAATTACTATGCGGGCGTGCCGCACGAGCTGTTCCAGGCCGCCCGCATCGACGGCGGCGGCTTCTGGCGCATCTTCCTGCAGGTGATGCTCCCGATGTCGCTGCCGATCCTGGTGGTGGCGGCGATCATGCAGGTCACCGGCGTGTGGAACGACTACATCCTCGGCCTCGTGTTCGCCGGACGCGACAACCTGCCGATGACGGTGGAGCTGAACAACGTGATCAACACCACCACCGGCACCCGCCAATACAACGTCGACATGGCGGCCACCATCCTGACGGCGCTGCTGCCGCTGGCCCTGTATTTCCTTTCCGGACGCTGGTTCGTGCGCGGCATCGCCGCCGGCGCCGTGAAAGGCTGACTGAAAGGCTGACCCCGCGATGGCGAACGTCCACCTGCGCGACCTGAATATCCGCCTCGGCGGCAAGGACATCATCCGCGGCCTCGACCTGCAGGTCGCGCCGGGCGAATTCCTGGTGCTGCTCGGCCCCTCCGGCTGCGGCAAGTCGACCCTGCTGCACAGCATTGCCGGCCTGGTCGAGCCGGCATCCGGCGCGATCGAGATCGGCGGCCGCGACATGACGGACGCCGAGCCCAGCGAGCGCGGGATCGGCATGGTGTTCCAGTCGTATGCGCTGTACCCGACCATGACGGTGGAAGCCAACATGTCCTTCGGCCTGCGCATCGCCGGCACGCCGAAGGACGAGATCCGGCGCCGGGTGGCGCGCGCGGCGTCGATGCTGCAGCTGGATGCGCTGCTGTCGCGCAAACCGGCGCAGCTGTCCGGCGGCCAGCGCCAGCGGGTGGCGATCGGACGCGCGCTGGTGCGCGAAGCGCGCGTGTTCCTGTTCGACGAGCCGCTGTCCAACCTCGACGCCAAGCTGCGCGCCGAGCTGCGGCGCGAGCTCAAGCTGCTGCACCAGGCGCTCGGCTCGACCATGATCTACGTGACCCACGACCAGGTCGAGGCGATGACCCTGGCCAGCCGCATCGTGGTGATGGACCGCGGCCATATCCAGCAGGTGGGCACGCCGGCCGAGGTGTATGAGCGCCCGGCCAACCGCTTCGTCGCCGGCTTCCTGGGCGCGCCGCCGATGGCCTTCATCGACGGCGCGATCGATGCGGCGGGGCGCTTGCGCGCCGGCGCCATCGAACTGGCGCCGCGCGCGGAGGGGATGGGGCCGGCGCCCGGTCCGGTGGTGCTGGGCGTGCGCCCCGAGCACGTGGCGATCGGCGACGGCCCGCTGCGCGCCGAGGTGACGCTGGTGGAACCGATGGGCAACCACCAGGTCGTGTGGCTGCGCACCATGGGTGCCGGCGGCAATGCGCTCGGCGCGCTGGTGCACGATGCGCGCGTCTTCGCGCCGGGCCAGCAGGTCGCGTTCGGGATCGATGCGTCTCGTGTCTCGCTGTTCGACCCGCAGGATGGGCGCCGCCTGTAAGAACGGGGCGGGCCACAAGGTAGGCACCGGACCATGAATGCAGTATGCTTCGGTGTTTGTTATCGACTGTTGTCTTCAACCCTCATGAGGTGATCCGCTGTGGCGACGATCAAGGATGTAGCGAAGCTGGCCGGTGTCGGCCTCGGAACCGCCTCGCGCGTGGTCAGCGGGCGCGGCTCGGTATCGCCCGCCACGCTCGAGCGCGTGAAGAAGGCGATCGACGAACTGGGTTTCCGCCCTTCGCATGCGGCGCGCGCGCTGCTGTCTGGCTCGAGCCGCATGGTCGGGGTCTACATCCCGGTGCTGAGCGGCACCTTCTACACGCCGATCCTGCAGATCATGGACACCGAGCTGCGCGCCGCCGGCCTGCACATGGTGCTGGCGTTCGGCGTGGGCCTGGGTGATGCGCGCCGGCAGGCGATCGAAGGGATCGACTTCCTGATCGAACGCGGCTGCGACGGCCTGATCGTGATGACCAGCGCGCTGCTCGAAGAAGATATCGCGGCGCTGGGCGCCAATGCCGGCCGGCTGGTGGCGCTGAACCACGCGTTCGAGTCGATGCCGGAACAGTGCTTCACGGTCGACCATGAGCTGGGCGGACGCATGGCGGCGCGCACGCTGCTCGAACACCGGCACCGCAAGATCGCGGTGGTGGAGGGGCCGCACAGCCTGGCCGACAACAACGAGCGCATCGCCGGCTTCATGAGCGAGCTGGCCGACAACGGCATCGATCCCGCCAAGGTGTGGCGCGTCGAGAGCGACTTTTCGCCGGCCGGCGGCTTTGCCGCGGCCAAGGAACTGATCGAGTCCGGCACCCCGTGCAGCGCGCTGTTCTGCGCCAACGACGAGATGGCCGCCGGCGCGCTCGCGTACTTCCAGGAGGCCGGCATCCGCGTGCCGCACGACCTGTCGGTGCTGGGCTACGACGACACCCCGAGCGCCGCGTACTCGGCGCCGCGCCTGAGTTCCGTGCACATGCCGTGGCGCGAGATGACGCTGAACGGCGTGAACGCCTTGCTCAACCTGTGCTACGACATGAAGCGGCCGGTTTCGCGCGACTTCCCGGTCGGCGTGACGCTGCGGGCCTCGCTGGCGAAGGCGCCGGGCGCGCGCCGCAAGGCCGCATGAGTCGGCACGGCTTTTTTTTCGATCCCGATATGGAAACCTTTCCACGCAGAGTTGACCCAGCGCTGACCCGACCATGACGATATTCCAGGCAACCCGGCAGGACCAAGACGCGCAGGCGCCGCGGCGCACCGATTTCGGCACCGACTTCCTGTGGGGCGCCGCCACTTCGTCCTACCAGATCGAAGGGGCGCACGATGCCGACGGCCGGGTCGAATCGATCTGGGACCGCTTCGCCGCCACGCCAGGAAAGATCCGCGACGGCTCCAGTGGGGCGGTAGCCTGCGACCATTACCGTCGCTGGCCACAGGACCTCGACATCGGGCGCGCGCTCGGCCTGAACGCCTACCGCTTCTCGATCGCCTGGCCGCGCATCTTCGGCGCGCCGGGGGCCAGGCCGAACCCGAAAGGCCTGGACTTCTACGAGCGCCTGGTCGACGGCATGCTGGCGCGCGGCCTGGAGCCCTGGGCCACGCTGTACCACTGGGACCTGCCGCAATGGCTGCAGGATCGCGGCGGCTGGCAGGCGCGCGCCACGGTCGACGCCTTCGTCGAGCTGGCGGACGTCATGACGCGGCGCCTGGGCGACCGGGTGCGGCACTGGATCACCCAGAACGAGCCGTGGTGCACGGCGATGATCGGCCACCACGAGGGCTGGCATGCGCCCGGCATCGCCGATTTCGCGACCGCGCTGCAGGTGGCGCACCATGTGCTGCTGGCGCACGGCAAGGCGCTGCCCGTCATCCGCGCCAACGTGCCGGATGCGCGCGCCGGCATCGCGCTCAGCCTGCATCCGCTGCGGGCGGCCAGCGACGGCGCGCTCGACCACGCGGCGCTGGCGCGCCACGACGGCCTGCGCTACCGCTGGTTCCTCGATCCGCTGTACGGCCGCGGCTACCCGGAAGACACGCTGCGCCTGGTGGGCAGCGCTGCCCCGGCGGTGCGGCCGGGCGACATGGAGGCGATCGCCGCGCCCACCGATTTCCTCGGCGTGAACTACTACTTCCCGGAGACCGTCGCCGCTGCGCCCGGCCACGGCCCGCTCGGCGTGCGGGTACTGGAGGCACGCGGAGAGACCACGGCGATGGGCTGGCCGGTGGCGCCGCAGGGCCTGGCCGAACTGCTGCAACGGGTGCACCGCGACTACCGTCCGGGACCGCTGTACGTCACCGAGAACGGCGCCTGCTACGACGACGCGGTGGCGCCGGACGGCGCGGTCCACGACCCGGAGCGGCGGCGCTACCTGCAGCGCCACCTGGCGGCGCTGCACGGCGCGATCGCGCAAGGCGTGCCGGTCAGGGGATACTTCGCCTGGAGCCTGCTCGACAACTTCGAGTGGTCCGAAGGCTACCTGCGCCGTTTCGGCCTGGTGCACGTCGATTATGCGACCCAGCAGCGGCGCCTGAAGGACAGCGCGCTGTGGTACCGGGCGTTCCTGAACGGCAGCGATCGATGAGCGACCGTCGACCCGTCGGATGAGTTGACAGGGGCGGGGATTGCGTTCACTATCTCGGCATACATTGGAATCGTTTCCAAAGGAGACCCTGCATGCTCGATCCGTTCCGCCGGCGCACGCTGGCACTGGCCGTGGCGCTGGCCTTGCCCGCCGTCCCATCCATCGCCGCCGACGGCGCTGCCGTCACCGCTGCCGGTGCCGTCCCGGCGCCGCACAAGCCGCTGAGCGCCTGGCCGCGCATCCGCAGCGCCATCGCCCCCGATCCCGCCCTCGAGAAGCGTGTCGCTGAGATCGTCGGCAAGATGACGCTGGCGCAGAAGGTCGGCCAGATGACCCAGGCCGAGATCAAGAGCGTGACGCCGGAAGAGGTCAGGCAGTACTACCTCGGTTCGGTGCTGAACGGCGGCGGCAGCAGGCCGGGCAACAATAAATTTGCCGGCCCGGCGGACTGGCTGAAACTTGCGGACAGCTTCTACGACGCCTCGATGGCGACCGACATGGCGGTCAAGGTGCCGGTGATCTGGGGCACCGATGCCGTGCATGGCCACAACAACGTCTACGGCGCCACCATCTTCCCGCACAATATCGGCCTGGGCGCGGCCCACGACCCGGCGCTGGTGGGCGAGATCGGCGCCGCCACCGGCCGCGCGGTGCGCGCCACCGGCATCGGCTGGGTGTTCGGGCCGACCGTGGCCGTGGTCCGCGACGACCGCTGGGGACGCACCTACGAAGGCTTCTCGGAAGACCCGCGCCTGGTCCAGGATTACGCCGGCGTCTACGTGAAGGGCCTGCAGGGCGCGTTCAGGGACGACGCCAACGTCATCGCCAGCATCAAGCACTTCATCGGCGACGGCGGCACCGAGAACGGCGTCAACACCAGCGTGACGCGCGCCAGCGAGCGCGAGATGATGAACATCCACGCCCCCGGCTACTTCAGCGGCCTGGAAGCGGGCGCCCAGACCGTGATGGCGTCGTTCAACAGCTGGTACGACACGGAGAAGCACCAGGACCACGGCAAGCTGCACGGCGACCGCCGCATGCTCACGGAAATCCTGAAGGACGAGATGGGCTTCGACGGCTTCGTCGTCACCGACTGGAACGGCATCGGCGAAGTGGCCGGATGCCGCAACGACAGCTGCGCGCGCGCGATCAATGCCGGCATCGACATGGTGATGGTGCCGGAAGACTGGAAGGCCTTCATCCGCAACACCATGCAGGACGTGGAAGCCGGCCGCATCCCGATGGCGCGCATCGACGATGCCGTCAGCCGCATCGTGCGCGTCAAGCTGCGCGCCGGCCTGTTCGGCAAGCGGCCCTCCGGCAACCGCTACGCCGGCAAGCCGGAAGCGCTGCAGGCGCGCGCACTGGCGCGGCGCGCGGTGCGCGAATCGTTGGTGCTGCTGAAGAACGAAGGCCCCATCCTCCCACTGGCATCCGGCCGGCGTATCCTGGTGGTCGGCAAGGCGGCCGACAGCATGATGCACCAGGCCGGCGGCTGGACGCTGAGCTGGCAGGGCACCGACAACACGAATGCCGACTTCCCGCATGGCGACACCGTGCTGGCGGGCCTGCGCGAGGCCCTGGGTGCCGCCAACGTGAGCTACAGCCTCGATGGCAAGGGCGTCGACCCGGCGCGGTTCGACGCGGTGATCGCGGTGATCGGCGAAGGCCCGTATGCCGAAGGCGACGGCGACATCGTGCCGTCCGGCACGCTGCGCCACAGCAGCCGCTATCCCGAAGACCTGGCGCTTCTGCAGGCGGTGCATGGTAAGGGCAAGCCCGTGATCACGGTACTGATGTCGGGCCGGCCGCTGTGGGTCAACGACCTGCTGAACCTGTCGGACACCTTCATCGCCGCCTGGCTGCCGGGCAGCGAAGGCAAGGGCGTGTCCGACCTGCTGGTCGCGCCCAGGGGCGGCAAACCCCACGATTTCCGCGGCCGGCTGACTTATTCGTGGCCGAAGACCGTGTGCCAGACCCCGCTCAACGTCGGCGACGCGAATTATGCGCCGCTGTTCGCCTACGGCTACGGCCTGAAGGCGGGTCAGCGCTCGCAGCTGGGGCAGCTGGACGCGAGCTACCCGGCCGGCGGCTGCAGCGCCTCGAACACCTATCCTTTGCACGGCCAGGCCGACCGCGCCAGCTTCCCGCTGCGGCTGCGCAGCGGCGCCGAGGTGCGCCCGCTCGGCGCCGACCTGAATGCGACCGTCAGCGTGCCCGGCGCCAGCGCCGCGGTGGTGCAGATCAAGACCCAGCAGGATGCGCGCCTGGTCACCTGGACGGCGCCGGCCACCTTCGAAGCGCACGGCGCCAGGCCGCTGGCGCTGCCGGCGCAAGCGGCCAGGGACGGCGTGCTGCGCTTCGACACGATGGTACAGGCGGCGCCGGCCGGCAAGGTGACGCTTGCGATGGGGTGCACCGGCGCCGCCTGTGGCCAGCCGCTCGACGCCACCCGCGTGTTCGCGCGCCTGGCCGGCAAGGGCAAGCAGGTCGTCCAGGTTCCGCTGGCCTGTTTCACGGCGAAAGGCGTGGACCTGGCGCGCGTCGACACCCCGTTCAGCGTGAGCAGCAGCGCCGGCTTCGCGGCCGCCTTCGGCAACGTCGACGTGGTCGGCGGCGCGGCGGGCGATGCCGGCACAGTGCGCTGCGAGGAGCTCGAATGAGGTTGAAGGCCGACCCTGTCGCGGTGCAGGCCCACGCGCCCCCGCACGCCTAGTCAGCACGCCCCGGTTGTCTGTCCCTTCCCAGCGCCCGGCCTCGCGGCCACGCTGGGTTTTTTCTTGCATATGTTGTATGATGCCGCCAAATCCCACAGGGGAGTAGCCTGCTTTCCGCCCACTTCATCAGCGGCGGGAAGTTCCCGTATCAACACACTCGGCGCCGCAGCGCCGTGGTACGGGCAGCCGTCTCGGTTGGCAAGACCTTGGGTATGCCAGCGCGCTCTGTCCGGGCCGCGCGGGCGTACCTTCGTTCCTGCCCGGCCTGAGACGCACATGAATTTCCTCGCCACCGCCGCCATTGCCCTCGCCATGTCCACCGACGCCTTTGCCGTCGCCATCGGCAAGGGGGCGGCCCTGCAGCGCCCGCACCTGAAAGAAGCCCTGCGCACCGGCCTCATCTTCGGCGTGATCGAGGGCTTGACGCCGCTGGCCGGCTGGGCGCTGGGGCACGTGGCGGCCCCCTACGTCGAAGCCTGGGACCACTGGATCGCCTTCACGCTGCTGGGCCTGCTGGGCCTGCGCATGATCCGCGAAAGCCTGGCGGCCGGCGACGACGAGGACGACAAGCCGAGCCGCCATTCGTTCTGGCTGCTGGCGATCACCGGCTTCGCCACCAGCATCGACGCCATGGTGGTCGGCGCCAGCCTGGCCCTGATCGACGCCAACATCTTCACTACCGCCGGCGCGATCGGCCTGGCGACCTTCGTGATGGTGACGCTGGGCGTGATGCTCGGCCGCGGCCTCGGACGCATCGTCGGAAAGCGCGCCGAGCTGGCCGGCGGCCTGGTGCTGATCGCGATCGGCTGCATCATCCTGTACGAGCACATCGGCCCGCGCTGAGCAAGCGCGTTGCGCTTACTCCAGCGTCCACACGTACTGCACCGCGACCCAGGCTGGGACAGGCTTGCCCTCCACCGTCAGCGGCTTGAAGCTGCAGGTCGACAGCGACAGCAGGGTCGCGTTGTCGAGGTTCGCGGAGCCGCTGGACCGGATCTTGCGGATCTGGACCGGCTTGCCACCGCCGTCCACCAGGAAGCTGAGCTCGACCATGCCGGTTTCCTCGTTGCGCAGCGCGGCGCGCGGATACTCGGGCTTGATACAGGTGTCGAAGCGCATGAGCGGCATGGCGTCGCTCTTGGCGTCCTTCGCCGGCTGCGGCGCCAGGGCCGCTTCCTGCCGGGCCAGCGCCTCGGTGCGGGCGGCCAGCAGCTGCAGCGCCTGCGCGTAGGGCGCGCCCGCGCCGCCGCGCTGGGCCGCGCGGGCGTAGGCCTGGCGCAGCGCATCGGCGTCGACCGTCCAGCCGGTGGCGACGACCAGCGCCGCCGCCGCCTTGTCGCGCCGCCCCTGGCGCGCGTAGACTTCCGCCAGGTCGAGCCAGAAAGGCGCGTAGCTGGGCTGGTTGGCGATCGCCTCGTGCAGTTCCAGTTCGGCCTCGGCCGGCTTGTTGGCCTGCAGGTAGGCCAGCGCCAGCGCGCGCTGGCGCTCCGGAGCCGCCAGGCCCGGCCGGTCGCCGTCGCGCAGCAGGCCGATCAGGACGGTGTCCGGTTCGCCGACGGCGAACGCATCGTCGTTGCGCGCACCGGGCGCGGGGTGCGCGGCGGCCGCCGACGGGCGCGTCCCGTAGGTGCGCGCCAGCGCGCGCATCAGCGCCATTTCGTCGAGCTGGCGGCCGCTGCGCGCTGCATCCATGATCGCATCCAGGCAGGTGTCGCGCGTGGCGCAGGCGTCGAGGGCCAGGCCGGGCACGGCGGCGGCCGACAGCAGGATGCCGGCGGCCGCGCCGATCAGGCGGCGGAAAGTGGACATGGTGTTTCAAGTAAATAAAACACCGATGTTAATCCTTTGTCTACACGGCGGCAATACGGCCGGTTGCGCTCAGCCGATGTAATGCGCCAGCGCCCGTTCCACCGCCGCATGCGCATCCTGCTCGACGATGGCATTGTGCGCCGTGATCACCCGCGTGAACGGCCAGCGCAGGACGGCCTGCAGGCTGGCCGCCGCCGCGGCGCGGTCGCGCGTGGCGAGGCGCACCGTACGCGGCACGTCCAGATGGTTGCGCACGCCGGTCAGGCGCGCATAGGCTTCGGCGCGCCAGTCGAGGTGGCCGCACCAGCATTGCAGCA
>Ga0308160_10002382_pt1 | contig 22933 bp, 21 predicted proteins | sample PhyFR1_FD_201036 | JGI IMG/M metagenome (GOLD analysis project Ga0308160, IMG submission 201036) | Phyllosphere microbial communities from UC Gill Tract Community Farm, Albany, California, United States - DLSLF.R1 | ecosystem: Host-associated > Plants > Phyllosphere > Unclassified | place: USA...
GACGTTCAGCAGGCCGAAAATCACGGCCAGGCCGAGCGAGAGCATCGCGTAGAAGGAACCATTCACTAAGCCCAGCAGCAGCTGGCTCATCATGGCTTGCAGGGGGACGCCGAAGATTTCCATGTGTACCAATAGGAGAATTGTTGTGCGGAGGCAGAGCGTTGAGCGTCACAGGAGATCGAACAGGACGTTCGGGATGCCAGCGCTGGCGGACGGGGCGGACGATGGTCATGCGGCCATCGCCTCCCCTTCCTGTTACGTTCGCAAAAAGCGAGTCAAAGCTTTACGACATTACTTCCAGGCGGCGCACTTCGTTTCGGACTTCTTGGTGTACGCCTGGTCGCCCGGGATGGTGGCGACGACCTTGTAGTAATCCCATGGGTACTTCGACTCGGCCTTCGACTTCACCTGCATCAGGTACATGTCGTGCACCATGCGGCCGTCTTCGCGGATCACGCCGTTCTTGGCGAACATGTCGTTGATCTTGGTCGCCTTCAGCTGGGCCATGACCTTGGTCGAGTCGTCGGTGCCGATCTTTTTCACGGCGTTCAGGTAGTTCACCGTCGCCGAGTAGTCGGCCGCCTGCAGCATCGATGGCTCTTTCTTCATCTTGGCAAAATATCGCTTCGACCAGGCGCGGGTGTCGGCGTTCATGTCCCAGTACCAGCCGTCGGTCAGGTACATGCCCTGGGTCGCATCCAGGCCGAGGGTGTGGACGTCGTTGATGAACACCAGCAGGCCGGCGATCTTCATGTTCTTGGTGATGCCGAATTCCTTGGCCGCCTTGATCGAGTTGATCGTGTCGCCGCCGGCGTTGGCCAAGCCCAGCACCTGCGCCTTCGACGATTGCGCCTGCAGCAGGAAGGACGAGAAGTCCGAGGCCGACAGTGGATGCTTGACGCTGCCCAGCACCTGGCCGCCGTTGGCTTTCAGGACATCGGTCGTGTCCTTTTCCAGCGACTGGCCGAAGGCATAGTCGGCGGTCAGGAAGTACCAGCTCTTGCCGCCCTGCTTGAGCATGGCCGAACCGGTGCCGCGCGCCAGCGCCACGGTGTCGTAGGCGTAGTGCACGGTGTACGGCGAGCACTGTTCGTTGGTCAGCTGCGCGGTGCCGGCGCCGATCGAAATGAAGACTTTCTTTTTCTCGCCCGCGACTTTCGCCATGGCGAGGTTGGCGCCCGAGTTGGTGCCGCCGATCAGCATGTCGACGCCCTGCTGGTCGAACCATTCGCGCGCCTTGGAGGCGGCGATGTCCGGCTTGTTCTGGTGGTCGGCGACCATGAACTGGATCTTCTTGCCGTTCACGGCGCCGCCCATGTCGGCGATCGCCATGCGCACGGCTTCGGCGCCGCCGTTGCCGTCGACGTCGGAATAGACGCCGGACAGGTCAGTGATGAGGCCGATCTTGATGGTGTCGTCGCTGATTTGGGCGTGAGCAGGTGCCATGAAGCCGGTGAGAGCTGCGCTGGCGGCGAGGGCGAGGGCGGTGCGTTTCATCTTGTCTCCGTTCTTGGTTGATGGTGCTTATTAAACGCCGAGTAGCTCGGTGAGGACGGGCATGCGCGCCTCGAGGTCTTGCGCCTCGATGGTTTCGACGATCTGCCCATGTTCGACAACGTGGAAGCGGTCCGCGAGCGGGGCCGCGAAGCGGAAGTTCTGCTCGACCATGACGATCGTGTAGCCCTTCGCTTTCAGCATGGTGATCATGCGGGCCAGGCCCTGCACGATGACCGGCGCGAGACCCTCCGAGATCTCGTCCAGCAGCAGTAATCTTGCGCCGGTGCGCAGGATGCGCGCCACCGCCAGCATCTGCTGCTCGCCGCCCGACAGGCGCGTGCCCTGGCTGTGACGGCGTTCCTTCAGATTCGGGAACATCTCGTAGATCTCGTCGATCGACATCGCATGGCTGCCCGACTGCAAGGCGGGCGGCAGCAGCAGGTTTTCCTCGGTCGAGAGCGAGGAGAAAATGCCGCGCTCTTCCGGGCAATAGCCGACGCCGAGATGGGCGATGCGGTGGGTCGGCAAGCCGACGGACTCGACGCCGTTGATGCGGATCGAGCCGGTACGCTTGCCGGTCAGGCCCATGATCGCGCGCAGGGTCGTGGTGCGGCCGGCGCCGTTACGGCCGAGCAGCGTCACCACTTCGCCAGGAGCGACCGAGAGGCTGATGCCGTGCAGGATGTGCGATTCGCCGTACCAGGCTTGCAGGTCCTTGATTTCGAGCGCGGCCGTCATGCGTGCCCCGCTTCGAGTTCGCCGTCCGCGGTACCCATGTAGGCCTGCATCACTTGCGGGTTCTTCGAGACCTCGGCATAGCTGCCTTCGGCCAGCATGGCGCCGCGCTGGAGCACGGAGATCCGGTCGCAGATGCCGGACACCACGTTCATATTGTGTTCGACCATCAGGATCGTTCGTCCTTCCGACACTTTTTTGATCAATGCCGTCACCCGGTGCACGTCTTCATGACCCATCCCCTGGGTCGGTTCGTCGAGCAGCATCAGTTCCGGCTCCATCGCCAGCGTCGTGGCGATTTCCAGGGCGCGCTTGCGGCCGTAGGGCAGGTCCGCCGTGACGGTATCGGCAAAGCTGCCCAGGTCGACCTGATCGAGCAGCGCCATGGCGCGCTCGTCCAGCGATTTCAGGGAAGATTCGCTGCGCCAGAAATGGAAACTGGTGCCCAGTTCGCGCTGCAGGCCGATGCGCACATTCTGCAAGACCGTCAGATGGGGGAACACGGCGGAAATCTGGAAGGAGCGGATGATGCCCTGGCGCGCGATCTGCGCCGGCTTGTCGCCCGTGATGTCGCGGCCGTTGAACAGGATCTGGCCCGAGGTCGGGACCAGGAACTTGGTCAGCAAATTAAAACAGGTGGTCTTGCCGGCGCCGTTCGGGCCGATCAAGGCGTGGATGTGTCCGCGCTGGACGCGCAGATCGACATCATTAACTGCAGTAAAACCCTTGAACTCTTTGGTGAGTTTCTTCGTTTCGAGAATGACGTCTGCCATCGTGTCTCCAGTGCTTGTATTACGTACATCCTTACGTACAGCGTCGAGAACTACTTGGCAAATATTACACAGATCAGTTCTTTACACAATACAAGGCAGCCCTGTGCAGCCACGCACAATAGCCGTGTCTGTGCAGACCGATTGTGCAGAAATGAACAGCCGAGTTCTCAGGCGTGTGCAGCCTTGAGCAGCTCCGCCGCTTTCTCGGCAATCATCAGGGTCGGCGAATTCGTATTGCCGGAGGTAATAAATGGCATGATCGAGGCATCGACCACGCGCAGGCGCCCTACCCCGCGCACGCGCAGCTGGCTGTCGACCACGGCGAGCGGATCGTCCTGTCTGCCCATCTTGCAGGTGCCGACAGGATGAAAAATCGTCGTGCCGATCAGGCCGGCCGCTTCGGCCAGCTCTTCCTCGGTGCGGTAATGCGGACCCGGCTTGAATTCCTGGGGCTGGTAGCGGGCCAGGGAGGGCGCCGCGACGATGCGGCGCGTCAGGGACAGGGCGGCGGCCGCCGTCTGCCGGTCCTCGATCGTGCTGAGGTAGTTCGGCGTGATTTTCGGCGCCGCATAACTGTCGTGCGTGCTCAGGCGCACATGGCCGCGCGCCGTCGGGCGCAGGTTGCAGACGCTGGCGGTAAACGCGGGAAAACCGTGCAGCGGATCGCCGAATTTTTCCAGAGACAGGGGTTGGACGTGGTATTGCAGGTCCGGCGTCGCCTGCTGCGGACTGGATTTCGCGAACGCGCCCAGCTGAGAAGGCGCCATCGACATCGGGCCGCTGCGCGTCAAGGCATACTCGATGCCGATCTTCATCTTGCCGAACCAGGATGCGGCGCTCGTGTTCAGCGTCTTGACGCCCTGCACCTTGTACACCATGCGCAGCTGCAGGTGATCCTGCAGGTTTTCGCCCACGCCGGGCAGCTCGACCAGCGGCTGCACACCGTGGCGCTGCAGGTGTCCGCCCTCGCCGATGCCGGACAATTGCAGGATGTGCGGCGAGCCGATTGCACCGGCCGCGAGCAGGGTTTCGCGGCGCGCGCTGGCCGTATACGCCTTGCCGCCGCCGGTAAATTGCACGCCGCGGCAAACGGGACCCTTGTCCGACTGCTCGATCAGCAGGCGCTCGACGTGGCAGCCCGTCATGATGGTCAGATTCTGGCGCTGGGCCGCCGGTTTCAAAAAAGCTTTTGAGGTATTCAGGCGGATGCCGCGCCGCTGGTTGACCTCGAAATACGAGGAGCCGGCGTTGTCTCCGGTATTGAAATCGTCGACCTTAAGAATGCCGACCTCGGCCGCGGCGTCGCGGAAGGCATCCAGGATTTTCCACGATAACCTCTGCTTTTCGACGCGCCATTCGCCGCCGGCCCCGTGCAATTCGCTGGCGCCGCGATAATGGTCTTCGCTCTTCTTGAACAGCGGCAGCACCTGCTCCCAGCGCCAGGAATCGTCGCCGCAGGCCTCGGCCCAGCGATCGTAATCCTGCTTCTGGCCGCGCATGTAGATCATACCGTTGATCGAGGAACTGCCGCCCAGGACTTTACCGCGCGGATAGATCAGGGCACGGCCGCCGAGGCCGGGATCCGGCTCGGTATTGAACAGCCAGTCGGTGCGTGGATTGCCGATGCAGTGCAGGTAACCGACGGGAATGTGGATCCACAGGTAATCGTCGCGTGCGCCCGCTTCGATCAGCAGCACCTCGACGTTCTTGTTTTGCGTCAGCCGGTTCGCCAACACGCAGCCCGCGGTACCGGCCCCAACGATGATGTAGTCGTATTCTCCAGCCGATTCCACGTGCGACGTCTCCTCAGGTCTGCTATTTGGATGCGATCTCGGTTGCCAATACCTCGACCAGGCGCCCTGCCGGCATCGGCCGCGCCCGGGCAAACCCGGTGCCGGCCCACATCGACATGTTCTCCGTATCTCCGCTTTTCGCGGCGGCGGCGCGGATGCTGCCGGTCAGCGCGTTCTGGATCGGATAAGGCGGCACCTGCGCCTCCACCGCCGCCATCCGGCGCATGAAACCGTTCTCGATGCCGCGTGCGTAACGCCCGGAAAAACTGCGCGTCAGCCTGGTCACGCCCTCCCCGCTCAGCAGCCGCGCCTTGTAGGCCGGGTGGATCGAGGCTTCGTCGGTCACCAGGAAGGCGGTGCCCATCTGTACTGCGCGGGCACCGAGCTGCAGCGCACCTTGGATGTCGGCGCCGTTCATGATGCCGCCGGCAGCGATCACCGGAATCTGCACGGCCGCCACCACCGCCGGCCAGAGTTCTTGCGCCGACAGGGTCGCGTCCTCCTGGCGGCCGATAAAGGTGCCGCGGTGGCCGCCCGCCTCGACGCCGGACGCGACGACGGCATCGGCGCCGATCGCCTGCCAGGCCAGCGCTTCCTCGACGGTCGTGACGGTCCCGATCACCAGGATGCCGGCCGCATGCAGGCGTTCGACCTGGCTTTGCTCGAGGATGCCGAAGGTAAAACTGACGCCCGCGGGACGCAGGCGGACCAAGGTCTCGAACTGGGCCTCGAAGTCTTCGTTCCATTGTTTCGGCAACGGCAACTCGCTCCAGCCCAGGTTTTCCCATACCGGGCGCAGCAATTCGACGGCGCTGCTGACCTCGTCGCTACTCGGGGCCGGCTTGCCCTGTACAAAAAAATTCAGCAGGAAAGGACGTTCGGTCAGCGTGCGGATGCGCGCCACCTGCTCTTCGATCGTCGCCGGAGAGAGCAGCGAACACGGCAAGGCGCCAAGTGCGCCCGCATTCGACACCGCGGCAACCAATTCGGGCGTGCAGGAGCCGCCCGCCATCGGGCCCTGGATCACCGGTATCTGGAACAAATCGTCGATGCGCATGTCCGCCTCCGTTTGCTGGATTCGATTTTCAATACATCAAGGCAAGCTTACCAGATCGTCAAAGGAATGAAAGAGGGCCCTCTGTGGATAAAGGTCTGCATATCCACAGGAACCGATTGTGCAAAAACGCAGCTTTTATTGGACGCCAAAATCTTGTCCAGATTTGTGCCGGCAGCGATACAGCGCGCCGCCACAGGCTTATACCGCGCGTAAACCAATGATTTCTCATCCGTTAACAGGCTTATCCACAGAAAATGCCAGTTGTTAACACTACTACTATCCTTGTATACCTGTTTTGGTTGTAAACCTGGGGACGCATCCGCCGCGTGGCCGCAAAAATTTTTTTTCGATGCCCTGCGATCTGTTGGCTGCCTGCGTCGGATTCGGATCCACCCCCGTCACACAGCTGCAATCCTTTTCGTCCTGGAAGCCCAGAGCCTGACTAGCGACGCCTGCAAGCAGAGCAAGGCCACCGTTCTGGTCGGCAGGGTGTGGACAAACCCATGCATATCCACAGGAACGAATGTGCAGAAACGGCACCGTCGGTGGACGCACAAAATCTGTACACCTTTCGTGCAAACGCGATACAGGGCTTGTTCAGCACATCGGCACACGCGTAAACCGTTGAGCCTGTGAAGAAAATCGGCCTTATCCACAGTTGGCGGCAGCGTTTACTATCACTACCAACTTTATATATACCTCTCTTAATTAAATAGACAACACGGTTTTTCCTGTGAACAGCGGGACGCGCCCGCTCCTGGCCAAAGGACAGACAGCTCTGGTCGAGCACTGAGCGGTTTGGCAAAAAAAAAAGAAAAGGCACCCTTCGCCGACTGACGACCACACTGCAGACAGGCATGCAAAAAAAAAACGGCACGCATGCGCTCGCACTGACGCGTCACGCTGCGCGCTTTCATCTGTCTAAAAGTTTGGCAGGAAGAGAAACGCGAACGCCGGCGACGACCGCTGCCTGCTCGGCTTGCTTGCCTTCGATTTGGAAACTTGATGTTTGCCGACAGCGCCGAAGGACGCGTAGCAGCTCTGCTGCAGGCAAAAAAGCGTCTCGACTGTGGACAAGCCGCTGTATATCCACAGGATGCGATGTGCAGAACGGCGTCTTGTTGGCACGCGCCGTTTTTTTTCCAACATCGATGCAGGCTCGATACAATCCTTGTCCAGCTTCTTGCGCAACACGTAAACTGCTGATCTTGTGGAGTAAACCGTTCTTATCCACAGTTGAATGCACGTTTACTATCACTACCAGACTGTATACATACCTTTATTACTGTAAACAGCAGACAGCGTGAACAGCGGGGACAAAGCCGTTTTGCACCCCAAAACCGTCTTCAAAGCGCTGTCGGCACCGATCACTTACCTGGAAAACACTGTAAAACATGCGTCTCGGGATCATCAGCGCGCTGTCCGAAGAACAGCAGGGGCTCGTGGAAGCCATGCAGAGCCCCTACAAGCTCATCCATGGTCAACGCGAGTACTGGGTCGGACAACTGTGGGAAATCGACGCTGTGTGCGTTCTATCGCGTATAGGCAAGGTTGCCGCGGCCATGACAGCGACCACGCTTGTGGAAAAATTCGGAGTTACCCACATCCTGTTTACGGGCGTAGCTGGTGCCGGCGACAAAACGGTGAACGTAGGCGACATCGTGGTGGCCGATGCGCTGGTCCAGCACGACATGGATGCCAGTCCTTTATTTCCGCGCTTCGAGGTGCCGCTGACCGGTTTGACGCATTTCCAGGCCGACCATCGCCTGAATGCGCGCGTGCTCGATGCCGCCCACGCTTTCCTGGACGAAGATTTTGTGGAGGCGATCGATGCCGGCGAAAAAGCCGTGTTCAGCCTGACCCAGCCGCGCATCCACCGCGGCCTGGTCGCCAGCGGCGACCAGTTCATCAAGGACAGCGACCACATCGACGGCCTGAATGCGGCGCTGCCGGGGCTGGTGGCGGTGGAAATGGAAGGTGCGGCGGTAGCCCAGGTCTGTTATGAGCTGAACGTGCCCTGCGCCGTGATCCGGACGATTTCGGACAAGGCCAATGAACACGCGGCCACCGACTTCATGCGTTTCGTGAAGTCGGTAGCCGCGCGTTATGCTTTGTTTATCGTCAAGCGCTTCTGCCTGCAGACAGAAGAATTAGTGAACGTTCAGGCGAGTAAAGTGTCGGCCGGTACGTAGTCGTAGCCCAGGGTCTTGGCCACGGCTTCATAGGTCACCTGGCCCTGGCAGACATTCAGCCCCTGGCGCAGGTGGGCGTCGTCGAGTAAAGCGCGGCGCCAGCCCTTGTTCGCCAGGGCCAGCGCGTGGCCAATGGTGGCGTTGTTCAGCGCAAAGGTCGAGGTGCGGGCCACGGCGCCCGGCATGTTCGCCACGCAGTAGTGGATCACGCCGTCGACCACAAAGGTCGGATCGGCGTGGGTGGTCGCATGCGAGGTTTCGAAGCAGCCGCCCTGGTCGATCGCCACGTCGACCACCACCGCCCCCTTCTTCATCCTCGAGATCATGCTGCGCGTGACCAGCTTCGGGGCTGCCGCGCCCGGCACCAGCACGCCGCCGATCACGAGATCGGCCGCCAGCACGGCTTCCTCGATCGCGTGTCCGGTCGAATACACGGTGGCGATGCGGTTGCCATACACCAGGTCGAGCTGGCGCAGACGGTCGATGTTTTTATCGAGCACGGTGACGCGGGCACCGGTGCCGACCGCCATTTGCAGCGCATTCGTGCCGACCACGCCGGCGCCGATGATCACGATGTGGCCTGGAGCTACCCCCGGCACGCCGCCCAGCAGCAGGCCCATGCCGCCCTTGGATTTCTCCAGGTGCGTCGCGCCGGCCTGGATGGACATGCGCCCCGCCACTTCGCTCATCGGCGCCAGCAGCGGCAAGCCGCCGCCCGGGCCGGTGATGGTTTCATAGGCGATGCAGACCGCCTTCGATTTGACCAGCGCCGCCGTCTGCTCCGGATCCGGCGCCAGGTGCAGGTAGGTGTAGAGGATTTGCCCTTCTCGCAGCATCGCGCATTCGCCCGGCTGCGGTTCCTTCACTTTGACGATCATCTCGGCACGGGAAAAAATCTCCTGTGCCGACTCGACGATCGTGGCGCCCGCCGCCACATATTGGTCGTCCGACAGGCCGATCTCGCTGCCGGCGTTCTTCTGGACAATCACTTGATGCCCCCGTGCGACCAGCTCGTGCACGGAAGGCGGGGTCAGGCCGACCCGGTACTCATGGTTTTTGATCTCTTTTGGAACGCCAACTAACATGTCTTCCTCCGGTTAAGTAAAACCCCTACATGATTACAGGCCCAAGGTCATGAGGCTTGCGTTGCCGCCAGCCGCGGTCGTGTTGACGCAGACGGCGCGTTCCGCCACCAGGCGCCACAGAGCGACCGGAGACGCGGCATCGGTATCGACGATGCCGACGATGGCGCCATTTCTCGCCGCCAGCTGCGAGCGCACATTGCCCTGCACGCCCGCTTCCAGCAGCGCGATGCCGAATTCGCACTTGTCGACTTCAGCCGCGCCGACGAAACGGATGCGGTCTTTCACCTCCGGCGGCAGCTCTTCCGGCATGGCGACGCCGGCGCCGGCCAGCACGAAGGCGCGGTTACCCGTCGCCAGCGCGGCGGCCAGCTGGTTCAGCATGCCCTTGGTCGAGTTCGCCGCGCACAGTACGACGCCGCGCGGGAAGAAGGCCAGGCTGTTTTTCTCTCCGGTCGGACCCGGCAGCGCAATCGTCGTGCCGTTGAGCTGGGTACGGGCATAGGTCTCGCCCAGGCTGACGATGTCTTGGTGACCATTGTTGCGGGCCCAGACCAGCAGGGCCGCCAGCGCGGCATAGGGTGCAGTCGCATGCGTCAGCAGCGGCGCTGCCTGGCGCTGCAGGCGTTTCAGGTACAGCGGACCGCCGGCCTTCGGACCGGTACCGGATTTCCCTTCGCCACCGAAAGGCTGCACGCCGACGACGGCGCCGACGATATTCCGGTTCACGTAGATGTTGCCGACGTGGGCACGCGTGGTGATGAAATCGATGGTCTCGTCGATGCGCGAGTGCACCCCCAGGGTCAGGCCGTAACCGGTGGCGTTGATCTGCTCGACCACCTTGTTCAGGTCGGCGCGGCGGTAACGCACGATGTGCAGTACCGGACCGAAGACTTCGTGCTTCAGTTCGGCAAGCGAACCGATTTCCAGCACGGTCGGCGGCACGAAGGTGCCTTGCGCCGTCACCGAACTTGGCAGTTCCAGGGCGAAATGCTGCTTCGCCGTCGCCTTGGTGCGCTCGATGTGGACCAGCAGGTTGCGCTGGGCCTCGGCATCGATCACCGGGCCGATGTCGGTCGCCAGGCGGTCCGGGCTGCCGACGCGCAATTCGTTCAGGGCGCCCTTCAGCATCCGGATCGTTTTATCGGCAATATCTTCCTGCAGGAACAGCACACGCAGGGCCGAGCAGCGCTGGCCGGCGGAATCGAAGGCCGAGCTCAATACGTCTTGCACGACCTGCTCCGGCAGCGCCGAGGAATCGACGATTAGGGCATTCTGGCCGCCGGTTTCCGCCACCAGCGGAATGTCGATGCCCTCCAATTCGCCACGCTTCGCCAGCGTACGGTTGATCAACTGGGCGACTTCGGTCGACCCCGTGAAAATCACGCCTTTGACACGCGCATCGGCGGTCAGGGCGGCACCGACCACTTCGCCGCGGCCCGGCAGCAATTGCAGGGCAGCACGCGGGATGCCGGCCTCATAAAACAGTTCGACGGCGCGGTGCGCGATCAATGGCGTCTGCTCGGCCGGCTTCGCCAGCACGACATTGCCGGCAGCCAGGGCCGCGGCGACCTGGCCGGTAAAGATGGCGAGCGGGAAGTTCCATGGGCTGATGCACGTGACCGGACCCAAGGCCTGGGCGGCCGGCGCATCTTTGACCTGGGCACCGTAGTAGCGCAGGAAGTCGACGGCTTCGCGGATTTCCGCGATCGCATTCGGCAGCGATTTGCCGGCTTCGCGCACGGCCAGGGCCATCAGCTCGGCGCAGTTGGCTTCGAACAGGTCGGCGACGCGCGCCAGGATGGCGGCGCGCTCGCGATTGGCGCTGCCGTTCCAGTCATGGGCGAACGCACTTGCTGCTGCCAGGGCCGTTTCAACGTCCGCGGCCGATGCTTCCTGCACCTGGCCGACGACATCGGCATGCTGTGCCGGGTTCTTGATCGCCAGCGTGTCGGCGCCGGCGACGGCGCCCGCGATCAATGGCGCAGCCTGGTAATGGCGCTGGCGCCCCAGTTCCGTGCCGAGCGCGCGCAACGCATCTTCATTGGTCAGATCGATACCGGCCGAATTCGGACGTTCCGTGCCGAACAGCGCACGCGGCAGGGCAATCCCCGTGTGCGGCGCGCCGCCGCTGGCGCGGGCGATCTCGAACGGATCGTTCAGCAGGGTGTCGATGGCGACCTTTTCGTCGACGATCTGGTTCACGAAGGAGGAATTTGCGCCGTTTTCCAGCAGGCGGCGTACCAGGTAGGCGAGCAGGGTTTCATGGGAACCGACCGGCGCATAGATGCGGCAGGCCTTGTTCAGGTTTTCCTTGCCAACGACCTGGTCGTACAGCGTCTCTCCCATGCCGTGCAGGCACTGGAATTCGTAGTTGTCGATACCGCGCTCCTTGGCCCAGGTGTAGATCACGGACAGGGTGTGCGCATTGTGGGTCGCGAACTGGGCGTAGATGACGTCGGTCGCGCCCAGCAGTTTTTCGGCGCAGGTGAGATACGACACGTCCGTATACACCTTGCGGGTGTAGACCGGATAGCCCGGCATGCCGTCCACTTGCGCGCGCTTGATCTCGGCGTCCCAATACGCACCCTTGACCAGACGCACCATGAACTTGCGGCCGCTGCGCTTGGCCAGGTCGATCACGTAGTCGATCACGAAGGGGCAACGCTTTTGATAACCCTGCACTACCAGGCCGATGCCCTCGAAGCCGGCCAGTTCATTGTCAAAAGCCAGCGCTTCCAGCATGTCGAGCGAGATCTCGAGGCGGTCCGCTTCTTCGGCGTCGATGTTGATGCCGATGTTGTAGCTCTTCGCCAGCAGCACCAGGCTGCGCACGCGCGGCAGCAGTTCGCTCATCACGCGGCTTGACTGGGCGCGGCTGTAGCGCGGGTGCAGCGCCGACAGCTTGATCGAAATGCCGGGACCGGCCTTGATGCCGCGGCCGTTCGAGGCCTTGCCGATCGCGTGGATCGCTTGCTCGTAGGAGGCGTAGTAATTTTGGGCGTCGGCTTCCGTCAGCGCCGCCTCGCCCAGCATGTCATAGGAATACTGATAGCCGCGCGCCTCATTCGGCTGGCTGTTTTTCAGCGCTTCCTCGATGGTCTGGCCGGTCACGAACTGGTTGCCGAGCATGCGCATGGCGAGGTCGACGCCCTTGCGGATCAGCGGTTCGCCGCCCTTGGCGATCAGTCTCGTCATGGCCGAACCGAGGCCGCGTTCGCTATTGCTCGAGACCAGTTTGCCGGTAATCAGCAGACCCCAGGTGGCGGCGTTCACGAACAGGGACGGCGATTCGCCCAAGTGGCTGCGCCAGTCGCCGCGGCTGATTTTATCGGCGATCAGGCGGTCGGCGGTGGCGCTGTCGGGAATGCGCAGCAGGGCTTCGGCCAGGCACATCAACGCCACGCCTTCTTCCGAGGACAGCGAGAATTCATGCATCAGCGCGTCCACGCCCGAGGCGCGCGTGCGTTTGGCGCGCACGCTTGATACCAGGCGGTGCGCCAGCGGCTTTGCTTCCGTACTCGGACGGGCGCCTTGGGCCAGCAGCCATTGGACAGCTTCGGTTTCATCGCGGCGATAGGCGGCCGTGATGGCGCTGCGCAGCGGCGACTGCTCGGGTTTGATCTCGGCCTGGAAAGCGTCGAAGGGAACGAAGGTGGTGGCCGAATTGGCGGCGATCTGCATGGTGGGTCTTATCAGGGTCAGGTCAAAGGGTGCGCACAGCAAAACGCGCCGCACTGCTAAGCAGCCGGCGCGCGTTTTGGTACGTGCTTCAATCGTTTGATTGTATGAGGATTTCCTCTGGATTAATTCTGTTTTTAATGGGCACTAGCAATAGATAGTTTTTGGTGCGAGAATTCGACCAAATAATATTTACGCCCAGGAGAGACGGCATGCTGGACAAGATTTCGAAAAAAATTCTCGCCGAGTTGCAGAACGACGGCCGCATCAGCAACGTCGAGCTGGCGACCCGGGTGAACCTGTCGCCGGCAGCCTGTCTCGAGCGCGTGCGTAAATTGCACGAGTCCGGCTACATCATGGGTTACACGGCCCAACTGAATCCCCAGTTGCTGGATGTGTCGCTGCTGGTGTTCATCGAAGTCGTGCTGGATCGCACCACGCCGGAAGTGTTTGATGCCTTTAAACAGAGCGTGCAGCTGATTCCGGAAGTGCTGGAGTGCCACATGGTGGCCGGCGGCTTCGATTACCTGGTCAAGGCGCGCGTCAAAGACATGGCGGCTTACCGCGAATTCCTCGGTAAAACGCTGTTGCAGAAGGGCGTGCGCGAGACGCACACGTATGCGGTGATGGAAGAAGTCAAGAATACGACGAAGCTGCCGATTCGCTGATGAACATGTGGGCACCGCGGTGCCCACATGCCATTCAGAGTCAAGCGGCGATGCGATCACCCTTCGGCGCCGTCGCCGCGGCCGCCGTCTTTTCCAGGTTGCTCCGCAGCCAGCGGTGCGCCGGGCTGCGGCCGTCGCGTTCGTGCCAAAGCATGTCCAGGTGCACGGCCGGCAGGGCAAAGGGCAGTTCGCGCCAGATCAGCGAGTCGGTCATGCCGGTCGAGACCATCAGGTGTTTCGGCAGCACGGTAATCAAGTCCGAATTCGCCACCACCCGTCCCGCCGTGAAGAACTGGTTCACCGTCAGCAAGATACGGCGCTCGCGGCCGATCTGGGCCAGGGCTTCGTCGACCAGGCCGTGGGCGCGGCCGGAGAAGCTGACCAATAAATGGTTCGCCTTGCAGTAGGCGTCGAGGTCGAGCTTGTTGCCGGCGAGCGGATGGTTCTTGCGCATCACGCACACGTACTGGCCCGAATACAGGCGTTCGTGGCGGATCGGCGAACCGGTTTCATACGACAATTGCGCCGCCACGCCGGGGAAGAAGCCGACGGCCAGGTCGATGTCGCCGCGCAGCAGCATCGGACGCGGTTCGCGCGTGGTCAGCGGCACCATGCGGATGTTCACACCCGGCGCTTCGCTTTCGATCGAGCGCATCAAGGACGGCAGCCAGTACGCGGCGGTGGCGTCGGCCATCGCCATACGGAAGGTGGCTTGGGCTTTCGACACATCGAAGGTTTCCGGCATCACAGCCGCTTCCAGCGAAGCGAGCGCCGCGCGCACCGAGGGCCACAGCGCTTCGGCGCGCGGCGTCGGTTTCACACCATAGGCGGTGCGGATCAGGAGTTCGTCCCCCAGGCTTTCGCGCAAGCGTTTAATCGCATTCGATACGGCCGGCTGGGTCATCGCCAGATGGCCGGCGGCGCGCGTCAAGTTTTGTTCGGTCATGACTGCGTCGAATACGCGCAGCAGGTTCAGGTCCAGGGTCAGGAAGCTCATGGCAATGTCTCGGTGGCGATAAATACGCTGCTATTGGTCTGCGTCAAAGTGTACCCCATTTCATTCATGATCAATATAAGGCACATCAGAAAACGAAATTAGATTTATATGCTGCATTGCACTATAGTTCTAAAAAACAACATACCGTAGTCAATCATCATGTCTTTTGCTGACGCCGTGACCGTAATCTCCTTCCCGCTGCTGTCGGTCGCCGACCTCGTGCGTGGCGTGCTCGTGCTGTCGCTGGTGGCCAGCCTGCTGATGTTTTTCCGTCCCCTGCTCTCCGGCCTGGTGCGCGCCCTGGTCCTGACCGTGCGTCCACGCACGCCGCGTCGCCAGCGCACCGCTTAAGATTTCAGCAGCCGAATAAAAAAACGCGGCGTCCGGTTTCCCGGCGCCGCGTTTTTTGTTTTTATTAAATCAAGACGTTTAACGCGCCTCGCCCAGCAGGGCCGGCTTCAGCGAACGGTCGACCGGCTTGTCTCCGAGCCAGATGCGCAGCACGGCATTATAAAAATTCAGGTCCGAGGCGGCTTCGCCGATGCGCTTGCCGTTCAGTTCGCATACGGTGCCGGTGCCCGGGATCCAGTCCATGTGCATCACGTCGCCCTTCTTGATGTCGTCGACGGCCGCGAACATTTCGCCGAACTTGCCGAGCTGGCCGACGATCTTCGCTTTTTCGGTTTTATCCAGGTTCTCGTTGATGCCGTCCATAAAAGCTTTACCGAGGTCTTCGGCGGGGATGTCGCGCGCCATCACCAGGGTGACGCGGCGTGGACCCTCGAGTTTCAGGATGTCGGCCACGTTCGACTTCTTCTCCGGCAGATACAGTCCGGCGGCATACACCTTGATGACGAGCTTGGTGCGCATGCCGGCGCCGTTGAGTTTCAATTCCTTGCCGCCGACTTTATTGGTGTCTTCGAACTTGATGCCGTTGACGTCGACGGCAGCCTGGGCGCCGCAGGCGGCTGCCAGGGCGGCGCAGGCCAGGATGGTTTTGGTGTAGTTGATGAGGGTCATGCTGTCTCCGTTGGTCCTTATTATGTGTTTGCTGCAGCTGGCGCCGGCAGGCGTTGCAGCGTGTCATTCGCCAAGCTTGGCGCTGCCATTTTAAAAATGCTGACCGCGCGCGCCAGCTGCGCGGCCTGTTCCTGCATCGAGGCCGCCGCGGCCGCCGCCTCTTCGACCAGGGCGGCGTTTTCCTGGGTGCCCTGGTCCATCTCGACGACATTCCGGCTGACCTGGGCGATGCCCGCGCTCTGTTCAAGGCTGGCGGCCGTGATCTCGGCCATGATGTCGGTGACGCGGCGTACGCTGTCGACGACCTCGCGCATGGTGGCGCCGGCCTGCTCGACCAGCAGGCTGCCCTCTTTGACCTTGTCGCTCGAGTCGCCGATCAGGACTTTGATCTCTTTCGCCGCCGCCGCCGAGCGCTGCGCCAGGCTGCGCACTTCGGCGGCGACGACGGCAAAACCGCGTCCCTGCTCGCCCGCGCGCGCGGCCTCGACCGCGGCGTTCAGGGCCAGAATATTGGTCTGGAAAGAAATCCCATCGATGACGCCGATGATGTCGACGATGCGCTGCGAGGATTTGTTGATCGAGCCCATGGTATCGACCACCTGCTCCACGACTTCCCCGCCGCGCGCGGCGACAGTCGAGGCTTGGGCGGCGAGGGCATTTGCCTGGCGCGCATTGTCCGCGTTTTGCTGGACGGTATCGGTCAAGCTGCGCATCGAATCTGCCGTGTGGCCGAGCGAAGCGGCTTGCTGTTCGGTGCGCGTGGACAGGTCGATGTTGCCACTGGCAATCTGGCTCGAACTGGACGCCATCGCTTCGGTGCTGACGCGCACGTCGGCCACGATGCGCTGCAGGCTGTCGTTCATGTGGCGCAGGGCGCGCATCATCTGCCCGGTTTCGTCCTCGGTCTCGATGCGGATATCGCTGGTGAGATCGCCGTCGGCCACGCGGCGCGCGATTTTGACGACATGACGCAGCGGCCGCACGATGCTGCGGGTCGCCAGCCAGGCCACGCCCAGAGAGATGGCACCAGCTACCGCCGCCAGGATCAAGACCAGCAATTGGGTGCGGCGCGTGACCTGGCTGGTTTGCTCGCCGGCGGCCGTCATCGCGGCATTCTGGTAAGCGATGTAGCGATCCAGCTGCTCGAAATACTTGGTTTGCTGGGGCCGCAACGAAAACATGAATTTCACCATGGCCTCGTCCTTGCGGTCTTCCAGCACGAGTTTGGTAAAAGCTTGCTGGGCCGGCAGGAATTTGGCCTGGATCGTCGCCAACGACCCCAGGATCTTGGCGCCCTCGGGCTCGCTGGTACTGCGCGCCAGTTCGGCCACGGCGGCGCTGGCCTTGTTGCTTTTCTGGCTTGCGTTCTCGAGTTCCTTGCGTACCTGGTCCGGGTCGCTCATCACCAGCACGCTGAGCATGCCGCGCGTGGCTTCGTTGACGTCGGCCTTGATCGCGTTCGCGCTGACCGTATTCGCATAGCGCAGGTGGATCAGGGCAGCCATTTCGTCGTTCAGGCTGGCCAGGCGCGTATAGGACAGGCCCGCCAATAACACCAGCAGGGAAATGACGATGCCGAAGCCGATCGCCAGGCGCTGGCCGATGCGCAAGTTATTGATGTTCACAGTACTTCCCGTTTCTCGTCGAAAAAGAATGGTCGTGCTAAAACAGCAATATCAATATAGCACCAAAATCTTGTCGAAAATCAAGACAAAATGACTATTTCAATGCTGCAACGGCACAAAACAACGGGAAACTAATCAGGCGGGAGTTAATGCGTTTTGCGGTCGATGGCTTCCAGGACGCTGGTGGTGTCGGCCGGCTGCGCCAATTCCTCGGCTTTTGCGTCGGGCTTATCGGCGAGGTTCGGGGATTCTCTGCGGATCTCTTCCAGCATGGCGATGAGCTTGCTGGTTTTTTCATCCGACAGCAGGCTGATTTGCAGATCCAGGTGAGCATTGCGCTCCGCCAGTTTCGACATCCGGTTCTGACGGATCAACACGGTGGTGGAAATAATAAAAGCGTTCAGCGAGACAAAACCCTGCAGCCAGAAAAAGGGTGGTTCATCCAGCTCGGTCCAGTCGAAGACACCCGCCAGCGAATTCCAGGCGATCCAGCAGATGATGAAGCAGGCATTGACGGCGAAATAGCCGGGACTGCCGAGGAATAGACTGATGCGTTCGACGATTTTCTGGGCCGGCGTCGCCTTTTCTTCATGGCGTTCGCAGTACTCGGCGATGGTGCCGATATTCTCGTCGATGGTCGGCGGCAGGGTGCCGCCGTTGGGGGAATCGTCCGCGCTAGCCATGGCCGAGCATAGCATGGGCAAACAAGGACCCGCGCCCGGGTGCATTGCCCCGGCTGTGGAATCAAGCAGGGTTCTTGGCGGCCGTCAGGCGTTCGTACTTGGCCATCAATTCTTCGCGCGTTTCGCGCCAGGCCGGGTTGAACGGAATGCAGGCGACCGGGCACAGGGCCTGGCACTGGGGTTCGTCGAAGTGGCCGACGCATTCCGTGCATTTATGCGGGTCGATCTCGTAAATCTCCGCGCCCATCGAAATGGCGTCGTTCGGGCACTCGGGCTCGCACACGTCGCAATTGATGCAATCGTCGGTAATCAGTAAGGCCATGGTGTTACTGCTTTAATAAATTAAAAGCCGATCAGGCTTTCGGCAGATTCATGGATGCAATTTTCTTTTGCAGCCAGCGGTCGACCGAAGGGAAGACGAATTTCGAGACATCGCCGCCCAGCATCGCGATCTCGCGCACGATGGTGCCGGAGATGAATTGATATTGATCCGATGGGGTCAAAAACAAGGTTTCGACGTCAGGCAGCAGGTAACGGTTCATGCCGGCCATCTGGAATTCGTACTCGAAGTCGGAGACGGCGCGCAGGCCGCGCACGATCACGCGAGCATCGTGCTGGCGCACGAAATCCTTCAACAGGCCGGAAAAACTCTCGACCTTCACGTTCGGGTAATGGCCCAGCACCTCATTCGCGATCTCCAGGCGCTCCTCGAGCGAGAAGAAGGGCTTCTTGTTCTTGCTGTCGGCTACGCCGACGACGAGCGTGTCGAACAGGCCCGATGCCCGGCGGACCAGATCTTCATGGCCGCGTGTCAACGGATCGAAGGTACCTGGATAAACGGCTACTACCATTGCGGCTCCCTGTAAGAAACACCTGTATTGGAACGCGCATTATGCCTGAAAATCCGGCAGTTGCCCCAGCATGGGGCCTTCTTTGCCCGCAAATTGAGCAAATTTAAGTCGTTTAAGCCTTGTTTTCGTGCAAGTTATCTTTAAGCTTGAGCAAGTGGTAGTAGACCATGCCGGCTTTATCGGCGCGGATTTGCTCCCAGGGTAGCAGCCAGTCCGGCGTGTCCTCTCCCTGTGGCAGCGCGTATTCCGCTTCCACATACACCAGGCCATCTTCTTTCAACAGATCAATACACAGGGGCAGCGCTTTCGCCACGAAATCCTGTTGATACGGCGGATCGAGGAAAATGACATCGAAACGCTGGCCGCGCGCCGCCATGTCACGCGCCACTGCAAAAGCGTCGCCGCGCAGTACGTTGACGTTCGTGGCTTTTAACGTGTCCTTGTTCGCTTCCAGCTGGCGCGTGGCCGCTGCATTGAAATCGAGCATCGTCACGGCACGGGCGCCGCGGCTGGCCGCCTCGAAGCCGAGGGCGCCGCTGCCGGCGAACAGATCGAGGCAATCGACCTGCTCCCAATCTCCGTCGACCTGGTGGTGCAGCCAATTAAAAACGGTTTCGCGGACACGGTCGGGCGTCGGGCGCAAGCCGAGGGCGTCGAGCACCGGCAGCAGGCGCCGTTTCCATTCGCCGCCGATGATGCGTACCTGTTGCGGGGCGAGACGGGGGCGGCCGTGCGCGCCCTGGGATTTACTCTTTTGCATGGCGCGCACTATACCAGAGCTTATTTCGCCTCTTTGGCCAGGGCGTTGAAATCGTCGATCCAGCCCTGCATGCGTTTCTGCGCATGGGCTTTCTGGGCCGGTGTGGCAATCCGGATCGCCGTCAGGATGTAGTTCGAGGTCGCATTGATATAGCTGTCATAAAAACCTTTGCGTTCCGGCGCGTCCATGCGTGTGAAAAACTCGCGGATGAGTGCCGTGATCATCGTGTTCGTCTGCTCCTTGCTCGGCTTTTCCGCCTGAATCTTGCGTGCCAGGGCCAGGATCTTGCGCTGCCGATAAATGCGTTCCTCGAGCCAGATATTGTTGTCGAGCGGACGCGCATCCGAAGCGCGGCGCAGCGCCTTTTCCTGTTCGTTGCTGAAACCGCCAAACCACAATTTGAATTGCTCCATCGATTTGTCGAAGCGCGCCTCGTTGCGCTTTTCGACACTGCCGCTGACGAACTTGCGGCGGTATTCGTCGTTTTTCTTGTTAAAACGCTTTTCCATCTGCTCGATCTGGTCCGGGGTGAGCGAACGGGCCAGGTCGACCATGTCGGGGACGGCCTTCATGGCCAGGGTTTCGGTGCGGCTGCGGATGTCGCGGTAATCGTTCAATAAATCCTGCTGGGTCGGATTGCCGGCCAGCTGGCGCTGGAAAGTGCCGAGCAGGGCCGCGTAATCGTGAAGCTGGGTTTTGCGGTGCCATTGAAACAGTTCGCTGATGTCGCGTTTGACCCAATCGGACTGATCGCCTTCAAAGTCGACATAGGCGTCCAGCCACCAGTACAGTAGGGTGTCGCCATGGTTATAGCTGAAGCGGATCGTGCTGCAGGCGGTCAGTAATGCCAGTAAGACAACAAGGAACAATCCACGCGTGCGCTGGAACAAGGGGTCATGCGTGCTAAACTTTTTCATCTTATTAACTCTTCTTGAATACGGCTTATGAACGTTGTCATCCTTGCCGCCGGCATGGGAAAGCGCATGCAGTCCGCGCTGCCTAAAGTGTTGCATCCGCTGGCGGGAAAGCCGCTGCTGCAGCATGTCATCGATACCGCCCGCCTGCTGCGGCCGAGTAAATTATGCGTGATTTACGGACACGGGGGCGCAGCGGTGCCGGAGATGGTGGGCAAATTAGCCCGGGATGGCGAAGCCCCGATCGACACCGCGCTGCAGCAGCCGCAGCTCGGCACTGGCCACGCCGTGATGCAGGCCGTGCCGCAACTCGACGAGAACGTGCCGACCCTGGTGCTGTACGGCGACGTGCCGCTGACGACGGGCGATTCGCTGCGCCGCCTGGTCGAGGCCGCCGGTAGTGACAAGCTCGGCATCCTCACCGTCGAGCAGGCCAATCCCTTTGGTCTGGGCCGCATCGTGCGCGAAAACGGGCGCATCGTGCGCATCGTCGAAGAAAAGGATGCAAATGAGGCCGAGCGCGCGATCCGCGAAATCAACAGCGGCATCATGGCGATTCCGACGCGCCACCTGAAACGCTGGCTGGCGGCGCTGTCGAACAACAATGCGCAAGGCGAGTATTACCTCACCGACATCGTGTCGCAGGCGGTCGCCGACGGCGTCGAAGTGGTCTCGGCTTCCCCTGCCGGCGAATGGGAAGTGGCGGGCGTGAACAGCAAGGTGCAATTGGCCGAGCTCGAGCGCCGCCACCAACTGAACATCGCCAATGCCCTGCTGGAAAAGGGAATTACGTTGATGGATCCGGCCCGCCTCGACGTGCGCGGCGAACTGATCTGTGGACGCGATGTCGTGATCGATGTCGGCTGCGTGTTCGAGGGCCGCGTGGAACTGGCCGATGGCGTGAAAGTCGGTCCGCACTGCGTGCTGGTGAATGCGAAAGTTGGCGCCGGCGCCCACATTAAACCGTTTACGCATATCGAAGACGCGGTGGTCGGCGGCGCCTCGCAGATCGGTCCGTATGCGCGCCTGCGCCCCGGTACCGAACTGGGTGAGGATGTCCACATCGGCAACTTCGTCGAAGTCAAAAACAGCCAGGTGGCGGCGCACAGCAAGGCGAACCACCTGGCCTATGTCGGCGACGCCACGGTCGGCTCGCGCGTGAACATCGGCGCCGGCACCATCACGTGTAATTACGATGGCGCCAATAAATTCCGTACGGTGATCGAGGATGACGCTTTTATCGGCAGCGACAGCCAGCTGGTGGCGCCGGTGACGGTCGGCAAAGGTGCGACCCTGGGCGCCGGCACCACGCTGACCAAGGATGCGCCGGCCGGCAAGCTGACGATTTCCCGTCCCAAGCAGATGACCATCGACGGCTGGACCCGTCCAGTGAAAAAGCCGAAGTAATCCACCGGTTTTACAAGGCTTATCGACCATCAAATCACAGGGATATCCACCCGCTTATGCAGGGGATATCCGCTGTGATTGCACAGCCTTCTGCACAGGATTATCCACAGTTTTTTAGACGGCAATCCGGGTGTCGAACTTGCTTCTAAACGTGGAGAAATATGCCTTCACGTTACGTACGTTGGCGTGGGTAGCAAACAGCCGGTGCGCCAGCGCGTGGTAGGCCGGCATGTCGGCCACCTGGATGATTAGCACGAAATCCGGCCCCGGCGCGACGCGGTAGCACTGCATCACGGCTTCCTCGCGCGCCGCCAGTTTCTCGAATTCCGCCATGCGTTCGGCCGCTTGCACGTCTAGGGTGATTTCGACGATGGCGGTCAGGCGCGCCCCGACCTTCTCGGGATCGACAATCGCAACTTGCCGTGCGATAACACCATTCTCGGTGAGCTGCTTGACGCGGCGCAGGCAAGTAGGCGGAGACACGTGAACTTGTTCCGCCAGCTCCGCATTTGTCTGCGATGCATCAGTTTGCAGGGCGTTCAGGATGCGACGATCAAGTTCATCCAAAGCAGCGTCGGTAGGCATGAAATTTTCAGTAAAGTTTTAACGATAAATGAAAGAATGTTTCATCTTTCCTCAGTCGTGAAATTTTATACCAAAAAATGGCGCGCTCTGAAAGCATATTTCATACGCATTGCCGTAGGATATCCTTCATTGCTAATTTTTTATACGAGGTCTGTTCATGTGCGGTATCGTCGGCGCAGTAGCTCAACGTAACATCACCCCTATCCTGATCGAGGGCCTGAAACGCCTCGAATACCGTGGCTACGATTCCTGCGGCGTCGCCCTGCACGTCGAAGGCCGCCTGGCCCGTTCGCGCAGCACCTCGCGCGTGGCCGACCTCGAAACGCAAATCCAGGGCACCGGCCTGCAAGGTTTTACGGGGATCGCCCACACCCGTTGGGCCACCCACGGCGCCCCGGCTTCGCACAACGCGCATCCGCACTTCTCGCCGAACGAAGAAACGGCGCGTATCGCACTGGTGCACAACGGCATCATCGAAAACCACGACGAGCTGCGTAGCGAACTCAAGGGACTCGGCTACGAATTCACCAGCCAGACCGACACCGAAGTCATCGCCCACCTGGTCGACCACATGTACAACGGCGATTTGTTCGACACCGTCCAGCAAGCCGTG
>Ga0308160_10002383_pt1 | contig 22925 bp, 36 predicted proteins | sample PhyFR1_FD_201036 | JGI IMG/M metagenome (GOLD analysis project Ga0308160, IMG submission 201036) | Phyllosphere microbial communities from UC Gill Tract Community Farm, Albany, California, United States - DLSLF.R1 | ecosystem: Host-associated > Plants > Phyllosphere > Unclassified | place: USA...
TAAAGCAAGGTTTCTTAGACCAGATGAGCTTGCAGGCTGCAGCACATTCGAGTCGGGATATTTCGCACATCCGGAACTGAAACTGTCTCATAAAAACGCAGTAAAGCTGATAGGTAATGCAGTACCGCCTGCCTGGGCAAAAGTTTTAGTGGAACCGAATGTTGATACGATGAGGCAGTATAAAAGGAGAATGGAGGTAGCATAATGCTTTCAAGTAATTTAACATCAAACCGATGAATAGTCTATCACAAAATTATTATGTTGCACCCATGAGTCCAAGAAAGAAAATTGACGTCTACATCTTTACTGGCCTTCCTGAAGAAAAACGGGAAGACTTCAATCAGCAAATCAAGATTCATGATCCTGAACTCATAATAGCTACCATCTGTGAGCTAATGGATATTGGGAAAGACGATCTCCTCGGTAATACCAGAAAGCGTGCAGTAGTAGAAGCCAGGTTCATCGCAATGACTTTGATCTTAACTGCTAATCCGGATATGAAATTAAAAGATGTAGGTGCTATTTTCAATCGTGATCACTCAACTGTAATTTATGCCAGGGAGACCTACAATAAGCTCATAGCTGCTGATAAAAGCTTTCAAGATAAGGTTGCTTTGATTAAGCAAAAGGTGTGACTATCTTTTCTTTTGTTCTGTAATATGCTAAAATAACATATTACGCATATTCAAATAATTAACTAAATTAGCGGTTCTGGTTGCCAGCCGTAAGACATTCAAATATTACCCCTGTTTATCGTTCTCGCAAATCCCTTTGCAGAAAATCGCTGGCAGCCTTTAGATGAACAGGGGTAATATTATTCAATCACAACCCATATGGGAAGAATACGTACCATTAAGCCAGAATTCTGGACCGATGAAAAGGTTGGGGAATTGAAACGTGACGAGCGTTTACTTTTTCTTGGGCTGCTGAATTTAGCGGATGATGAAGGTGTTTTGAAAGCTACTCCTGCTTTTATTAAAGGTCAGATATTCGCTTATGATGAAGACTTGTCAATTGCTGATGTAAGGGGTTGGCTTGATACTTTAGTTTTATGCAAAATGCTAGTGCCTTTCGAGCACAATTCAGAAAAGTTCTTCTTAATCAGGACATTCAAGTCTCACCAAAAAATTAATCGTCCGACTCCATCTAAAATACCAAAAAACATCATTGAAAGTGTATTCAGGGCACACTCACTGAATACTCATGGAATAAGCAGTGAGGACTCACTGCTGGAAGGGAAGGGAAAGGAAGGGGAAATGGAAATAGAACAGGGAAGGGAAGAGGAAGGAAATTCATCACCCACTCATGAAATTATTCCAATCGGAAATTCATCACTCTACAAGAGTATGGATGATGTTGAATTCATCTGCTTAAATCAAAATTCAACATGGCTAGAGCATATGACCAGAAAGCTTGGATTGAAAGATTTGGAACACTCAAAAAAATGGGTGGTCGAATTCTTTGAAACGATGAGAGCGGCCGGTCAAGATAAAAGAGAATTGAATGACACACGGCAGCATTGTTTTAACTGGATCAAGATTCAAATCGGAAAAGAACAATCACCAAGCAAAAGAGAAAAAGGAAAAGCTGAAGCTGTCATTGACCTATATGACGCCAGTACTCAGTATTGGGATAAAGTGAAAGAAGACCACCTAAATAATTTAAATCAGAAACCATGAATAATGCAGTTATGATCGTGGGAGAGCACGTTGTTGTTCCCTCAGAAATGGAATTGATAGAGGCTTTCAAAAGCCCAAAAATCAACGCACTTCCACCTTATGAAATTGGTAACAAGCTGAAAGATGCCCTTAGTAAAGCCTATTACCATTTAGGTTATAAAGTTCCGGAGACAGAAGAGTTCATAAAACTTCAGATATACCTGGCCGATTTTCTTACCACAGAGAAAGCTTATCAAAATGTTTGTATTGATGAAATAGTAATTGCAATCAGACGTGGCTCTGATCGCCAGTATGGTGAGTTCTTTGGAATAAACCCGGCCACAATTACCGGTTGGATTAAAGCATACATGGATAGTGAATCGAGAAGAGACGGTAAAATCATACAGGCAAAGATTAATACGAAGGATATGCCAAAAACAGTTCCTACACCACAGGAGCAATGGGATGAATTTGTGAAAAGACTAAAAGTATTATACTCAAACTTCCTAAATGGTATAAATATACAGCCGATTGAGGCAGCATTTGCATTTAAGGTTCTTCATCGGTCAAAGATTATAAAGTTTGATGAAGTACGCAGAATGAGCTTAAAAAGCCATGCATTAACACAGATTCAAACTGAGATTGATCCAAAGAATGCATTTACAATGGCTGAAAAGCGAAAAATGAACATCGCTTACGAGGCATTAATTGTAAAAGGTACTGAAGATGATAAAGTGATTTCGCGAGCCATGGCATTAGGCCTTATTGAGTGGTTTAGCGACCTAAAAGCCTTTGGAACTTCGATCGATGAAGCTGTAAACGATGACTTCTAAGTAACTAACACAATTCTCAAACTACACAACTATAAAAGAAAATGGAAAATTTAAACCAGAAAACGGATCTTCAAATCTTCATTGAGAAGTTCCAGCCATCAAAATTCAAAGAATTAAAAAACAGCGTCGAGGTGCGCAGCGTGAATGATGTCGAAAGAGCATCGAATAAAGCCACAGAATTGATTAAGTCACTAAAGCTGGGGTTGGTGGTCGTTCGGGATGCAAGTGCCGCTTCACGGGGAGCGTTTGAAGTTAAGGAGGTGGCGAAATAATTAAAATAATTAGATTGTCGGGTCCGATGCCTTTGTTGCTGTGGCTGTATCGCCTGTCGGCGTTACTATGGGGTTCAGATATCTTTCCGGAAGGTAATAATCCGTCATATCAGAATGTGTTAGATTCTTATAACCTACATCCTTTGCCATAGCTACGATTAGATCAAACAGCAATCTTTCATGATGGCCAGTATCAAAGAGTGGTCTATAGAGGTGTTTAAAATATTCGTGGCATAAAGTGCGAACAGGTTTACTGTCGTAATAGAAAATATCTATCATATTGACTGCTTTAACAAAATCATCCTCTCGTGCCTGCAACCCTCTATAAGCCATCAGAACAGCCAAAATTTGCTTTTTTTCGCGTTTTTTCTCTGCTCTATTTTGAAACCAAAATGCAGCAACAGCACCGATTAGGGCAGCTGCAAACGATGAAATAATAGTAATGGTAGTTGTGGCTATAGCGATTGATTCTTGATTTACTGGCTGAGGCATGACTTAATTTTTTAAACAAGATACAAAGTTTATGACATACGGTAATTACACCAGGCTAGAAATACCTTTCAGAAAATTACGAACTTGACTGGACCAGGTAATTTATTATATTGCTGAAGTAAATAACGCCTACTTAAAATGAAGGAATTAGAACAAGCTGGGGAAGGACTCGAAGCAGGGATAGTTAAGGATGATCTAAAGGAGGTTTTAGCAGACTTATCAAATATGCCTTTACAGGAGGTAGGTGAGAATATACCAGGTTTGAGTGTATTATTTAAAGGAATAAAGGCTATAGGATCCATTCGAAATTACCAGCTACAGATAAAAGCGATGGAATTCTTACATGAAATAAGTACCATGCCTTTTGAAAAAAGAAAGTCGCTAGTTGAAAAGATAACCTCTGATACTATATACGGTCAAAAGTTTGGTTCCTATTTGATTTCTGCTATAGATCGTCACGAGTTCGCGCAAAAATCAATTTATCTGGCCAGGTTATGCAAGTATTATGAAAGAGGTGATATTTTCAAAACGGACCTAGTAAAACTTAATACCATGATAGATAATCTACATTTACAGGATATAATTGAATGGCAAAAATATCACAGAATACCAAAATCTGAGAAAGACACAGCTTACAATAGCTTTTTGGCTAATGGAGTTATTATGCGTGAATATGATTTTAACCTAATAGGCTCGGACTCCAAAAATAATCGGTCATCGTTAGTTAATAGGCAGGAAAGAATCATCAAAACTAGATTAACCACACTAGGATCTGTCCTATATTCTGTTGTAAAAGATGAAGATCTCGACGAGTTAACAAAACGATTACTGTATAACCATGAACAGAGTAGAACTTCAGAAGAAGAATACTAGAAACATACCATCTAAGCAGTGAGGTATTTCAACTGCTATCGTCATTTAGTTGTCGCAACAACCTAGAAGATCAGCAGGACCAAGAGCTTAAAAGGATCGTTGATCGACTTCATCAATACGAAAAGCCCCTCATTTCTGAGAGGCTTCGCTGTCATCACCTAACCATCAGGGGAATAACTATGATTAATCGTGGGAAGTAGTAAGGTCTACAATTATTTGATTAATTAACGAGATATGTTTCTGTGGTTGTCGCCTTATGTCCAATCAAATCGAGAAGTTTAATTTATTTAAATGCTCTATTGACATATTACGCATAATTGTTATATTTGATCATTCAATCACTGGCAGCATCTGACTTAATCTGTAGTGAATTATTGTTTAAAGACATTTTAAAGGAGTTTTTCCCTAAAGTAGCCGAGGTCAGATGCGGTGAAACGGGGAGGCACTCCTTTCTTTATTTAAAAGCTTACATACACACACATAAACCAGCCTGCTATGAAAATAGCGGGCATTGCCAGTCAAAAACCTTTCTTAAATCAAATGTTATGGATCTTTTAATCATTCTAATCGCGGTTATTGCTTTGGGCTTAATCGTGACTATTAGCAGCATAAGGAATGCTGTTAAATTGGACGATAACGATGTAAACTTTTAATCATGGCCAGCATCGGAAGTCACGGATCAGGGCAAGATTGTCCAACCTGGAAAATAGTCGTGATCATCATCGTAATGGTGCTGATCTTTTCGCCCATCATCTTTAGAATCATAGGAGGGTAGAACCATGAGAACCATTAAACTAATGATCCTGGTAGCAGCTCTTGTGCTATCAGCCTGCGAAAAGAATGATCCAAAGCCGGAATTAGTAAAGCGTCCAGGCATTTCTAACGAAGTGAAGATGCCGGTAACAATTTCAAACACAATCGTAACGCCATGAGTAAACTAACAACTAATATGCATTGTGATGCCTGCGAAACCGGGATTGTAGCAATGACTGTCAAAAAAACTAAACGAGGATCTGCTATATCCTTGTCAGTAGATGTGAAGGAGTTCAAGGTCTCCAGCAGGTAGCGCCACAACTGGCCGACATTGATGTCGGCCAGTTAACCCCCAACAATCAAACAATTAAAGCAATGGAAAATACGGATAAATACACTACTCTTTTAGAGTTCCTAAAATTGAATAATCCGGTCATAACGTTTGGGATTGTTTTCCATGTTAAAGAAGGTCGCAAGCATAGATTGTGGTGCGGCACAGAAGAAAAGCTAATGTTCAGAATTAGCTTAAAGGAGGCCAACAATGGATAACAGCAAACAATTAAAGCAATGTTAGTAAAAGAAATGATCGAATTGCTGCAAAAGCATGATCCGGAAATGAGAATCGGCCTGTTGGATATTTCCACAGACAACCAGACAGACATGAATTATAGCTTGTCTGAAGAGAACTTTGATGTTCTTGACCTTGTAGAAGATGAAGATAGCTGCGAGGTTATCGGGCAAGGACTTTTCATCACCTTCATAAATAACTTAAACGAAGACCCTATAAGTTAATTAAAGCAATGAAAGTAAAACCATTAGACCCGAGAATCAGAAAAGACATATTTGGTTATTTCGAGGATTATTCAGAAAAACCAACACACGATCCGGGTGTAGATACAATATGCCCCTTTTGTGCCAATAAGCTTGCAGACGAAAGAAAAACTCTTTCACTGGCTTTATTCGATCCTGAACACAGAGATAGATCGTACTTCTATCGTACTTGTAGGGCTTGTTATAACAAAGCTTCAGACGAAGAAAAAGACCAAATGGACTATAGTCTGATAGATATTCTTATTGAACCAATTTTAAATAAATCAAACAATTAAAGCAATGGAAGAATACACAGTAAAGAGGTTAGCATTAGTGCTATCTGTACAGGCAGAAATTGAAGGAATGAAGTCTGAAAATGCGTTACGCGCATTGAACGACGAAAGCCCTGCGTATGGCGAGAAACAATTTAACGAATGTTCTGCGAGGCTCACTAACCTTGCATATGTTCATGGCGAACAACTGTAAAAATTAAAGCATATGGATAACCGCAAAGAACAACCGATGGATAAGGTAGCAATTAAAAGGGTTGTGTTCCACAATATGCCTGATTATATCCTTTCATTAGATCAATGGATAAACGGAGGTAGATGGAAGGGATTTTTACAGCTAACAGGCATCTCTATAAATCAAATAGATCATGTCGAAAGCGGATTTATGGATTGGGAAGAATTTAATTCACTTAACTCCTGGGAGGGATAACCATGAGCCAAATTAAAGAACAACCGATGGGATTTCTCCAGAGACTATTCCACGTCCACAACTTCAAAGCAGATATAAAGACGGCAAAACTTATAGGTATCTGTCACGGAGTTAATTTGTATCACTACGAATCGAAATGCAAGTGTGGCAAAATAAAAACCGATATAACAAATGAGTTATGGAACATTTAATTAAACAACTACAGCCTAAAGAGGGCGTGACCTTGCTTGCGTGGCTTGCACCTGAAGGTGCTTACGACTTTAAATTATTAGATGGTTATTTGTCGTACATAATTAAGAAATATTTTGCTATTCTAAATGAAGTTGTAAAGCTACCATTTGAATGCAAACTACTCGGAATAGCCACAGAGATACCTGAAGAAGTTTGGCAGACGTTGATGTGTGACGATAATGAGGGTGCAGACCCGGACAATCCATTTCAAACTGCCAAAGAATCCGGTCTTTCTTTCCTCCATACGAATGAGGTGTATAGCGAAAAGCCAGATGATTGCCAAAATCAATGGTGTGATGGTGGTAAGATTGATATGGGGTACAATGAATACCTTTTCTGTGAGTTGTGCGAGAAAGCCGAATCCAACACCGGAACATGGGTTATTTTACAATTAATCAATCAATAACATGAAACAGATAACAGATAAAGAAATTGAACAGAGGTTTTACGATAAATCAGACTGTTACGCAGATGCTACAGATAACATTATCCCTGTTCAGGCTATGACACTTGACGCAGCGGTAGACCTCGCCAAATGGATGCAGGAGCAACTACAGCCGGATTGGGTTAGTGTTAGTGAGCGATTGCCTGAGATTGGACATTACGTTCAAGCAGCTATTCCGGGTGGTGTTTTGCTTTACTCATGTGTTCTTAAAAAGAATAACACCTGGTATGGCTACGGGTATGCTCAGCCTGAAACACGTATCACCCATTGGAAACCATTGCCAGAAGGGCCTAAGCCATGAACATACTAAACGCCCTTGAAACACTTGAATACCTAAGGATACAGCGATACCGCAAGCAGGATGAGATTGATGACATTGACGAGCAGGTAAAAGAGATTAAGATCAAACTGGCGGCGCATCAACCTCGCTACCCTGAATCAGTGCTTCCTCCTTTTGGCGCAACAATAGTCGCCTTTGAACCAGACGGAACACCTCACATGATGGAAGTATCTGAAACCTGGGCACATCAAATGTTTGAACAGGGATATGTTGAGTGGGCAGAGATACCGGGTAAGTAATGGACCTGGAACAGATAATAAGCCAATGGCTTGACGGCCTTGAATGGGGAAACGAAGAACCCGAGCAATTAAACCTCTTCGAAAACTAAAATATCACAATATGATCATAAGATAGATCAATCGTTGAAAAGCTAAAATCGTTAGGCCGGCATGATCTGCTGCTGGTTGCCTACATCAATGAATCAGGCTATGCCGGTACTACGCCAAACGGCGAAATCGTAGACCGCAGGTTTTATCCTGATGCGGTGCCGGTACAAGAGAATGCCAAACTTGGAATACCTAAGCCTAAAGACCTACCTCAATGAAAGTGCTGATCATTAAAGCCCTGGTGTTTATCGCGCTTGTGATTGCTCTTCTTATCGGTTACTGCTATGTCTTCATGGATGGCATTGAAAAGGGCAGGGCATCGCTTAATGATGAAGTGGACCAGCTGAAGCACCAGATCAAGGAGCAAGACAGCATAATCAAATATCAGAACAGCATTATTTTCCAATAACCAAATCAACTAACTACCATGCAAACACAATCTTATTCAAACATCCAGCATCAAGCTAAACCAAGCTTTAGAATGCAGATTAAAGGCGAGAATCCTGAAACGATTATTCAGGCTGTATGTAAAGCTTTAAATATTGAAAGAAAGGATCTCACTGGCCAGCGAAGAACTGGTAAGCTCAGAGAAGCAAGGCGCATAGCCATCGGACTTATGTTAGTCGCTGATTCAAGGCTTAGGCTTAAAGAAGTCGGGAAGATCTTCAGCCGTAACCATACGTCGGTCATTTACAATCGTGAAGTATTTGAATTTCAGAACGGCTTTGACCGGGATTTTACGAAGAAGGTTAATGCCGTGATGCAGCTATTTTAAGAACAGTGGCAGCCCATCCAGACTAACCACTGTCATCATTCAAATTAACCGCTCTCAAGGTTAAATACAATGTATTCCAGGCTTAATCCGAAAACCAAATAAATTTTCAAATAATTATGAAATGCTTAACCATAAAGAATCCGTGGGCACTTTTGATCGCTATCGGGGTTAAAAACATCGAAAACCGCACTTGGAAAACTAAGTTTAGAGGAAGGATTTATATTCATGCCGGCCAGTCTCTAGCTTGTAAACCTTTAGATATTGATGAACTACTTACACCGGACCAATTCCAAATTGTCAATACCTATGAGGTATATAGGCAAGTACTCGGTTTCGGCTTTAAGAAATCCTGCATCATCGGCGAAGTTGATATCGTAGACTGCGTGCTAAACCATCCAAGTATATGGGCCGAACAGATGGCGTATGATAAATGTCCGGAAACCGGCATTCATATTCTGCGTAAAGGTCAGGCGTACATTTGGAACTGGGTGCTTGCTAATCCGGTGCTTTATGACAAGCCGATCGAGAATGTAAAAGGGAAACTTAGCTTTTGGGAATTAACCCTATAAAATTAGCGCAGATGTTACTGATCCATTACGCTAGGAAAGTAGTGGCCATGCTTTTTAAGTAGTTCTTTAAAATCATTTAGTTCCATTGCAATGGTAACCAATTGACCACTAGTCATGATGACTTTTGTGTCTTCGTTATCACTTGAGAACGATTCGATGCAATCGAGATTTATATAGCTTACAGTGCCATTTCTTTGGCTTGATGTATTAGAGATGAACTTTCCCATTTTTATTTTCTGGTTGTTTTATTGGGTTATTTTTTAATTGCAGTTAATTTAAGTACAAACCAACTATCGGCGTGTTTAACTCCATCAGTGACTTCATATTCATATTGACTATCTAAATATGCCATTAGCTTTTTAAAATCTGGCATGCCCGGTTTTTCAGGATCATAATGAATTGTTTCGTCAGGATGCAAATTACTTAAAGTTGAAAAATCTGTGATTCTTTCAAGGTCTTCAGGTGTGATGGTGTACCAATATTTCATGTCGATTTTTATCAATAATACTAAATGAAAGCTTCAATATCAAGAGCCATAATCAAAGATTGTCTGGAAAGGGGCTATATTGCCGATGGCGATAACCTGTACCCGCCTAATCACCCTAAAGCCATTGCCATCACCGAGGCCAGGTCCAAACGTAAACCAAGAACTACCCATGTCAAGACCGGCGACATTAACGATACTAGGAACATCGCAAACAAGGAAAAGCAGAAGGATATGTTCACCATGCTTATGGAGAAGGAAGGGCTTGACTGTTGGCCAGAATATTTCTTTAGCACAGAGCGGCTGTATCGCCTTGACTATGCCTTTCCTGAATACAAGATCGGCCTTGAAGTTGACGGCGGCACATGGAGCAAGGAGCGTTCCGGTCATTCATCTGGTACCGGACTTGCTCGTGATCGTGAAAAGAGCACGCTGCTTGCGACATTAGGCTGGGCACTCATCAGGGTAACCCCTCAGGAACTGATGACAGCTAAAATCATCGAGACCATCAAGAAAATTATTGCCTACAAATAATCCGCTCAAGCAGAAATACTACCTTTAAGTAATTCTAATAGAAAAAAAATGAAAGAAGCAGCGCTAAAAGACAACATCCTCAAGAAATTAGTGCCTGACAGTGATGGGCTTATGTCCTCCCCGGATTCCGAAATATTGGCCTTAGAATTCAAAACCACAGAATATATCATTGCTTATTTGGTGGACCTTATGGCAGAAGATGGCTACGTATCAGCAATGAAAACATCTGGTAACACATCACCGTTATCGGGCAGAATTGTGTCAATTACAAACAAGGGGATGGCCTTTCTTGAATTTGGTGGTTATAAAAAGAAAAAGTCAAGGGAAGATCTCGCTGATGTATGGTCAATTACTAAAATCGTCGCAGGTGTCCTGAACGCCTTACTAGTCTTAGCCGTTGCATGTTGGGGTGTTACCACGCAAATAGAAGCTAACAACAAGCAAAATCCTAAAGGAGACGGTAACAAAAACCTTCCTGTTATATTAAGTGAGCCTGCTAAGAGTGCTGACTCATTGAAACCTAATTATACCGTCATTAAACAAAGCACAAAGCAGGACAGTACAATAGAAGAAGTCAATAAGTAAAAACGAGGGTCCCCGATCATAGGTCTGATCAAAAGCGTACAAGTTTAAATGGGTGGTGGAGAGTCGGCCGATCGCACTGCACTAAAGTCTTAATGCACCAGTGACAGATAACGTGTTATCACAGCAAATAAGCAGCAGAAAGAACTGTATCAGAAACCTCATCGGGTTTATTACACAATTAAGCCCTGCTGAAGTATAGCAGGGGCTTAATTGTGTTAATTCTTTTCCCAGAATGCAATAGCTTCTGCGTTAATTACTTCATCACCGCCTGATAGCCTTAACTTACCTGCCATAGCATCAAGAGTAACAATTGTCCCAGAAGCGAGCAATTTTGCTCTAAGATCATCGGGTAGTCGGCTTAATAATTCTGCTCTTCCCTTTTCATTAGCCTCTTTCACAAATTCTCGCTCGAATTGTTTTGCATTAAATTTAACTCCCATATGTCTGTATATTTTATTTCCTACAAGATACCCAGCGAAATACTCAAGAATGAAAAATAATTTATAAGAGTTTCCAACAAGTAAATATTTGCCAACATTTTTAGATTTAAGTAATGCTAATACAACATATTAAGCATAATTCATATCTTTATGCTAATGAACGATCAGAACTCAGCCTTAATGATCACCGTTTTGCGAAATGACTACCCTGAAATTGCTCGTCAAATCTCGGAAAAGATCAATAAGCAACTGCCAGAACAAGCACTGCATAACCTGAAATTCATCGGGCAGATCGTTGCCAGCTTCAAAAATGAAAAGGGCATTACTGAGCGTGAATGGACCAAAGGCAAAAGCATGGTTAAGATTGTAGAGAGCAGGGAGCTGCTGACTGCTGTTGTGTTAATGTTCTACCATCGGGAAAAGATCCTGAAATCATCATCTGAAAAAACAAGATCTGGTGTGCTAAGGGAATTAAGGCGGCAGATAGGGGTATCTCAGGAAGTTTCAAGCAAGACAGCCGCTAATGCGATTGTAGCATTTAAGGTTTATGAGAATTTCAGACAGGAAGTATATCGGCTTTATGAGCTGATTAAAATTGAAAACCAATTTTTTAAATAATCATGGCAAAGCAAATTAAACCTAAGTACCCCATGGACCGGGAAAAACAAAGCCAGGCATTCCAAGAATCCCAGGTCACAACGTCGCAGTACACATCTGATCCGATGATCACTATCCGGATTAGAGGCGAATATTCTGCGGAGGTATTAAATGACCTGCAGAATGCGGTGGATGAGATTCTAACTTATCACGGGAAGTAATTGACTTGAACAGGTGGCGGAATTGGAAGACGCCGGGTTGCTAGTGCAGTAGGATTTCAAGTCTGTCTTATCAACATTCAAGAAATCAAGATGACCCGCTAGGTTGATATATCCTAGTACAAAGGATTGCAGGTTCGAATCTTGCCCTGTTCACAAAAGCCGGCGGAGATAGATGTCATCAATAGGATGGCAGAGGCCGCAATCATTCAAGTCCTGAGAGTGGGTGATCCGCGAAGTTCAGGCATAGCACAACAAAAAAGGAGCTGGACGAAGGTGCCAGCAAAATTAAGCCTCGTTAATTCGGGGCTTTTTTCGTTGACTTGGTTTTGTAATACTCAATGATGCGTTTTTCAAATATTGATCGCCTGTCCATAATGCTTTTCACCTGCTGATCTGCAGCATCAAGGCCTTCATAAGGATCTCGTATTTCAATACTGTTAATCCACTTAACGTCAAGGTTATCATACCGATCATACATTTCCATAAACTCTTCAGGACTGAACCATCGCTTTGATCCCGGATCAAATAGCCACATATCTTCAGCAACAGCTTTCTTTACTAAGATCTTTATTAAATCAATAGACCTTGCCACTCGCTCAAAGTCTCCAGTATATCCGGTCAGTGGCTTAAATGGTTTTTTCGGTCTTGCTTTCATGCCGCAAGTTTAGCTAATAATTTTAGCAAAAAACAAATAAAGTTATCGACTGTTTTGAAAGTATGTGCGCACGATATACATTAACCAGGGCAGAAAAGGAGCTTGCAAAGCTCTATCAGGTAAAGTTCCCTGAAGGGTTTCAGCCTAACTACAACCTTGCACCAACTCAGGAGGGCTTGGTTATTACCGCCGATGAACCTGGCATTGCGCAGAAGATGCACTTTGGTTTAGTTCCTTTTTGGGCAGCTGATACCAAACTCAATATCAGCACACTAAATGCCCGTAGTGAAGAAGCTCTTGAAAAGAAAACCTATGCACCATTATTGGAAAGACATAAGACGTGCCTGGTGCTGGCTGATGGCTTTTACGAATGGGACCGAAAATCCGGAAAGTCAATACCATGGCGTTTTGAATTGAAAGACCGGGAAGTCTTCTCGTTTGCTGGATTGTGGAGCCAGTGGAAAAGTAAAGATGGATCCATCGTTTACCGTTCCTTCACCATCATGACAACCAAGGCTAATGATACAGTCGGAAAAGTTCATGATCCAAAGTTTCGGATGCCAGTAATTCTTGAAAAACACAACGAGTCATTATGGCTCTCAAAAGACGTTTCTCCAACAGACCTGATAAGATTATGCAATCCGTACGCTGACGAGCAAATGAAAGCATTTAGGGTTAGCACTGAAGTAAATGCTGCTGTGATCAAAGGAGTAATTAATAACCGGCCAGAATTAATGATGCCTTTAAATAGTCAGTAATGAATTTCTTAATTCTATAATAACGTCACTTAAAAATGCCTATTTGACATATTGAGCATAATTGTATATTTTTACATTTATTACTTGATTTTCAATCAATGGCTGGGGAAACCGAGAAAGCAAGACTCAAGAGAATTGAGAAGTCTGCAACCGACAAAAGAAAGAGATTTATTAAAGACTGCAACGCTGATCCGGAATTGAAGCCTTTCAACGCTAAGAAGCGTTATGCGCTGCATGCATTGAAGATTTGCCGTGGCAATATTTCCAATGCCAGCAAGATGATTAATCTTAGCCGGAAGATGATCCACAACTATATGAAGGACGACCCTGACTTTGATGAAATGGTTAAGCTAATAAAATTGGAGGTCGTTGATCATGTTGAAGACAAGCTGCTACAAAACTGCGATGCCGGTAAAGAAACATCTATAATTTACTTTCTCAATTGCCAGGGTAAAGAGCGTGGATACGGCAATGCGCTAAAGGTTGATGGTAAAATCAATAATATCAATTACAACGTACCAGTTACCGCTGATGAGGTAAAAGATATTGCCAAGGCGTTAGAAGACGAGTTTTAAGGAATGCTGACCAAGGATGAGATAAAGAAGATTAAGGTGGCTACAGTCAAATGTAAGTCCGACCTTTTATTTCAGACCAGGTATCTGTTTAAAAAAAATACGAATAAGAAATTCATTGTCGGGGAGCATCATCAGCAAATAGCCGATGTGCTTGAACTGGTGCTTAAAGGTGAGCTTACCAAAGTGATGATCAACATTGCGCCTAGGTATGGCAAAACCGAACTCGCAGTAAAGAATTTTGTAGCTCATGCATTAGCCTTGAATGCTTCTGCCAACTTCATTCACCTTTCTTACTCAGACGATTTGGCGCTGGATAACTCCGAAGCTATTCGCGATATGGTTGAGACGGAAGCCTACCAGCAGATGTTTCCTCATGTGCAGATCAAGCAGGATTCAGATGCAAAAAAGAAGTGGTACACAACTGAAGGTGGTGGTGTTTATGCCCGGGCGGCCGGTGGCCAGGTAACTGGATTTGGTGCCGGTAAGGTTGATGAGGAGAAAACAAAGGCTGAACTTGAAGCGGAGGAAAATGCTTTTAATTCAGAGCTTGGAAGTATGCTTGATGATCTGAACATCAAGTCAGATATCGAAGCCAGGCTCGAAACTAAAGGGAAATTTAATGGCGCCCTGATCATAGATGACCCTATAAAGCCAGATGACGCAGATTCCGAAACAATCCGGGAAAGAATTAATAACCGTTTCAACTCAACAATCAGGAACAGGGTAAACAGCAGAAATACACCGATCATCATCATTATGCAGCGATTGCATGAGAATGATTTGTGCGGCTACCTGATGAGCCAGGAGGCTTATACCTACGATCTGGAAGAGGCGTTGGCTGATAAGACCAAATGGTATGTTTTGAGCATTCCGGTTATCAAGAATTACGGCGAAGAAGGTAAGGAGGAAGCGCTTTGGCCGTTCAAGCATACGCTTGAAGAGCTTAAGGAAATGGAGGAGAAGTTCCCCATTGTTTTTGGTCGCCAATACATGATGAACCCACAGCCTAAAGAAGGGTTTCTTTATAGTACTTTTAAGACTTATCGCCGCGGATTTCTTCCATTCTCAACCACACCGAAGGTCCGGAAGGCTTACATCGATACAGCTGATATGGGTACTGATTATCTATGTTCGATAGTTTACGATGAGCTTGACGTTGGTAATTTCGTAACAGACGTGATCTATACTCAAACAGGCATGGAAACCACGGAAGTAGAAGTGACAAGACAGCTGGCTAGGGAAGAAGTTGATCGGGCTCTTTTTGAAAGCAACAATGGCGGTAGGGGATTTGCACGTAATGTTGAAAAAGGCTTAAGGCTGATTGGGAATAAAAAAACAAAGGTGGAATGGTTTCACCAGAGTGAGAATAAGGATGTGAGGATATTTACCAAATCTGCTGATGTTATGAACTTGACATACTTTCCTGAAGGCTGGGAAAATATATGGCCTACCTTCTATAAATCACTAAAAACATATAAAGCAGCTGGTAAAAATAAACACGATGATGCTGAAGATGCCTTGACAGGTACAACTGAAGATTTCGGTAAAAAAGTGATTATAACAGCACAGAGCAAATCAAAATTAGGATTTTATTAATAAACACATAATGGCTGAAGTAGTTGTAAAACAAGAAATTGACAGTACCGATGTAAGATCGTTACTGATAGCTGGCTTAGTGGATGAGGCAAAGGCTTTGTTCTCTACAAGGAAGGACAAAGTAGAAGCGGCATTGAAAGAGTGGAATGTTGCCACCCATAAGATCCATGACAGGCCGAAGAAATACGTCGATAGCGAAGAGGTGCCTCAAGCAAAAATCCCGTTACCTTATCAGCGGAAGATCGTACAGTCTGCCGTTGCTTTTCTTTTTGGGAAGCCTGTGAAGCTGATTCAGCAAAGTGAGGGGACCGATAAGGCATTTAAACTCATTGATAAATTATGGACTGAGATGCGCATGGGTACTTTAAACCGGAAGAATGCAAGAACTTTGTTTTCCCAGACCGCTTGCGCAAAGCTATTTGTTGAATACAAGGATCCTGATATGGAAGGTAGCACCCAGTTCAATAGCGTAAAATGTATTCTTTTAGATAAAAAGAACGGGAATGATCTTTACTATAAAAAGGACATGTACGGCGTAATGAAGTGCATCGCCCGGGGCTATACCTCCAAGATCGGGGATAAGGTGACCGAGCATTTTGACGCGGAGTTTTCCGACATCATTATTTCATGCAAAAAGACGGATGGCTTTTGGCAGACTGATACAGCCACCAACTTGGCTAAAAAGATCAGGTACAGCTATTACGAGCAGGAAGAAACCGAATGGGATATCGTTCAAGCTATCATTGACCGACTTGAAATGCTCAATTCCAAACGCGCAGACAACAATGATTATACAGCAGACGCTATTCTGGTTCTTACCGGTGATGTCGAATCCCTTCCAGGAAAAGAGGAGACAGGTAAAGTTGTTCAGCTTAAAGGACAAGGTGCTGATGCAAAATATCTTTCCCCTGCAATGGGTGCTGATAACGTAAAGGATGAGCGAACCACATGGGAAAAATATATTCTCTATTTCACAGACACCCCTGATCTAACCAGTGACCAGCTTAAAAGCCTCGGACAAGATAGTGGCAAAGCTTTAGAAATGAAGTTCTTTCCAGCCATCTTGAAAGCAATGGAGAAGTTGGAGCTATTTGAAGAGATGATCGATCGTGAAATCAACATATTAAAAGCCATGATCAAGAACATCATTGATGTTAGCCCCGCCATGGCTACCGAGTTAAAGAATTTGAAAATAGGATACGAGTTTGGCAATCCTCTTCCAGATAACTTGAAAGAGTACATTGAAATGCTATCGGAAGCGGTGGGAGGTAAGCCGATCATGAGCAGGAAAACAGCTGTTGGATTGAATCCACTGGTTAAAGATGCCGATGCTGAAAACAAGCAGATGGATGACGAGGAACTTTCTACTATTGAAGATTAATATGTTCAAAACGCATAATGCGCATAATGTATCTTTGATCTGTTTGATAAGCGAATCGGTTGTTCGGTTTAGTTTGATTTTAGGTTAGTTTGACCGGGTGGAGTGGTTCCCATCCGGTTTTTTGTTATCTCATTTTTCTACACAATCCACTTTGTCCACACTATTATGCCAGATAAGATAAACAAGAAATATGAAGCCAGGCACCTGGCTAATATTCAAAAGAATCAGAAAAAGATTAAGGCGATCTATAATAAAACCATTGAAAAGGTCTATAAAGACATGACACCGCTGAAAATGAAGTCAAGCACCTTCAGAATAAATGACTACCCAGAGTTTAATAAAAACCTAGATAAGATCCTTTTAGAGTTCAGCGAACAGGTAAACGTCACCCTTTTAAATGGCATTAAGGAACAATGGGAGCTATCAACTGAAAAGAATGCGGAGGTGATCCATAATCATTATAAAGGAAAGAAGCTCATTGAAGAAGTCGAGCGTATGATCTATGATCCGCAAAGTGCAGCACTTGAACAGTTCACTAAACGTAAGATTGCTGGTCTTGATTTTTCCGAGCGGGTACTAAAATACACTACTCAGCTTCAAGGCCAGATAGAGCAGAATTTATTTGCAGGAATCAGTGAGGGCAAATCAGCTGCTTCCATGGCCCGTGATCAAATTAAGTACATGGAAAATCCAGAGCCGCTATTCAGAAGAGTTCGTGATGCAGATGGGAAGCTACAACTTTCATCTGCTGCCAAGAAGTACTACGAAGAACTGGGTGCACCTGGTCAGGGTGTGTACAGATCACCTTATAAAAACTTCATGCGCATTACCCGAACCACCATCAATGACAGTTATCGTGAGGCTGATATGGTTCGTTATCAATCTTTGCCGTTTGTGATTGGCTATCAGGTTAATTTATCGAATAACCATCCACGAACAGATATTTGCGATGATTTACAGGGTACCTATCCAAAGGCCTTTGTTTGGCGCAGGTGGCATCCGCAATGCATGTGTAACTGCACCTCGAAGCTGGCAACTCCAGAAGATTACGACAAATATGAACAGGCCATTTTAAACGGTACTGCTGATGAGTACCGATTTAAAGGCGTTGTGAACGATCTTCCTGGCAACTTCAATTCCTACGTTGAAAAGAAGAAAGGTTCAATGGATAACTGGAAAAGAAAGCCTGACTGGGTGACGGAAAATGGAATTAAATTATAGAAAATTCCAAAGTTTCCACATTAGTGCTATACAAACCATTATCTACTTCCTTTGCAGCCCTTCTTATTCTATAACTAATACCCTTATAAGTGATTTGAAGCCTATAAATATTGATTAGAATTAAATCATTTAAGATTGATTCTTTGCGTTCGGAAATCTCTTCCTGATGGCTGGTAATCTTTTCTTCTAGTGCAAGTTTATGTTTTGTTAATGAAAGGATCATGTCAACTACATCTATTTCAACTGTATCTGCAGGTTGAAGACCAAAGTCATTTGTAATATTTCCTATTTCTATATTGATCAGTCGAATTTGTTCTTCCAAATCAATAATTTCCTCAAATCTTTCTTGTATTGTCATTGCGTTAATTTTTCTTAAACATACTAATACGTTATCATTTTGCAATGGTATGGCATTAAAATAATAGCCTCATGCGCCTGTAAGTAATTTTAGTCTTATTCTCAAAAAGCTTAAAAAACATTTATGAAGGACAAAGTAAAAGCACGACTGAGGGCACTGTTCCCAGGAGTGAATCTATCTAAGACTCGTTTAGATAAAATTGCGGACTCAGTGGCATCGAAAATCACAACAGAGGACGAAATTGATGATAAGCTTAATGACTTTAACGACATCATGCCATTTACGGACATTGCAAAAGGTGACGATCGCCAACGCGCGATTGATGCTAAAAAAGCACAGGACGAAGCAGATGCAAAAGCGAAAGCTGATGCTGAAGGTGGTGATGATTCTAAAGAGGACGGTCAGGATAAAATGCCAGCATGGTTTAAAGGTTACGCTGAAAAGCTGAATAAACTTGATGCTCAACTTGCTGGCGAAAAAGGCAAATCTACTATCAACGATTTAAAGGCAGCAGCCAAAGCTAAAGGCATTCCTGAAGCATTTGCCGCTAAATACCAGATCGGTGATGACTATGATCAGGAAACTGCGCTTGCTGCCTTAGAGACTGAATGGACTGAATTAAAACAAATCGCAGTTAACGGCGAAGTGAAGGATGGCAAAGTCATTATTGGCGATGCTACCCCAAGCGGAACTCCAGCTGCAAAAGCAGCCATTGCCAAACAAATGGAAGAGGCTGCTAAAGGTTTAATTGAAACAGTTTAACAAACTTAAAAATGGGTTTAAAATTCAAAAAAACGGAGACGTTCGGAGATATCCCGGTTTACCAGCAAACTCATGAGGTATCCCAGTCGGGCTATACCCTTGATACACTAGGATTGGTAGATGGATCAATCTTACCAGCGGGAACGGTAATTATTGCGGATGATGCAACCCGCAAGGCGAAAGCACTTAAAACCGCTACGGTGGTTGAGGTAGCCGCTGCTGATGCATTGGTTTACAGAGTCTCAAAAGGTAGTCAGATTGCTGTTGGTGACAACATCGGTTTAGGTTTGAAGGGTAAAGCTTATCCGGTAACGGCGATTGACAAGAGCAATGCAAACTATGACGCCTTAACAGTTGGCACCACACTAGGCGCTGCTGCCGTTGACGCTCCATTGTTCCAATCTTCTACTACAGGGGCAACCAATTCAGCTTTATCAGGTACGCCAACAGGTTTGCTTTATGAGCCGACTTTAGTAGAGGCCAACGCAACGATCACAGTTGTATTACGCGGTACTGTTTACGCGCGTAGAATTCCAGGTGTCCCGGCTGATGTGAAAGCATTATTGCCGCTCATCATTTTTTCACAAAGCAAATAATTAGAAAATGGCAGATCAATTAAAGTCCATCTTCGGCGACTACACGGAAAACATGAGTGTACTTGCTAAGGCACTCGAAACCCAAAAGGTTCAGCCGTTATATAAGAATTACCTTGATTGGGCTACCCCAACCGTGGGATTGGATTTCTCAACTATTATCGGGAAAGAAAGACTCGCATCAATGGCATCTGTAGTTGATATCGACTCTAACCACCCTCTTAGGTCTCGTTCTTCAGCTTACAAAGTTGAAGGTGAAGTACCAGCAATCAAGGTTGCTCGAAGCTTAACTCAAAAGCAATATCGTAACTACAAAATGCTGCAAAGCATCAAGACGTTAAGTGACGCTGAAAAGGTAAAAGCAATTACCAAGTACATTTTGGACGACATGAAGTATGTTACCGATGCGGTTAAGTTCCGTATCAATTACATGTTCTTGCAAATGATTTCTACAGGGGGTCTGGAATTGACAGTAGATAACAACCCAGACGGTATCGTTACCGATGTTGTTCCAGTTGGTTTTGTCGCCGACAATATCGTAAATGCAACAAAAAACATCAACGATGAGACCTCTAAGATCATTACTGATGTAAAAGCAGTTGTAGAGAAAGCACGAGCTAACGGTGACGATATTGATAAAATTATGGTCGCCCGTGCACTTTGGAACAAAATCAAGCTAAACGCTGAGTTCTTGGCTGAAATGAAAGCTTATTTCAATCCAGGTTCAAACGCACGTTCGGTATTTACCGAAGCTAACCTGAACATGTACATGACCGACAACGATCTACCGAACTTCCAGGTGATTGACGCAATTTCCCGTTCAGAGGAAGATGGCAAGCAAAAACTATTGAAGCCATTTAGCCAAGAGACATTAGTGTTTGTTCCTGCTGGAAAGCTCGGTATCATTCACAACGCTTTTGCTATTGAAGAAATGGAACCGAACGACAACGTGGAATATACGACTGTTGAACGGATCCTTGTTTCTAAATGGCATGAACGTTTCCCGTGGGCTGAAAAGACTGCTGGAGAATGTATTGCAATACCGGGACTTGAGGCTGTTGAAAGCATCTACCACCTGAAAACGAACGTATAATCATGCCTACTCAGACAATTCTAAAATCACTCAAAAGCAAAATTAACTTTCCTCTTCCGGAGGAGAGTTTCAATACTGCCTTGATCGAGTCCGGTCTGGATGGCGATGCTGTCTATACAAAGGATTTGAAAAAGGAAGTCGAAATATGTGCTGCTGAGTTGATTTTAGTTGTTTGTACAAGCGGAAACGTTACTGAAGGCGGTTACTCGTTGACCTTGAATGACAAGGCTTCTATGAGGATTACCCGAAAACTGTATTTAAACAGATGGGGCGTTCCAGATGAAGAGGTGGAAACAGACAAGCCGGTGATAAGCGCTGTTAAAGGATTATGGTAGTTCAATATCCTCATATATTAAAATTTGACATCGTAACAGGTGGTTCGGAAGAGATTGACGAGAACGGCGACACAGTGATTGTACCCGGTGCTACTACGGCCATTGAAGTTAAATGCAGGTTTGAGCCGAATGCTGATGGCGAACTGATTGTTTCTGCTGATGGCGCGAAGCTTGATTTTGGTTGGATCGTTTATATGCCACTTGATCAGGTTGAAGTTGAAAGCGGTACTGTTATCCGTGGTTACAACGGTGCTGATTTGATTGCTGATGGTGATGTTAAGCGATACAGCAAGGGCCAGTTAAATGCAAAGCTATGGGTATAAAAAACAGATTGATTCCATGTTTGCTGTGAGACTCGAAAGAATTGAAACGGCAATAATCAGCCGGCTAATATTTATTGGGGAAGCCTTTGTTAATAATGCCAGAGCAAATGGAACATACAATGACATCACCGGAAACTTGAGAGCTTCCATCTGCTATGTGGTGCTAAAAAATGGATCAAAGAAGTCACCTGGAGATATACCAGCTAACAGCAAAAAGCGAATGAGGGAATTAATCTCTCAGTTCAATAAAGGTTATGTGCTGATTGTCCTTGCAGGTATGGATTACGCTTCGTCGGTAGAAAGCAAAGGTAAAGATGTGTTGACAGCAAGCTCAACGATTGCAAAGGCACAACTGAAAATAGCTATTACAAACTTTAAAACGTCACTTAAAAGCGAATGAGTAACACCTCAATATCAGCCTTGAATATGTTATACCAACATATCTCGCATAGTGTGCTTATGACAGATGCGAAAAAGCCAAATGGCAAACTTTGCAAGCAGGAGAGGCCGCTAAATTCTACCCTTGAAGATGTTGTCATCAACAGCTTAGGAATCAACAGGGAAGATGTGCAGGAAGGTGTTTTGAACGTGAATATTTTTGTTCCAAACCTTGAGTTACCATCGAATCCGAACGATAAAAGTCAGCCAAACATGGCCAGGCTTCTTGTTTTAGCAACACTTGCAAATGAAGCATTAGGCAACGGGGAAGAGGTCTGGGAAGAATTTGGAAACTACTGTTTTAACATCCAGCAGGATCAGATTATGCAAGACACAAATAATCAACACTACCTGAATATCCGGGTAGAATTTTATTCATAAAATAATTAAAACCCAATAATATGGCAAAGAAAGTATATGGCCTGAAAGCCATCACAATGGGCGCCCCTGCTGTAGATGGCGGTATGGGGACAACCCTAACAGAAGTTTTAGGAGCTACTGTAAAAGGAACTGCAACCTTAACATCTACCGCTCCTGAAACCGCTGAAATTGAGATCGAAGAAAGCGATGATCTTTATGATGAAATCATAACTAAAGGTGCTATCTGGACCTTAGCTGCGAGCACTTACAACGTGTCGGCACTAACGATGCAGAAGTTTTTTGGTGGTACTATAGCATCAGGCGTATGGTCACCTCCAGCTGATGGATTAACCGTAACGGTTAAACAATCTGTTGTGGCTGAAACCAGGACAGGAATTAAATTCAATTTCGTGAACATGAGTTTAGTTGGTACCGCTGAGTTCGCCTTTGACAAGACCAAATTAGGCCAAATTAACTGGACTGGTAAAGTGTTGAAAGCTGAAAAAGCTGCTACACCAG
>Ga0308160_10002386_pt1 | contig 22899 bp, 22 predicted proteins | sample PhyFR1_FD_201036 | JGI IMG/M metagenome (GOLD analysis project Ga0308160, IMG submission 201036) | Phyllosphere microbial communities from UC Gill Tract Community Farm, Albany, California, United States - DLSLF.R1 | ecosystem: Host-associated > Plants > Phyllosphere > Unclassified | place: USA...
CGTTGACTGCCTGGACGTCGGCGCCGCGCAGCGGGCTGTTGTCCACCCGGCGGGAGGCCATGGTGGCGGAGGTGGCCTCCCTGCCGGAGGGCTCGAGCAGGATGGCGCGGAAATCGTACAGCCCGTCCGCCACCGCCGTGGTGTTCCACCCGCAGGTGTAGGGGCTGGCGGCGACGGTGCACCGGGTGGTCCAGGTGCCGGTTCCGGCCGGCGCCGACTGGATCCGCACACTGGTAATGCCGGCCGGCGAGCTGGCCGATGCCGTCAGGGGGACGGTCCCGGTGAGGTACTCGCCGGGGTCTTCCATGGACACGGACGCCACGGTATTGTCCACGGTCCGGTTGGAGGCGACAGCGGAAACGGTGCTGTTGCCGGCGGCGTCCGTGGCTACGGCCCTGAAGTTGTAGGTGCCGTTGGCCAGGGCGGTGGTATCGAACCGGCAGGAGAAGGGAATGTCAGTCACCGCGCACATCGCAACCCACGTGCTGGTGCCCGCGCGCTGGTACTGCCACTGCACCTGCGCCACACCCGAATCGGCGTCCGACGCCGTCGCCGCGAAGGTGGCGGTGCCGCGGATGGTGGCACCCGGGTCCGTCAGGGTAACCGACGGTGCCGCGTTGTCCACCAGCACGTCCGCCACCGTGGCGGAATACGTGGTGGTCAGGCCGGAGACGGCCACGGCGCGCAGATCGTAGGAGCCGTTGGCGAACATGGTGGTGGTCCAGGCGCAGTTGTACGGGGACAGGAGGTTCAGGCAGAGGGTGCTCCACTTGTTGGCCCCTGCCGCGGAGTATTCAAGGCGGACGGTGTACAGGCCGGCGCCCGGGTTGTTGACGGCGGCTGTGAGGGGCGTGGTTCCGCGGACCACCTCGCCGGGATCGTTGAGGACCACGGAGAAGGCGTTGGCTACGGCGGTGCTGATGGGTTGGGTGGCAGCGCTCAGGCCGGAGTTGTCCGTGGCCACGGCCCGCAGGCTGTACTGGCCGTCCGGGAGCGTGGCCGTGTTCCAGGCACAGGAGAAGGGCGCCGAGGCAGGGGTGCAGAGGGTGGTCCACGTGCTGCTGCCGGCCGCCGCGTACTGGATGGCGACGGTGCGGATGCCGGATTCGGGGTCCGCGGCCTCGGCCGTGAGGACCACGGTGCCGCGGACAGTGGGGCCGGGGTTCCCGAGGGTGACCGAGGGCGGCGACCAGTCCGCGGCGGTAGCGAACGAGTTGGCAGCGTTGGCCGTTGTGGCGGTGAACGCCGCTGACGAGAAGACGCTGGCGCCCAGCACCACCACTACGGAAAGGGCTGCGATGATCCCGACGGCGGTGCCGGCCTTCGCGGCGGGGGAGGGCCCGTCGTCGTCCGTTTCGGGCTGCCCGCCGCCGTCTCCGCCACCGGCGCCGCCGTCCCCGCCCGGTTCCGCGGGTCCGCCCGTGCCCGGGCCGGGATCCCGACCGCGGGTGCCGCCGCCGAAGACCGCGGCTACCACGGCCGCGAGGGTGACAACGGACCACAGCGCCAGCGGCGGGAAATTGCCGCTGCCCAGCCACAGGCCGGGAAGGCCGACGCCGGGCACCAGCAGGCGAGCCTGCCCGGTGATCTGCCCGCGGGTCAGGGGAGTGCTGTCCACATCCGCATTGGCGTCGCCGGCCGTGACGTAGGTTCCGTCGTCATTTGCCGTGACGATGCGGTGCAGCCGGGTCTTCTCAACGCCGCTCGGTTCGGCGGAGGCCGGGCTGCGGAACTGCACCACGCGGCCCAGCGGCACCGGCTGTGCCGGGTCCAGGTCCGAGGCGAGCACCACGTCGCCGGGGGAGATGTGCGGTTCCATCGAACCGCTTTGCACCACGGTGCCGTGCCAGCCGAACAGGGCCGGCAGCACCGCAAAAAGGGCAAGGCTCAGCAGGATGCCCAGATACAGCCGGGATGCCACTGAGGCCAGGAAGATCCCCCAGCCGTCCGCCGAAAACACTGCACTTGCCCGGGAGGGACCCGGGGAAGACCCGGGCCTCTCCCGCTTCACCGCGATGCTGTTGCCGGGCCCGGACTACGGGGTGGTGGGGGCGTTGTCAGACTGCAGCTCCCAGACCAGGTCGATGCTGACCCGGGCACCCTGGAGGGTGTTGACCTCATCCTGGGTCATGCCGGTGGTGTCGAACCGCCAGGTGCCGCGGTAGCTCTGGTTTTCGCCGGGCGTTCCGGACGTGTCCCAGGGGGCGCCGCCGGTGGCGAAGTCCCGGTTCACCGTTGCCAGCTGGGACAGCGGAAGTTCCGGCACCTGGTTGGCGGTGGGGGTAAAACCGGTGCAGTCGTTGAATGAGCCGCCGGTGCCCTGCTCCAGGTCGAAGTAGATGCGGTTCTCCAGGCCCTTGGAGGTGACCAGGTTCTGCGTGTAGGCGCGGACCTCGCCGGGGACGTTGGACCGGGATGTCACTACGATGCACTTCTGGCCTGTTTGGCCGGGAACGATGTTTTCCACGGTGAATGCCGCGGCGCCGTTGTCATCGTCGGTGAGGGTGACGCTGCCGGTGCTCCACGAGCTGCCGGCGTTGCGGGTGGTGGCGTTAAAGGCGGCCTGGGAACCCTGCCACACCATGCCTCCGGCGATCAGGATGGCGACGGGGGCGGAGGCGAACATTGCGAGTTTGCGGACGCGCGCGGACGGAGTTTTCATGGGCTGAGACCTTGCCTTTGACCGAGTTTCCTGCCCGGTCCGCCCGGCAAATTCGTCCCCGATTTTGCCGGCCCCCCAAGCACTGACAGGACCAGACTACAAAGGACCGAAGGATAAATCTACGCACTTATGACATAAACGCATCACGGTTTGTCATCTATATGACAAAAATTCACAGGATAGTGGTTTCGGTTGCCCGTCCGCCCTCCAGCCGGATGACCCGGCCGGCCCGGCTGATGTCCGCCGCGTCATGGCTGGCCTCCAGGACCGTGGTGCCGCGCCGCAGCTCATCGCTGACGGCGGCCCTGATCAGCCGGTGCGCTTCGGCATCCAGTCCCGCCGTGGGTTCATCGAGCAGGAGAATGGGGGATTCCTGCGCCAGCCCTTGGGCAATCAGCGTGCGCTGCCGCTGTCCGCCGGAAAGCTCGCGCAACTGCCGTCCGGCAAGCTCCGTGATCCCCATCCGCTCCATGCTGTCCATCACCACCTGGCGGTCCGCGGCCCGGAGCGGGCGTCCCCGGCGGTGCGGCCAACGGCCCATTTCCACCGCCTGGCGCACCGTGCAGGGCATGGTGTTTGGCGCCTCGATGTGCTGGATGACGTAGGCGGGACGGGCCTGGATGGTGACGGTGCCGCTGTCCGGAGTCAGGATCCCGGCAGCCATGGCCAGCAGTGTTGACTTCCCGGAGCCATTGCGCCCGGTCAGGACGGCATGTGTCGCCGGCGCGAACGCCAGGCAGACGCCCGATACCACCAGCCGGTCCGGATAGGCGTACCCCACGTTGCTGAACCTGATGGCATCCATACTGCTCCTTTATTGATAATGATTCTTATTAAGATACAGTGGCGGCGATGGAATGGATACTTGAACCCCTGGGCGCCTCCTTCGTGCAGCGCGCCGTCCTGGCCGGCAGCCTGGTGGCTGTGGTCTGCGCCGTGGTGGGCACGTGGGTGGTGGTGCGCGGCATGGCCTTCCTCGGCGACGCCATGTCCCACGGGCTGCTCCCCGGAATTGCCATTGCATCCCTGATGGGCGGCAACCTCTTCCTGGGTGCCGCGCTCAGCGCTGCGGCCACGGTGGCCGGCGTTTCCGCGATCACCCGGAACCGGCGCGTCTCCCAGGACACCGCCATCGGGTTACTGTTCGTGGCGATGCTCTCGCTGGGCGTGATCATCGTGTCCGCCTCCGGCTCGTTCGCCGTGGACCTTACGGGCACGCTCTTTGGGGACGTGCTGGCGGTTGGCATGGAGGACGTGGTGCTGCTCGCCGTCGTCGGCTGCCTGGTGCTGGGGGTGGCCGCCTTCTTTCACCGCGCGCTGGCGGCGGCCACGTTCCATCCGCAGAAGGCGGCAAGCCTGGGGCTGCGGCCCCGGCTCACCCATGCCGTACTGCTGGGCATGGTCACCGTTGCCGTGGCTGCCTCCTTCCAGGTGGTGGGGACGCTCCTGGTGTTCGGGCTGCTGATCGCCCCTCCCGCGGCGGCGCTGGTGTGGGCACGGTCGGTGGGGACGGTGATGGCCCTCGGTGCGCTCATCGGTGTCTCCAGCGTGGTGGCCGGACTCTGGATCTCCTGGTACGCGTCCACTGCCGCCGGCGCAACCATCGCCCTGGTCGCCGCCCTGTCCTACTTCGCCTCAGCCCTCTGCCACTCCGCCACCCGCGGCACCAAGCCGCGCCCCGGCGCGCTGGCCGCCGCCGCCGTCGTCGTCCCCGCCCCACTCCCGGAAAAGGAAACCCGTGCCCCGCACCACTACGCCTAGAACCGCCGCCCTCCTGCTCGGCCTGCCCCTGCTGCTATCCGCCTGCGCCGCGCCCGGCGCGGACGCGGCCTCAGCGCCGGAAACCGCTGAACCGCACGGCTACATCGCCGGGGCGCAAGAGAACTCCGAACCACAAACGGGCCTGCTCACCGTCAACGCAGCCACGGGGAAGGGGCAGCTGCTTTCGCTCCTCACCGGCGCGACGTCCGACGCCGGCACCGACGGTCCAGTCACCGCCGCCTACCGCGACGGCCGGTACGCCCTGATGGCCACGGGCGCCGGGGTGGAGGTTTTCGATACCGGCGCCTGGACCGTTGACCATGGCGAGCACAAGCATTACTACAGCGCCGAGCCCGGGTCCGTGGGCCTGCTCCAGGTTCCGGACGCGGGCGCAGTGGCCGGCGACGGCACTTCCATTGCAGTGTTTTCGGAGTCCGGCGGGTACGCGGCCGTGTACCGCCACAAGGATCTCGACGCCGGCAACCTGGCGGAGTCGGCCCGGATCACCACCTCCCCGCACACCGGCGTGGTGGTGCCTTACCGGGGCCTTTTCCTGGCATCCGTGGCAGCCGGTGCCGCTGCCGCCGACGGTGTTGAAGTGCGTGACGCCGGCGATTCGGCGGTGCTCGGCCGGCAGGACTGCCCGGGCCTGGCCGGACACGCCGCCACCCGGGCGGGCATCGTGTTCGGATGCTCGGACGGGGCGCTGCTGGTCACTGAGGATGCCGGCACCTTCAGCGCGGAGAAGATTCCGTATCCCGACGGCGCCGCGGGCCGCCCGCCGGCCGCACACCTGGACCACCGCCCCGGGTCCAATGAACTGGCCGGGCCCGCCGGCGACGCCGGGGTGTGGCACCTCGATGCCGCCAAACGGAAGTGGACGTTCCTGCCCACACCGGCTCCGGTGGTTGCTGCTTCCGCGGTGGGCGACGGACGCCGGGTACTGGCTGTTGCTGCCGATGGATCACTGTGGACCCTGAACCCTGCAACAGGGGCCGTTGATGCACAGGTTCCGCTGCTTGCGGCCTCCACCCCGGGAAGCGCTGCTCCGCGGATCCTGGTGGACACCTCCCGGGCCTACGTGAGCGACCCCGCAGGCTCCGCGGTACATGAGATCGACTACGCGGACGGGCTGCGGGTGGCACGGAGCTTCGACGTTCCTGCTGCCGACATTGTGCTGGAGACCGGACTGTGAGGCGGGGCCTGGCCACGCGGCGGGACCTGGTTGCAGGCCGGAATCGTGCCGGAATATCAGGCTGGCCGGCCCGGCTGGGCGCGCTCCTGGTGCTGGGCTTAGGCCTGGGGTTTGCGCTGGGCGGATGCTCGGCCGCCGCCGCGGACCGCCCCACGGTGGTGGTAACCACCAACATCCTGGGCGACATCACCCGCAACGTGGTGGGGGAGCAGGCCGATGTGGTGGTCCTCATGGCTGCCAACGCCGACCCGCACTCATTCGGCATCTCCGCCCGGCAGGCCGCCGGCATCGAAAACGCTGCCCTCATCATCCACAACGGCGGCGGCCTCGAAGAGAACGTCCTCAACCATGTGAAAGCAGCCGAGGCCGAAGGTGTGCCGGCGTTGCCGGTGCTGGACGCCGTCGGGCCCCTCTCCTTCACCCAGTCCGGACAGGGCGCTCCGGACCCGCACTTCTGGACCGACCCCTCCCGCGTGGCCAAGGCCGCGGAGGCCATCGCCGCGGCAGTGAGTGAGCACGTGGGCGGCGCCGACGCCGGCGCCGTGCGCTCGCAGGCGGCCACCTACACCGGGCAACTGCAGGAACTGGAGGCGGCCATGGAGGCCGGGTTCGCCGGCATCGGCCCCGGCCAGCGAAAACTCATCACCAACCACCACGTGTTCGGCTACCTGGCCAACCGCTTCGGTTTCGAGGTGGTGGGTGCCGTGATCCCGAGTGGCACGACGCTCGCCTCGCCCAGCCCCACGGACCTGGCCGACCTCACCGGCAAGATCCGGTCCGCCGGGGTGCGGGCCATCTTCGCCGACTCGTCGCAGCCCGCACGGCTGGCCGAGGTGCTGGCCGCCGAGGCCGGCGAGGACATTGCCGTGGTCCCGCTGTTCACCGAATCCCTGGGCCCTGAGGGGTCCGACGCCGGCACCTACCTGGGCATGATGCGCGCCAACGCCGAACGCATCACCCAGGCCCTGGGCTGATCCTGCGTCACCAGACATTCCTGGGCTCCGCTCCCGGAGCTCCCCACCCATAAAGAAGGAACCAACCATGTATCACCGCACCGCACCCGTCCGCCTGATGACGGTGCTGGCCGCCGCCGGCCTGCTGCTCTCCGGCTGCGGCACGCCCGCCTCAAGCCCCGCCAGCCCTGCGCCAACCCAGGCCGCCACCGTGGACTCGGCAGCGCCGCGCCTTGTCACCACCTACGACGGCGGCATCCAGGTCCTCGACCCCGCCACCTTCGAGGTGCTGGCCGACTTTCCCATGGAGGGGTTCAACCGCATCAACCCCGCCGGCGACGGCCGCCACGTGGTCATCTCCACCGCCAAGGGATTCGAGGTCCTGGACACCGGGGCGTGGACCGACGGCGGCAGGCACTACGCCCAGGACCCGGCCATGACGGACATCGTCTTCCCCACCACCAAGCCCGGCCACGTGGTCCGCCACGATGGAAAGACCATCCTCTTCAGCGACGGGACCGGCGAGGTGACCGTCTTCAACTCCGCGGACCTGGCCTCCGGACAGCCCCGGGTGGAAACCCACCGCGCCGAAGAAGCCCACCATGGCGTCGCCGTCGAACTCGCCAACGGTGAGCTTGTCCTCACCCTCGGGAACGGCCAGGAACGGCCCGGAATAGTGGTGCTGGATGCGGACGGCAAGGAAATCGCCCGGAATGAGGACTGCCCGGGAGTGCACGGCGAGGCCACGGCAGCCGGGGAGGCAGTGGTCATCGGATGCCAGACCGGCGTCCTGATCTACGCCGATGGCGCCATCACCAAACTGGAGAGCCCCACTGAATACGGCAGGATCGGCAACCAGGCCGGCTCGGAGGAATCCCCGGTGACCCTGGGCGACTACAAGCAGGACAAGGACGCCGAACTGGAACGGCCGGAGACCGTGTCCCTGATCAACACCGAGACGAAATCCCTGGCCTTCGTGGACCTGGGCACCAGCTACAGCTTCCGTTCCCTGGGCCGCGGCCCGCACGGCGAGGCCCTGATACTCGGCACGGACGGCGCGCTGCACGTCATCGACCCCGCAACGGCGGCTGTCAAAAATGTCTTCCCGGTGACCGCGCCGTGGGAGGAACCGCTGGACTGGCAGCAGCCCCGGCCCACCCTGTTCGTCAACGGGCACACCGCCTACGTGACGGACCCGGCGTCGAAGGCCATCCACGCCGTCGACATCGAAACCGGGAAGGTCGCCGGCACCGGCACGCTGGACGCTGCGCCGAACGAACTGAGCGGGGTCACCGGCTAGGCGCTTGTCCGGGCCTGCCCCTGGGAGCCGCCGGCGGGGCGTCCGCGGCTCCCAGGGGTCTTGCGCGAAATTTGTGCTTGGTTCCTGGCCGGCCGCTACTAATATCTGAGAAGGAAGTCACCCTGCCTGCGACCTAGGGGATGGATCATGCTCGGAGCGCTCACAGCAGAGGCGGTTGCAAAGCGCAACAACGTCACCGTGCTGGGCCGCGCGGACGGTCCGGTGATGCTCTTCGCCCACGGCTACGGCTGCGACCAGGACATGTGGCGGCGGCTGGTGCCCTACTTCGCCGCTGACTACCAGGTGGTGCTCTTCGACCATGTGGGTGCCGGCCACTCCGACCTGGACGCCTACGACCGGGAGAAATACGGGACCCTGGACGGCTACGCCACCGACGTCCTGGAAATCTGTGCCGCCCTGGACCTGGCAGACGTGATCCTGGTGGGCCACAGCGTCAGCGCCATGATCGCGCTGATCGCTGCCGCCCGCGAACCGGAGCGCTTCGCCAGGCTGATCCTGGTGGCCCCGTCGCCGCGATATACCAACGACGCCGACGACGGCTACGTGGGCGGGTTCTCGCATGAGGACATCGAAGGGCTGCTCAAGTCCCTGGACAGCAACTATTTCGCCTGGGCCGAGGCGCTGGCGCCCATGGCCATGGGCAACCCCGATTCTCCGGAGTACGCGGAAGAGCTACGGTCCAGCTTCTGCCGGACCAACCCGTCCATAGCCCGCCATTTTGCCCGGGTCACGTTCCTCTCGGACAGCCGTTCAATCCTGGACCGGGTCCAGTGCGACAGCCTGATCCTGCAGTGCTCCGATGACCTCCTGGCTCCTCCGGAGGTGGGTACCTATGTCCACCAACACCTCGGACACAGCACCTTGGTGCACCTGCAGACCACCGGCCACTGCCCCCACGTGAGCGCACCCGAAGCCACTGCAGGAGCGATCCTGCAGTACATCGGCCGGCGCCCGTGACGGACACCGCGGGCCGGCCCGTGGTCAACTTCGAGGCGCTCTTCCATCAGGCGCCGTGCGGATACCTGGTAACGGACGACGGCGGCCGGATCGCCGCCGTCAATGACACCTTCGTGCGGTGGACCGGTTACAGCAGGACAACCCTCCTGGGGACGAAGCTGCAGTTCCTGATGCCCGTGGGTGATCAGATCCTTTACGCCACGCACTGCATTCCCCAGCTGGGGATCACCGGTTCGGTCTCGGAAATCGCAGTGGACATCGTTGGCGCGGACCATATCCGGCGCCCGGCACTGCTCTCGGCCTCAAGGTTTGCGGCCGCTGGCCAGGAATCGGGCAGCATCCGTGTGATCATCTTCAGCGCCCACGAGCGACGGCTGTACGAGACGGAACTGGTTTCGGCGTTGCGGGCGGCTGAAGAATCGGACGCCAAGCGTGCCCTGGCGGAGCAGGAACTGCGGCGGCTGGCGCTGCACGACGCGCTCACCGGCCTGCCAAACCGGGCCGGCTTGAAGGCGCGGTTCGGCGCAGCACCGCACGGCGGAACGCGCGAGCGGAAATCGCTGGCGGCCCTCTTCATCGATCTTGACCATTTCAAGGCGGTCAACGACAGCCTGGGCCACAGCGCCGGGGACAACCTCCTGGTGTCCGTGGCGGGACGGCTGGCCGCCGCCGTCCAGGCGTCCGGTGCGGTGGCGCGGCTGTCCGGTGATGAGTTCGTGGTGGTGGACGAGGTGGCCGGGACAGACGATGCGACGGCACTGGCAGCGAGTCTGCTGGACGTCATGGCTGCACCGATGCATCTCGAGGGCTTGGAAATCGTCATCTCCGCAAGCATCGGCATCGCGGTTGCCCAGGGCGGGGACGACACCGTTGAGGACCTGATCCGCCGTGCAGACATCGCCGTCTACCGTGCCAAGGAGCGGGGCAGGAACCGCTGGGAGCTGCACCGGCCGGCACCATCGGACCCGGCCGTAGACCGGCTTCGAGCCCTCGGCGAACTGCGCCGCGGCATCGGCGAAGGCGCCCTGCGGGTGCACTACCAGCCCCGGATCGACCTTCGTACGGGGCGGGCCAGCGGAGTGGAGGCCTTGGTCCGCTGGCAGCACCCCACCCGAGGCCTGCTGCCGCCGTCGGAATTCATTGCCATGGCCGAGGAATCCGGGCTGGTCCGTCCGCTGGGTGCGTGGGTGCTCGACGAAACCCTGAAGCTCGCTGAAAGCCTGCGCCGGAATGACCACCACGGTGCCGGACTGGAATTTGCCGTCAACCTGTCCGCCCGGCAACTCAACGATCCCGGGCTGGTGGACATGGTGGAAGGCGCGCTGGAGCGGCGCAGCATGGACCCGGCGCTGCTGCTGCTTGAAATCACCGAAACGGCACTGATGTCCGATCCCGGCGCGGCCGTGGAATCACTGAACGCCCTCAAGAACCTGGGCGTGGGGCTCGCCGTCGACGACTTTGGCACGGGCTACTCAAGCCTTATGTACCTGAAGAAATTCCCTGTCAACGAACTGAAGATTGACCGGTCGTTCATCATGGGGCTGGGACTGGATACCGGGGACGGCGCGATCGTGGGCAGCTGCATCGACCTGGCGCACGCGGTGGGAATCCGGGCCGTGGCTGAGGGGGTTGAAACCTCCGGCCAGGCACAGGCGCTGCAGGACATGGGCTGCGACCTTGCGCAGGGCTACCTCTTCGCCCGTCCGCTTCCAGTGCCGCAGCTCAGGGAATGGTTGGCATCGCACGCCTGAGTGCGCCCTTAACCGCACGTCGCCCCGTCCGGAGCCGCCACCCGTATGTGTGGGTTCAGCGGCAAGGGGACAGGGCGAGGGGCGGAACTTTCAGGAATGGCTGGCACGCGGGCCCGATGCATGGGCTCTGTGGTGCCAGGGTCTTCGCTATGCGGCCAGGCGGGTGGCGGCGGCGGGAACCTTGCGGCGTGGTGCCAGGACACTGATGGTGCAGGGTGCCTGGAGCGGATCGATCCTGGTGGGCAGATGTCGGGTTTCTGACGCGGTACGGAGCATCTCCAGTGCGGCTTCATCCACGAAGGCCTGCGAGATGTCCAGTTCCAGGTCAAGCCCTTCCCTCAAGGAGTTGGCCCGTTTCGCGACTACATATAGGGCGTTGACGCTGTGGACGGTGATATGCCCCTTTGCAATCACCTTCGCACGTGCGTGGTCGAGATCAATACGGACAACAATGTGGAGCTTAGAGTTCAAGATGTAAAGCCTTCCCCGGCATTGGCTGCGACGCTGCAGCTTTTTGCGTGGCCGTTTTCATCAGCCTCATACAGAGTAGGGGTTGAATGTGATGCACGCAACACTTTGACGAATTTATTACCGGCGGCTTCGATGCTGATCCTGTGACCGCGGGTCAGCCCACTGCTTCTGGAACCCTGCCAGCCTGATCCGGAAGCCTTCCGGTCAACACCGCCACGGGGGCTGCGGACCAGCGCTGCCGCTCAGGCTCGAAGGACACCACCACTGAGGCATCGTTCTCGCGGGCCTCATCCATGGCAAGCAGCAGGGCGTCCTCCATGTGCCGGGCATACTCCAGCCGATCACCGAGGGAGCCCTGCAGGTCCGCATCGTCAATGAGCACATGGCCCTTGCCGTCCACGATGACCTTCAGCGAATACCCTTGGTCCTCGTGGAGGGATCCGCGGGTGGATGAAATTTCCGTGGCTCTGTCTGCCCGGACCAGCCCGTTGCCGAGCGTACGGATCCACACTTCACCCATGACGTTGACCTCCCCTTGGCTGGGGGCGCGGAACAGCACCCCTAAGGCGAAATGTACTCCTCCGCGGGCCGTTTGTGACCCCCGAATTTATTGCCCGGGAAGGCGGGTCCCGCGCTGCCGTTCAGCCCGCCCCGCGGGACCTTCGGCACTTCCGGACCAAGGCAGCCCGGAACGACGCTGGTGGCATGGCTACGACCAGCCGCGGCGGCGGCGTTGGCTCCGTCCTCGTCAATGCTGTCCTGCTGTGGGCCATTAATATGTGGCCCGGCTGGCGCACGGTGCCGTTCTTGACTTCGGACATGACGCGCGTCCTTGACGCCGTCAATGCCGCCCTCATTGCCGGCATCATCCTGAACCTCGCCTTTGTGGTGGTCCGGTCGAGGGGCCTGCAGGCCCTGGGAAACCTGGTGGTTCTCGGCTTCGGAATGGCCGCGCTGCTCCGTCTCTGGGACGTTTTCCCGTTTGATTTCGGCGATGGCTGGTCAGGCTGGCCCATGGTGGTGCGGGTGTTCCTGGCTCTGGGAATGGTGGGCTCGGTTATCGGTGCCGTGGTGGAGGCGGTGGCCTTGATCCGGTCACTGGCAGGGCTGGCACCCCGGACCCGGCAGTAGTTTCTGTTGCGCGGGGCGACGTTGCGCGCCGGGGTGCGAGAGGGGGCAGCCCTAGGATAAATCTGATGACTTCCCCCGGTGGCTCCCAGCCCTTCAACCTGCGCAGCATTGCGGTGGCCGCCTTCGGCCCCACCCTGCTGTTTGGCCTGGGGCAGGGGGCCATCCTTCCCGTGGTGGCCCTGACCGCCCGCGACCTCGGCGCCACTGTCGCCGTAGCGGCCCTCATCGTCACCCTGATGGGTCTCGGATCCTGGTTCTTCAACTTGCCGGCCTCGCTTGTCACGCTGAAGTTCGGGGAGCGCTGGTCCATCGTGGGTGCGTCCGTCGCCGCCGGCCTGGCGCTCGCCGCTGCCGGGTTGACCTCCCTTGCGCCCAACGGCCTGGTGCTGCTCGCCGTGGCGATGACCGTCGTCGGGATGTCAGGAAGCGTTTTTGGCCTGGCCCGGCAAAAGTACCTCACCGAGGCGGTGCCGGTGGATTTCCGGGCCAGGGCGCTGTCCACGCTGGGCGGCGTGAACAGGATCGGCGTGTTCATCGGACCGTTCTTGGGAGCTGCGGTGATGCAGTTTGGCGGCATCAACGGCGCCTACTGGGTGGGTGTGGTGGCCATGGCGGCCGCCGCGCTGCTGTCCCTGACCATCCCGGACCTGGCCGCTCCGCACGCGTCCGACGGCGGCAAACCAGGCCCGCAGCCCACGCTCCGGAGCGTTGCGGTGTCCCATGCGGGGGTCTTCCTCTCGGTGGGCATCGGCATCCTGCTGCTGTCCGCCCTCCGCTCCTCGCGGCAGGTGGTGATCCCGCTGTGGGCCGACCACCTGGGTATGGATGCCACGTCCGCTTCGCTCATTTACGGCCTGTCCGGGGCCATCGACATGCTGGTGTTCTATCCGGCCGGCAAGCTCATGGACCGCAAGGGCCGGCAGTTCGTGGCCGTACCGTCCACCCTGCTGATGGGCGCGGCGCTGGTGCTGATCCCGCTGACGGGCTCGTTCACGGGATTGCTGCTGGCCTCGCTGCTGATCGGGTTCGGCAACGGCATCAGCTCCGGGCTGGTGATGACGCTGGGGGCCGATTTCTCGCCGGACCGCGGCCGCGGCCAGTTCCTGGGCCTCTGGCGGTTCATGGCCGACGCCGGCTCCACGGGCGGGCCGCTGCTGCTCTCCGGGGTGACCGCCGTGGCATCGCTGGGCGCGGGGATCTCGGCCACCGGCATCCTGGGGTTCGCGGCGGCGGCCGTGTTCGCCGTCGTCATTCCCCGCCTGAAGCACCGCCGCAACTACTGACTTGCGCCACCACTTGGAGTCCCCAAAACCGCATCTTGGGGACTCCATCTGATAGGGCAGCGGGCTCTGGTGGGTGGACACTGTACGCATGAACACTCCCCGGAGCATCAAGCGGGACTGCGTCATCGCCGGGGGAGGGCCTGCCGGTATGGTGCTTGGCTACCTCCTCGCGCGGGCCGGCCTGCAGGTCACGGTCCTGGAAAAGCACGCCGACTTCCTCCGTGACTTCCGCGGTGACACCATCCACCCGTCCACCCTTACGCTCCTGCGCGAGCTGGGGCTGCTGGAGCGGTTCCTGGACCTGCCGCTGACCCGCATCACCACCATGGACGCGGTCTTCGACGGAGAGCGGTTCACGATCGCGGACTTTGGCACCCTGCCGGCGCCGGACAACTTCCTGGTGTTCGCCCCGCAATGGGATTTCCTGAACTTCCTCGCGGCCGAGGCCTCGGCGCTCCCGGGGTTCGAGCTCCGGATGAGCACACGGGCAGATGAAGTCCTTCACGACGGCGGCCGCGTGGCCGGTGTCCGGGCCGCGGATCCTGACGGCGCCCTGGAAATCCACGCGCCCCTGACCGTGGCCGCCGACGGGCGCGGATCGACGCTCCGGAACGACGCCGGGCTCTACCCAACAGGGTCGGGCGTGCCCATTGACGTGCTGTGGTTCCACCTGCCCAAACCCCGCGACCCGCTTCCGCCAACGCTCGGATACGTTTCGGGCAAGGGCATGGTGCTGACCCTGGACCGGGGCAGCTACTACCAATCCGGCATGATCATCCGCAAAGACAGCTTCCAAAGCATCAAAGCCGAAGGGCTTGCGGCGTTCCGTGCCCGCATCGGTGCCGCAGCTTCCCACCTTGCCGTCCCTGCGGAGAGCCTCGTGGACTGGGACCAGATCAAACTCCTGTCCGTGAAGATCAACCGGCTGGAGACGTGGCACCGGCCCGGATTCATCGCCATTGGGGACGCGGCCCACGCGATGTCGCCCATGTTCGGCGTCGGCGTCAATTACGCCATCCAGGATGCCGTGGCACTCGCCAACGCCGTCGCCCCCGGGCTCGCCCGTGGCGAGGTGCGCGATGACATGCTCGCAGCGGTGCAGAAACGGCGGGAGGTACCTGTCCGGAAAATGCAGCGCATCCAACGCCTGGGCCACCGGGCCATTGCCCGGCGCCCCGGCCGGCGCTCCTTCGTTCCCCGGCCGGCCAAGTGGGTTCTGCGCGCCTTCGCCCCGCGGATACACCGCGCGGCAGCCCGCTTCATCGGCATCGGGTTCCGCCCCGAACACCCGCAGATTTTCTGACCCTCTCATTGCCCTATCGGATCGGGTCCCCAAACGGCGGTTTTAGGAACGCGGTCTGATGGGGCAACGGGGCGTTTGGCCGGCCGCATTGGTGGGTACCCGCCGGACCGCGGTTATCCTCGACACATGGGTGAAACGGGGACTCGGGTTCGGACCAGCCCGCTGCAGAAGGCGCTGTGGTGGGTGCAGGACTATGTGTATGCGGCCATGTGCCAGGTGGAGGGCGTCCTGTCCCGGGTGCAGCCCGGTTCTTTCCACCAAGGGACACGGAACCCCGTGGTGATCATCCCCGGGGTGTACGAAAACTGGCAGTTCATGCTGCCCCTGATCCAGCGGATCCACGACGCCGGCCACCCGGTCCACGTGGTCACGGTCCTGCAGCGGAACAAGCTGGAGATCCCGGCGGCGGCTCGGCTGGTGGCCCAGCACATCGAGGAGGCGGGGCTGCATGACGCCGCCATCGTGGCGCACAGCAAAGGCGGGCTGATCGGCAAATACGCGATGCTGATGATGGACCCGGAGCACCGGATCAGCAAAATGATCACCGTATGCACCCCCTTTTCCGGCTCCAGCTACGCCAGGTACATGCTGCTGCCCAGCCTGCGGATGTTCTCGCCACGGAATGCCCTGACCCTCGAATTGGCCCGCGAAGAAGCCATCAACAGCAGAATCACCTCCGTCTACGGCCCGTTCGATCCGCATATCCCCGAGGGGAGCGTCCTGCCGGGCGCCACCAATATCGCGCTTCCCACGGCCGGGCACTTCCGGATCCTGGGCGACCCGGAAACCGCCCGGATCATCACGGAGCAGCTGGCCCTCCCGGCGGCCGGGCCCTCGCTGTAAGCCCGCTGCGGGGCTGCAACCGATAAAAGCCCTGTTCAGGCCGTGGTTTAACTTTCAAATAACTTGAGCTTTCTTTGCCTTTTTCCGCGATATGTTCCTGCGTTTGGCTGTGCATTGTTGTTCCCAGCAAGACAACTTCCACCCAAGTAAGCAAAGTCTGAGGGGACACATCATGAAGAACAGCACTCTGATCAAGGGAACCGCAGCCATCGCCGTAGGCGCAGCACTGTTGCTGGGCGGCGGCGGATCGCTGGCCAACTGGAACGCCGCAGCCTCCGCAACTCCCGGCAACATCGTTGCCGGTGACCTGAACGTCGCAACTGCCGCCGGCGTCTGGACTGACCGCACCGGCGCCACCATCGACATCGCTACCTACAGGGTGGTTCCGGGTGACATGCTCACCTACACGCAGGCCCTGACGGTGACGCTGGTCGGTGACAAGATGGCCGCCAGCGTGGTGCTCGCCAACGTTCCGGCCAACACTTTCACCGCTGACAACCTCGTCATTTCGCCCATGAAGCTCACCAACACCGCAGGTGACGTTACGGCCAACACAGTCCTGAAGCCTGTCAGCGGAAGCGCCACGCAGACCGTGACGGCATCGACCGTCTTCGAATTCAAGAGCACCACAACCGGCCGCAGCGATGTCGCCAAGAACTACGACCTCGGAAACGTGGGCTACACGCTGACCCAGCTGACCCAGACTGGTCTTTCCTGACCTGACACGGCCGGGTGGCCCTCGGGCCGCCCGGCCAGCAGAATAAGGAAACAGACCAGGAGGAGACACCATGCGCATCAAGCGCTCACTGCAGGCGGCGGCCCTGGTCGCCGCAGCAGTGCTCCTGGGCCTCCTCACCGTTCAGGGCAGCTACGCCCTCTGGAATGCCACAGTTGTTGCGACTCCCGGGACAGTCAGCTCGGCATCGTTCGATATGGCGATGACGGCAGTCAACTCGGGCCAAACCACCAACATGACGCTGGCCAACGGAACGGCAGCAACCCTGACGCTGTCTCCGGCAGGCACGCTGGGGCCGGGGACCCCGGTGTACGGCGGGGTGCAGGTCACCAACAACACCAACGCCGGTGGCCAGTTCAACACCGTCATCACGGCGGGCCAGCCAAGCATCACCAATGTCAGCGGCGGGACCCTGGCCAGCTACATCAGTGTCACCGCCAAGCGGGCCACCTCCACCACAGAATGCAGCAACAGCGTCGGCTACCTGGCGATCGGCGCAGGCGGGCTGGAATCGCCCACTGTGGCCAAAAACGGTTCCACCATCTTTTGCTTCCAGGCCAGCCTCAGCTCGGCGGCCCCCAGCTCCGTGAAAGGACAAGCAGTGAACATCACCCTTCCGCTCACCGCCCGTCAGTGCGGGGTGTCCGGTGGCTGCTGACCTGACCGCCGGGCCGGCCTTCCCGGCCCGCGCATCGCGCAAGAAGTCCCGCTCCGCCAACCCGTCGCCGTCGGACGCTGACGCAAGCCGCCGCAAGGGCACCGGGGCATGGGCCGCCATCGGACGCATCCTGAGCATGTCCGCCATGCTCGTGGCGCTGTTCGCGGCCGTGGTCCTGATCGTGATTCCGGTGGCAACCGGCTCGCAGTCCTACACCATCCTGACCAAGTCCATGGTGCAGAAGTTCCCGACAGGTACGTTCATGGTGATGAAGCCGGTGGCGTTCGACGAACTCAAGTACGGCGATGTCATCACGTTCCAGATGTATTCCGGCCGGCCGGACGTGGACACGCACCGGATCGTCGGTTTCGGTTCCACCCAGGCGGGGGAGAAGACGCTGATCACCAAGGGCGACAACAACGGCGCCAACGATCCCGAGCCCGTCCGGGCCATCCAGGTCAAGGGCAAGCTGTTCTACGCAGTTCCGTATGTGGGCTTCGTAGCAAACGCCCTGGGCAACGCGGACCGGGGCACCTGGACTGTCCTGGCAGCCGTCGGCCTCATCGGTTACGGCGCCATCACCGTCTACAAGTCCGTCCGCAAGCCCCGCGGCAGCAAGGGTCCGGCCGGAGCCGTGGCCTAGATGCGCACGTTCCGGAACCTGCCAGGGGCTGCGGTGGCCGTCGGTGCTTTCGTGCTGACAGTCATGCTGGGGCTCGGTGGAACTGCGGCGTCGGCCCTGTGGCAGCAAAGCGCCACCGCCACCATGACTGTCACAGCGGCTGGCTCCTGGGCTGGGCCTGCCTTCACACTTTCGTGTGCCGACCCATCGAAGAAAACCGTGGAACTTACGGTGGCGCCGAGTACAACTCTCTCGTCGAATCAGCTGCCGGCGACGCTCTCTGTCTCTGCGGTCAACTCCTCGGCAACCTATTCGGATTGGCAGATTACAGCGCCCAACACGAGCGGCAAGATCAGTCTCACCACAGGGCACCCCCTCGTCAGCGGCCAGAGCACCGGGCTGATCGACATCGTGGTGACCGTTACCTACAAGGACAATTCTTCAGCTTCGGTCCTCCGCTCTATCCGAAAGGGAAACGGCAACAGCGAGATCACCTGTTCGTAGGAATTGGCCTCCAGAAGTCCACGAGTTAGTCCGCCAGCTCGGCGGAAGCAGGCGCCGCCACCACCCCCCCCCCCGAGGGCGGCGCCAGCTTCTGCCGAGCTGGTGTGGTTTAAGAACCCGCGGATTTCCCTGCGGATCACCAAGGCAAGGCAAGGCGCCGCCAGGGCAACAAGCCGTTAAAAGCGAAAGAACCGCTGCCCTGGCGGGAACGGTTCGTTTGACTGGAAGTGGGTTCCTGGCGGCGCCCACTTCAAGACGCCGCCAGGAGAATTGGAGCGCCTCCAGCAGGAGCCGCGTGACCGGGTCCCAGCAACCCGGTAAAAGTTACTATCCGGTAGGCAGATCAAGGAAGGGCCGGATCTGCCGCAAGGAACACTCAAATTCCTGTCAGGTTTGAGTCGACGCGAGGTCTACAGATAGGCGTTGCGGGGACCTGCCTAATCGTCCTTTCAACTAAGTAGCAGTAGATGTCGTTCTGAGCCCTCAAAACGACATCTACTGCTACCTAGTTGGGGAGGGAAAAGGGGGAGGTGGTCAAGGTGACCCAGAGAGCCCCAGTCCTGGCGTCAGCGGCGCCGCGCCGCGAAGGCGAACAGGGACGTGGTGGCCACCGTGGCCAGGTAGCCGGCGATCACGATCAGCGAGATCCCGGCCCAGAAGTAGTTGGTGGTGCTGGTTTCCTGCCACGGGCTCGGCGCAATCCGGATCAGCGAATAGGCCGCCACGGCCGCGGAAGCCAGGCCAATCAGCACGGGAAGGACCAGCCAGATCCTGGCCGAGCCGATGTGCCGGTTGAAGCCCTCCCACGCAATCCAGGTTCCGCGCCGCAGGATCAGCCACCCGGCCGGAATCATGAACGCCCCCACCAGGAGGAACGCGGCCACAACATCGGCCGGGCGGTGCCACTGGTTGATCAGGGTGGACACCCCGGAGGCGATGGCGAACGTGCCGCCCACGAACCCGGCCATGGGCCGCCACCGGGGCGATGCCATCAGGAACACGGCAGCCGCAGCGGATGCCGCCAGGGTGGTGTGCCCGGACGGCAGCGAGTTCAGCTCCAGGGTTACCACGCCCTTGTCCGGGCGGGCCGGGAGCAGGTCCTTGAGCACCTGCGTGGCCACGTTCGCGCCGATGCACGCGGCCACGGCGATCCCGGCTTCGGCCCAGTGCTTCCGGATCACGGTGACGAACAGGATCACGACGGCGGCCATCACCAGGGAAATGGTGGGCAGCAGGTCCAGGAACCGGGTGGTTGCCTTGCCGGCCGGGCCGTGGATGTCCACTGCTTCCACCAGCGCGGACTCATCGATGAACTGCCCGGTGGTGGTCTGCACAAAGTAGTAGTACGTGGCCACGAGCCCGGCAACACAGGCCAGAGTGGCCAGCACGAACAGGAAACCCGATCCCGGTGCGGGCCGGGCAGGCGTCCTGGGGTGCGTCTGCCGTGAGGAAGTCATCGTCGATAAGGGTGTCATAGAAAGCTGGGAGGCCTCTCCGCGTGTGCTGGGCGCGCCGTCGGTGTTCGCTACTCGGGCGGGCTGGATGGGGGCAGCCTGGGGATGCTGGCCGCAGCCACCACCAGGGCAAGGGCGCCCAGCCCGAACGGCAGGGCCGTCAGCGTCGCCACGCCACCCACCAGGAGCGGACCACCGGCGTCGCCGAGTTCCCTGCCGAGCTCGGCCGAGCCCATGGTGCGGCCCATCCGTTCCGGCGGTGTGCTGTCCGCCAGGTGCGCAAAGCCCAGGGGAGTGGCAGCGCCGATGCCCACTCCGATCGCCGCCGCCGCAAGGAAGATGGTGACCGCGGCGGGGGCGGCCGCCAGCAGTGCGACGCCGGCGGCAATCAGGAGCAGCCCCGCCGTCGTGCCCCTGTTGTCCGTGACCCGGCCCTGGTCCCGCAGCCTGCCCATCCACGGCTGGGTCAGCACCGAGCCGAGCGCCAGGACGCTGACGGCGGCGGTACCGGCGAAAGCGTCCAGGCCGTGGCGGGTGGCGAGTGCCGGAAGGAAGCCGATGGCCGCGCCGAGCGCACCGGTGGAGGCAGCGAGGACCAGCGTGGGAACCCAGAACCTGCGCTCGCCCACCTGCCGGGCGAGGTCCATGACCGTGTAGCGCTGGCGGGGGAGCGGCTCAAGATGCGGTACCGCCGCCAGCACCCACACGGCGGTGGCCGCTGCCAGTACGGCCAGGGCGCCGAACAGCAGGGCGAAGCCGCCGGCCAGGATCAGCCCTGCCCCGAGCAGCGGGCCGATGATGTAGCCAAAGCTCTTCCAGGAGCCGTAGCGGCCAAAGTAGGCGCCCGCCTTGCCGCCGCGTGCGAGCCTCGCCACCATGGCGGACGACGCCGGCGAGAAGGCTGAGGCGGCGGCGCCCTGGCCCAGCCGGGCCAGGGCGAGCATGAGCGGGTCCGCTGCCCACAGTCCGATGAGCGACAGGGCAGCGAAGGCCAGGAGCCCGCCCACGATGACCGGTTTGGGCCCCACCCGGTCGCTGAGGGCGCCGAAGACAGGTTTGAGGAAAACCTCGGCGACGTCGTACAGGGCCAGCAGGATGCCGAGGTTCAGCAGCGTCAGGCCGATGTTCCCGCTTTGCGCGCCCAGGCCGGCAGCGATGCTGTGGGCGCCGAAGGCCGTCACGAACCCGGCGGCGTACAGCGGGGCCGTGGCGGTGCGGGTGGCCACCCGCTGGCGCGAAGGGGTTCCGGACTCAGTCACACGATGGACTGTAACAACTGCTGCATCTCCTGGAGTGCTTCGCCGTGTCAGGCGAGGGCGGCTGCGATCTCCTCAATAATCTCGAACTGTTCGCGGACGCCGCCTTCCATGCCGGACTGCGCGATCATGTCCCGGACTTCCCTGCTGCCCGCATGGGTGCGGATGCTGACCCTGGTGCCGGCGCCGCCGTCGGCCGCTTCGAAGGTGACCGTGTTGACCACCGCGCCTTCTTCGCTGTGCTGCGCCATACCCGGGAACTCCATCACCTCCGTGTGCACGATCCGCTGGTCCGGCACGATCTCGCGGTAGGTGCCGTGGAAGGCCACCTCCGCTTCGCCGTGCGCCAGCATGACGTACCGCCACTTCCCGCCCACCCGGAAGTCCATCTCCGCCACTGTCATCTCGCCGCGCCGTCCCGGCCACCAGCGCCTGACAAGCTCCGGCGTGGTCCAGGCCCTGAAGACGAGGTGCGGCGGGGCGTCCACCGTCCGGGTGATGAGGATTTCCTGGTCGCTGGGGAAGGTTACATCCATGGTCCTTCTGCCTGCCTGTGCCATTGTCCTGCTCCTTAGTATCCGTCCTGTTTTTCCTGCTCCCGGATGTCATCCAGCACGCCGTCGAGGAGGCCGAAGCGCTCCGCCCAGAGGTCCGCGTAGCTGGAGACCCAGTCGTGGATGGGTTTCAGCGCCTGCGGCTGGAGCCGGTAGACCCGTTGCCGGCCGGCGTCGCGGACTTCCACGGCGCCCACCTCCCGCAACACCCGCAGATGCCGGGACACGTGCGGCTGCGCCAGCTCCAGCAGCTCCACCAGTTCGCTGACGGTCCGCTCGCCGCCGGCCAGGACGTCCAGGATTTCCCGACGGCGGGGCTCGGCCACGGCGTTGAACGCATCTGCGGTTGTCGCTGCCCGTGCCATGGCCTCATCGTATACCCATATGGATATGCAAAGAAGGGGCTGTTGGCGTGCCCGTCCCGAAGGTCTACCCTTCGTGCAAGGGGTCCGGCGCGGGCCCCGCGGTGGCTCCTGAAGGAGGCGAAGCCGTGACGATCGTCGACAACGCCGTCTACGTGAACGGAATGCGGACAGCAGACCCGGAAAGCCTGGACGAAACCTACTTTGCGCTGAGGCAGCGCGAGGGAATGGCCTGGATCGGCCTCTACCGCCCGGACGCCGAGGAGCTGCAGTCGGTGGGCGAGGAATTCGACCTGAACCCGCTCGCCGTCGAGGACGCCCTCGCAGGCCACCAGCGGGCCAAACTGGAACACTACGGCGAATGCCTGTTCCTGGTGCTGCGGCCGGCCAGGTACCGCGATGACGTGGAGAAGGTGGACTTCGGCGAGATCCACATCTTTGCCGGTGACGAGTACGTGGTGACCGTCCGGCACGCAGAATCACCGGACCTGGCCAAGGTCCGGCGGCGCATGGAGTCGATGCCGGAGTTCCTGGCCCTTGGCCCCGAGGCTGTGCTCTACGGCATCCTGGACCAGGTGGTGGACGAGTACGAGCCAGTGGCCGCCGGCCTGGAGAACGACATCGACGAAATCGAGGACGACCTCTTCGGCGCCGACCCCGAGGTCTCGCGGCGCATCTACGAACTCTCCCGCCAGGTCATCACATTCCAGCGCGCCACCAGCCCGCTGGCAGGGATCCTGCAGGCCCTGATGGCGGGAACCCCGCAACGCCCGGCTGATGCCGACCTCCAGGACCACCTCCGCGATGTGCTGGATCACGTCCTGCGGCTCAACGAACGCGTGGCGGCCTTCCGGGCACTGCTACAGAACGCGCTCGCGGTCAACGCAGCCCTGGTGGCGCAGCGGCAAAACGAGGAGATGCAGCGCATGACCGAATCCAGCTTTAGGCAGAATGAACAGGTCAAGCGCATCTCGTCCTGGGCCGCCATCCTGTTCGCCCCCACCCTCGTGGCGTCCATCTACGGCATGAACTTCACCGCGATGCCCGAGCTGACGTGGACTTATGGCTACCCCTACGCCATCGGCCTGATGCTTGCCATGGGTTTGGGACTGTACGTCACCT
>Ga0308160_10002387_pt1 | contig 22887 bp, 34 predicted proteins | sample PhyFR1_FD_201036 | JGI IMG/M metagenome (GOLD analysis project Ga0308160, IMG submission 201036) | Phyllosphere microbial communities from UC Gill Tract Community Farm, Albany, California, United States - DLSLF.R1 | ecosystem: Host-associated > Plants > Phyllosphere > Unclassified | place: USA...
GATGGAATTGAGAGTATTGCGGATGGATTCGATGAATTTGATGGGGTTGAGGATAATCTTGATGGGCCCCTACCCGGACTATCCCATGCATTTGCGGATTTGGTAAGTCCCTCCTATCCCACCTTGGATATTCGCTAATGATAGGATGGTGCAGAGATCGCCGATGACCCCGGATCACCAGACTTGACACGAGATCAAGCTCTCCCAGGAGATTCGGTAAGTACCCTTGTTCAATCTTGACTTCCTGCTAATATTAGGACGACGGATCCTCATCCGAACCGGAGATTCAATCTCCGAAATCGTCGCCCAAGGAGGCGCGACAGGAAGCACTGCTTGTGCTCAAGGAAAGAAGGAGGATATCTAAGGATAGGCCAAAGGGTATCAAGAGGGAGGAGTCCGGGCTCAGGAGAAAGTACAGGCGACCCACCCCCGACTCTGACCCTTTCGAGGTCTATTCTTCCGAAGACGAGGAACCCTACCCAAAGACCAGGGTGGTCCCGGACAGCTCAATCCCCAGTAGGAAGGACATGAAGAGGTACTTTGAGGGAAGGGCGTTTTGTATTTTACCTAATGGCTCGGATGACTAGAATTTCTTGATTATCTCGCATGCAACCTGCCAATCTGAACATACATACAATCAAGTAACAAAACTATGCTACGTGTTTACTTCCCACCCACCCACTACAGACAATGTCCTTGTCTACGCCGACGCAGTCGGCTCTAGCACCTCTTCAATCGAGTATCGATTACTGCTCGTTGAATGCCTTTTGGACACTTGCGCGTAGATCATCATGTTCCTCGCCTCTTCCACCGAGTACAGGCTCTCCATTAACAGAAGGGTTAAATTGTGGTCCTTCTCCTGCAGGGGTTGATTGTGATTTATCCCCTTCTGCCAATTCAAGAATCCGCTTGGCGAGAGCTGCAATCTCTCCTTCTCCATCATTGTCCATACCATCATCTTCAAAGTCGGAATCGGATGAAGCAGGATCAACGGGTTCGCGACGTGGTGCGGAGGGTGCATCGGCTGCGAGCTGCTTGATGGCGCTCATTAGGATTTGGGAAGAGGTAATGTTGGTTGCTAGTCGCTCATCGTCGGCTTCGAGTAGTTGGACGATTGTCTGTTGTCAGCTTTATCTACACGGTTAACGTACCCAGACGGCGATATGCTGGAAGGTAATGTCGGGCGATCCGAGGAATCGAACTAGGTAGGCGTGTAATCCTCCATCAGGCTTGTTCCAGACATCGTTGAATGGTGCATAGTCCTCTGCCGCTACTGGTTAGCTCACTCTGGTTGGCTGACTTACCCTTTGAGGAGAGATTGCCAAGAGCGGCGGCACTGTTGCCTTGGACTTCTACGCTGGGCGAGTTGGTCAAGGGGATCAAGACCTCGCAAATGCCCATTTCGAGTAATTGTGGCTTGAGGTCGTCTGCCGTTAGCCTTGTTTCTCTCAGGGGACGTACCAGACAAGGCGAGGACAGCGACACAGGCAGTCATTTCACTCTGTACAGCCAATGGTACACTGAGCACCAAATCCTTGATCCTCTCTACGGCATGTGCCTCTACGATCGCTCCCTTGTTCCTCTCGCTACTAGCTGCCAAGTTTCGTAGAGTCGAAATAGCATGGCATTGGACCTCTTCATTCTCGTCGAACGATAGCAACTCGATGAGGGGAGTGAGGAAGCCGGAATCGATAATGGGCGATTCGTTCGATGGGTGGATCGAGACGTTTCGGACACATGCGGCGGCAGAGAGGATGAGGGGTAGGTAGGTGCTATGCAGGAGTCGCAAGAGGGGTTTTAGGCCTTCTGCCTTGACGATTTCTAGTTGGTACTTGTCTGCCATTAGCACTCCACTAGTACTGTCTAGTCGGGAACGTACCGTCAGAGGCCAAGTTACGTAGAGCTAATGCGGCTTGGCATTGGACTTTTAGGCTGGAGCTATCCATCAAGCTGACTAGACTGTGGACTAGCTTGGGCTCAGTCGCCGATAGCTTCCGACGGTTGTTGACTACTATCAGCCTCGTCTGTCTACGTGTGACTCACTATCTACGGCAATGTTGCTCAAAGCGGTGGTGCAGTAGTACTGGACATCGGTATCGGACGAGTTGAGTAGCGAGACTAGAACAGGGATAGCACCGGCGCTAACAAGCTGTTGCCTGTTTTCGTCTATCATCAGCTACGTTTTTTGAGGTGACCTACCTGAATGGGTCATGTTGAGGAGAGCACCAGTCGCATTTCGCTGAACTCGCATATCCTTTGATTTCGCTAGACGGGTGAGGGGGACTAGAGCACCAGATTTAGCAATCTGCGTCTTGTTCTCGTCTATCATCAGCTCTATTTCTTTTCTGCACCTACCGTGCGTGGCGAGGTTGGTGACGCATCCGACGGCATTGCACTGGACTTCGACATTTGGGGATAGCATTTGTCGGATGAGCGGTTCTAGTCCACCAAGGGAGACGATCAAGATCTTGTTGTCGGCTACTATTAGCTCCACCCTTGACTTGACCCCTTTGCTTCTAAGGGATACTCACTGTTGACGGCGAGATTTCCTAATGCCGCACTGGCAGCCCTCTGAACTTCGGAATCATGACTCGTCAAGAGATATAGCACTGGATCCAAAGTATCCCTTCCAACCTCCCTCACTTCCTTCTCTGTAATTTCGGCAAAAGCAAGTGCTGCAGACCGTTGTAAATCGACATTATCCGAGAATGATAAAGTGGTCAATGCCGCTAATGGTGATCCAGAAAAGAAGTTTGTTGTGGATCGGTCTATTGTTAGGTTTGTCGTGTCTTGACCTACTTTCAAGGTACTGAAGCAAGTCTGCTACTGCTTCTCGTTCGTTCTCGAGGAGGAGAGGTTCGTATGGGTTCTTGCGACGCGTCCCACCTGTTATTAGGGTTATTCGGGAAATAGAGAAAGGGGCCTACAACAACTGCTAACGCCTCCCATGATGTTGATTGAATAGGGTTGAAAGGTACTGTTGTTCCGAGAGTGATAGGTGTATTAGTTGTTTGTATGTAATAGACAAGAGTACAGTATAAGGTATAAGGATGTATGTACAAGGTAGTTTCAGATACTGACTGACTCTAGTGACGATGAGAGCGGAATCAATACAGTATACATCTAACAACAACGCGACCCACGGGAATTAGTGGCACTATTACTCCTTTGTGGCATAGCCTTATATCTTGGTTGTTTCGGGCGCCCGAAACGGAGGCTAGATCAGAGATAGTGAGCTATAAAGTACATGTATGTTGCCATTATGCGGTGGCCAATAGCAAAGTTGCATGCATGTAATGATGTAGTACGGATGATCTCAGAAGTCCCCTCCGAAGTCCCCTCCGAAGTCCCCTCCGCCGCGACCGCTTCCACCCCGACCCTCTTAGCGACGATATGGCAGTCATACCCCTCCCGGACTTGGGTAGTACATCGAGGGGATTAAATGGACTTCGACGATGAGGAACAGATAGTCCGAAGACTCATATCGAGCTCGGAGCAGTTCGGGCGAAGTCAGAATGCCGCTACGCACTCCCTCCCGCTTTAAAGGTGTATTCCTTGACAAACTTCCAAGGCCCCCCGACATACTCGTACCTACCATCAGCTACTTCATGGTATTTACTCACATTTCAAGCCCTAGGGTAGTCCCCTTTTGCTGCCCAAACCTCTCTCCGGGCTGTTTCATCCCCTCAAACTCTCTCTCCACCGCCTTTAAACATTCCTCTACTTCATCCTCCTCAGCCTTATTCATCACTGTAACATGCGCCTTGCCCATCCTCCGACTATCCTGATCCGTCAATTTATCCTTCTCCTCCTTGACTCTCGATTGTAGGAAATTTTGAATATCATCATGAATCTTTTCAATCTTTCCATGCGGTCTATCCCTTACTGTGACCAGCACTCCTTTATTGCTCATCTTCTTCGGTTCGCCTATGAACACCTCGAAACCGTTGGTCTGTTCAGCTCGGGATGCAAGGTGGGCATCTAGTTCGGCATAGCGATGGGCGGGGATGGCGTGGAATAGGGTTACATGGGCTGCTAGGTAGTTTCGGTTTTTGGGAAAGTATTTTGTACGTAGGTCCGTTAGGAGGGACTGGGATGCCTTGTCTAGCTTGAGCGTTAGGATTAGGGGATGGCGGGGAGTCATATTGGTAGTGCATAGACATTGACTTTTAGGATTCGATCTGTATGTAGCTACGTCATCACGCGACTGATTTCCATATTTCGACGATTCTAGTATCAGCACTAGACATGTTTTGAATTACCTTAGATATTGCAGATATCCTCTTCCCTTCCATCGCTTCCCATCTCCCTAGAGCCCCAGACCCGCTAATAAAGCTTTGTTCTCTGCGATATTCCTAGCTCGCTCATCTTCGTAGATCGTCGGCGAGGAATCTACCATCAGCTCAGTTATCATTACCCCAGAGTTTAAGCCCTGATCGCTGTACCCTAACAACCCGTCATCACACTCAGCAACAAGAATCACGTACCTTCCACCTCGACCTCCTCTTCCACCTTGACCCTCATAGCCTCCATTTGATCCGTTCCAAATAGGCCATTGGCGGTTTCCGGTCCAAACCTTCCCCCCTTGAATTCTGCTAGGATCCTTGCAGGTTTCTTCTTTGAGATTCTGGTATTTCTTCGTGTATGTATACATATTCGAGGAGTCCTGACGTCAGCTACACCTCAATTAGACTCACTATTTCTAACGATGGATTTTATGGGGTTTTGGATCTTCTACTTGGCGATTGGGGTGGGGGTAGGGATAGGAGCGGTTGAATTTGGGTGAAATCCAGTCCTCCAAGCTAATGCGGCAGCTCCGAGTGATTCCGTTGAAAGACCCATAATCTCCATTTCCCCTGCTATCTGATGTAGGACATATGCGTTTGGTGAATATCCTTCTCGTAATGGTGACTAGTCGTATCCGACGTTGTGATCTTTTTTGATATCGAGGATGGTGAAGGGGTGTTCTGATTTCAGCTTCACCTACGCTTTCAGCTTACCTTGACTATCGAAAAGATCGACTATTTCCGCTGCTCTCTTCCTTAAACTAGAAGTAGGTTCCCAGGCATCTTCAGCTGGACGATAACTCCACCAGCGGACTGGGTAGGATATTTCGATATTGGGTTTAGGGGTGGATCGAGCAGCAATTCGGGAGATTTAGATCTGTTGTTCTTGATGATGGGATTTGCACATTGATTGCAGATGGATGTCATGTATACATTGAGCGGAAGGGGGTCGTTGGAGGTTGTTTGCCGGTCTTGGAAGCATGGGTCGGAGCCGTGGATGATGAGATTGATGGCTCGAGCATTGATATAGGTGGTGTAAGAGCTGATTATTCGATTTTTGGTAGTTTCGGACGAATAATGGACATAATAAACAGGATAGCGAGATGGGCATGTAGATATGATGGTATATGGCGGTAATGTAGACAAGCGAGTGGAAGGAGAGGGAAGACGGAGTCGGTATGCGTGGGGGATCCGGTTCGAGGGAGAGCTAGGCAGAGCGGAAGCCTTTCGATGTGAAGACCATACTGGGCTTCCCTCTCCTCGCCTTGTCTTGGGCATGTACGAGGGTGGCATGATATAGAAAGACTACCACATACCACGGTCGGAAGGATAGCATGAAAAGGACCACTAGGCAGTCAAAGAAGCTCGTCCTTCCGACTCCTCGAGTATGATCGGAATTTACCCCCCGACGCACTGCGTACACGGAAACAGATAGTCTTTCCCTCAGCCTCACACTACGCATCACACCAGGTAGACCTGACGTCTCCAGCCCCATGACATCCAACAGCTGCTGATGTCGACCAATACACCCCACACAAGAAAGACGGGGGCCATTACCAAATGGCGCATTCGCCAGGGCAGCCCATGGGTGCAGGAGGCCACGGATCCACCTTCGTGAATTCGATGAGTCGCTAGAAAACTATATTATCAGCTATAGAACGTTCAATTTACTCACTGAGGCTCTAGAACCTATAGTCGCAGCTATAGCTACTCCGTTTGCGTAACTACCCATTGATGATAATACCTCTAATCCGTCTGCATTCACTCCCGCAGCACTAGCCCGCCACGTCAATAGATCGGTTATGTGGTCGACTGCAGTAGTATATAGCCATGGCTTTCTGCTCAACAACATTAACGCCAGAAACGCAGAGATGTTCGCTTGAAAGTCCCGCAGTATCGCTTGAGGGACCAGATTCGGGTACAGTATAGGTAAGATCTATATGTCAGTCATACTCGCTGTGAAGGCCTTACCCCTATCGCAAATAGCCCGTCTTTGTACATCCCTTCTCCAAAGCCTTTGACGTTTTTGAGCAGGATACCACCCTTGTCGAGTAGCTTTTGCCGGGTTTGAGCTTTGAGCCCAAAGGAAATCCAAGTCTGCTCGATCCCCCAGCTCCTATCCTCTTGCTCCCATGCCCTCGCGATACTGACGTGAATCGCCAGGTAAAGCGAGAACAACTTTTCACCGTCAACTGAACAAACATGTTCTGCGTCTGCCAACGTGGATTCCGTCCAAGAGAGTAGCGCAGAGGTTTCGTCGCCGTCCAGTGGCTCAGTCTCGTCCTCAGCCTGCGGGGTAGATGTACTTGCCCCTGAATCATCCGCCAAGTCCAGTTCCGTCTCCTCTACTTCGATCTCGTCCTCATCCCCTACATTCTCCTGGGGTTCATCTTCTTCGCCCTCGTCTTCTCCATCCTCTTCTCCATCCTCTTCTCCACCATCTGCTAATGAGCCGTAGCCCTGCCACGGATCCGCATCCGACTTAGAGCGTCGCAAAGTCAGAAAGATGTCGTGGTCGGAAGGTAAGACTACCGGTACCTGTACAACTGATGTCATATCCTGGATACGCTGGCGGAGTTTTCGAGAAACAAGATTCACAGTTTTGCGTCCTGAAGCGAGGTATGATTTGTGAGAAGCAATACTTGCTTCGAAAGAGTGGTTATCATCCACCGACGGAAGACCAAAGCACGAGATGGTGTCCTGATGATTGAGCAGGGATGAAATGGCCTAAAATCAGCTTGGACAGGTGCGTCCAGGTCCACGAATCAAGACTGACTGTGCGGTGTTGTCTGGTTCTGAACGAGACCCGCAAAGAGGGGAGTAAAGTAGAGTCTTCTTCGACAGAAGAAGGCGTATCGAGCCACTGTTTCGTTCAGTAGTGACTCCCTACTTTCGTTTAAAGAGCTACTCACAGGTGACTGCAGAGTTTCCGGCATGGAGTTCCTGCGGAACATAGCTTGACGGATTAGGGGCTGCTTCCAGAGAGACCAGATCTCAAGCCCAAACACTTCAGCTTCCGGCTAATAGTCAGCATCATACTCCATTGAGCATCCCTCTCCGACTCACAGTGCCGGGCTGAATCCCTACACACAACACAATGGAATCCATATCTCCCTGGATGTCCAGTGGGCGGTAGAGAGAGCCATCTACGTCAATCACGCCTCGCACTACCATCCTGTCCAGCACCGATGATCTTGCCAGTCGCTTGACCCAGTCATCAACGGCTCCGAGTACGGATGGTCGAGCGAGGAGAAATTGGACATGTCTGTCGAATGGCGAGGTACCTTGTAGAGCTGGGATTGGGCGAATTCTATAACCATATGTTGTCTTGGCATCTAAACACTGTTCCCATATCAACTGACACCAGCTCAGAGGCTCCAGTCCCAGCTGCTGGGCGTATGCATTCATACGCAGAGTTTCCTGCTTGATCCCATTTATCCAGTCGACCCAAGAGGGCCACTGACTTCCAGTCTCGTATCTCAAAGCATCGACATCCAGCACAAATCTATCGAATCCATCTTCGGTGGGTGTAACGACTCGTATTCCGGTATTCTCCAGACCAAATTTTGCAATCAGCGCATGTATCGCTACACTGAAGGACTCGGGCTCGAACCAGATCTGCAGCAATTCTGCGTCGGATGTACCGGGCGGAGGTGGTTGTCGCAAGAATTGAGCGTACTTTCGTACGAGAAAGGAAGTCGAGTCGAGATGGGGAATATCGGAACCGTCCCTTACTAACCAATGCGTATGCACTGGATCAGTGGGTTCGCAGTGTTGCGGATAGAATGGGGTGCTTGAGGACATGATTTAGCTTCGATTTGCTTTTTGAAGTTATTGATAGGTTTAGATAAGTGTCTAGTTGTAGGATTCGTCGTCTTGTTAGTTTGTCAGATATCTAAGAGGGGCGTGTGGACCTTGACCCTGGAACGTGTATTTCAGGCTGCTGCGGAAACCTTATAACTCACCATTATAGTCCAGGGAGCTATTATGAGTCCCGGCCAGTAGGAGTCCATGTCCCGGAATCCGTCATTCTGAAAGTTGAAGACCACCCACCAGATAGATACTTCCCCTATCTGGCTTCGCTCTCTGTCACGCTCAGTAACGCTTGACTGTCATCTTGACCAGCTGACGCTCGAGCATGGCTCCATCTGATCTCTCGGCCGGTACCTGTTTGTAGCGTCTGTCGTGTGTGTGTACACAATTTACCCCTTGTCTCAGGGCAGTCTTGATCTTCTGTCGTGGTGGTCGTAAATCTTAACGACAATGAGCGAATTACTGGTGGTCCCGATGCCAGCTCATTGATCGATTCGGCTGAGCTCTTTGTGTTGTCTAAGACCTTTGTCCTGGTCGGTATCCCTCTTGTCCAGAAGCTGGAAAAGCCTTTTATCCCTGTGATGAGCATCCGTGTGACCACACACACATGACCCCTTCTACGGATCCTGATATCCTTTCGATCTCGATCTCATGTTAATTGTTAATTTCCTGAATAAGTTAGAAAGTCAGAGATACGCGATGGTCTGTGCTTCGACTTGAGCACGCGACGCGTTGTAGTGAAAGGGGAAAAGGGGGGGAAAGAGGGGACATTACTCGACATATCTCAAATTTACGCCCTTCCAGGATAACCACTTCCGTCTATCCTCTTCTCCAACCTCTTCATCGATACTTAGTCTCTCTCTCGGGCTCGATTTTATGATCTCAAACAAATTGGAAGCTACAGTGAGTGATTATCTATCATCACTGCCCTTTCTCCGACCAAGATGCCTTTCCGCCATTAGATGGACGTGCTTGATCTCCTCATTCATCCCACCATGATGTCGGCTCCTCCTGGCCCGTCATCCCCTACTATAATCGTTCCAAGCTATAGATGACTGACGATGACAGCGAGCAATCATGAGTATTGATAAGGTCGGCAGGTTGGACAAATTGAGGGAAGCAGTGGATGCCGTTGAGGAGAGGGGGATGGAAGGGAAGAGGAGTCATCGTTCAAACTAATGTCTAGTCAATCAGCTGAATCAACCTTAATTCGGTTTTCGAGTCCACTCCGCCTTGACCATCAACCACCATCACATGTATCCAATTATTCGTCGAATAGTGATTGTATGATGACCTCCTCGGACCTTGACCATCACCTCGCCAGCTCCCGAATGGCCCCCCTTCTCCTTTCTACCTCCTCTCTCGATGGACCACCCTCGCCAGTACGCATGGTGCCCGCGATCACTTACCACCACATCACCATACACCTTGACCATCGCCCTTCATCCATACTCTGTCACACACGATCGCATCAATACTTGATACCGTTATACACCATCTATCATCCCATGGTAGCACTTCGGAGTCTCACAACTCGCGTTTTTGTCTGGTCCTCAAGCATCGGCTTTGTCTCGATAACATCAACAGTTCATTTCACCTTCACTCCTCGTCCCCGACGGTTGGACAGCCCAACATCCCAGGGCATCATAGGCAATATATCCAGAGAGCAGTCATGGCGGTGATAGTTGGATTCGGAGCTATATTGTATGATGTCTGAGGTGTACAGATCAAAGTCGAAAGTGAGTCATCCTCTCCCACTATTGTCCTTAAGCACCATTATGAGCGCATATCACTCGCAACTGATCGTTCTTCGTCCTGGTCGCCATCCCTCATCCTGGTCACCATCCCTCATCCTATCCATCTCATACCGCCTAGCTCATCCCATGACTCAGCCTGATCGCGCTAATCACAGTCATGACCATTTAATCTAAAAATCACACAGGCCTCAGCCTCACACTCGATACATACCAAAACTCCTTCCATGCCTCTCCCGCCACCTACCTCTTACTTTCATACACTCACTTCGACGTCGACCCAAAGCCCAAAACACCATACATAAACCAAGTAATATCAAGTCTAGGATGGACAAACAACACGCACTCAGGTCGCGGATAACTCTTGCTACGGCCGGAGCCCCGTTTCCACTGCGTCCCTACCTTGCCACATGTCCGGTATTTCTGAATCGAAATTATGGCTCTGTCGACCCGAATCACGCCCTCGAATTTATGGAGAACGCCTACGCATAACCCTTAACTATCGGCCCACTTCGGTGGTGCCATAAATTAAAATTGGTGAGTCTTCCTGCGCGCTCCCGCTTACAATAACTAACCCTGCAGGAACGATACAGAGAAGGTATTTCAGCCCTATTTGGCCGCAAGACGTCGGCTAATGTTCCAGATTAGCATTGCCCCTGGTTCGTAAGCTCCGAGTAGGCGTACGAACGACACTGACTTTCGCAGCATAAGGATGTAAGCCCACACACCCACTACCCCAGTACCCTGCTAATCGAACAGGACAAACTCGAATCAGAGAGGGCTCTTCGGAGCACAAAATTTTTTGCTGCCCCTGTCAACGTATGCATCCTGTAGACGTCAAGAAGGAGCTGGAGAGCGACGGGGAGGAGCAGAGATGTTGTTTACTTTTTGGAATTGCTGACTTGGCTACCCACGTTTGCTTCCGTTCACCTTGACGGGTCTACTTACCGATACTCACCTTGCTCTGTTCACATTGGCATTCCTATGCATCGTGTAGACGTTGAGGAACGTGAGGGGGGTTTAGAGGATTCTTTTTGGGCCTCGGAAGAATGTACGGGCAAAGTACGGAGTTAAACGATAAAGACTTAGGGTAGATCGCCGAGGACCCTTGTTTTACGTTGTCTACTGTGATGCAATCCTTCGGTCTATATCTAGTCTTTATCTTACTACCTCCTCGATAATAGTCATGAACACGCTCGAGCTTGCTTTTCACCGACCTGTCCGGTTAGGCACCGCGTCTCACAAAGGTCGTCAAAGGGTTTTCATAGACTACGTGGGTTTCTCATCATCTATACCAGGCGCAGCTGGACCGCCCGTTTCCTTGTCCACCTCCTCATCCACGTCCATCGGATCATCCTTCTTCCTATAGCTCATCAGTTTTTGAAACTGCTTGGCCTCCTTATTCTTGCCGAATCTATGGGCAGGGCGTTCGGAACCCTTTCTTTTCCAATGATCGACGCAAGCTAACCCGTCAGCCAAGAACCTGTATAAGCGTTAACTTACCATGGCAGACGACCTTGACCGTCATCTTTCCCTTGACAGAGACCTTATACGCCCCGGGTCTATATCCACGAGCCCAGCCGCATCTGTCGCAAGCCACATATGGGGATGTGGTGAACCCAATTCCGCTATACTTCGACCCCCTATCCTGCGGGTCTTTCGTCACTAGTACCTGAATGTCAGCTCACAGGCAATCCCAGTCAAGCCGCAGATTCCTCACCTCGATACCATCCGCATCAGTGTCTAGAGAGGCCAAGAATACACTCCCCTCCCTCTCCTAACTATCAGTCTCAATCCCAGATCTTCAATTCGTCTCACTCGTTCTGCTTGTCGATTGGCCAGGATTGACTTGTCGAGGACAGAGTCGATGAAATCATATGAGTCCATGTTGATTGAATGGGATAGTGAGTAGATCCGTGAAGGCAAGTGTTGTTTGTGGAGTCGCGAGCTGTGTGGAGTCAAGGCACACGCGGTGTCAGGGCATCGTGAAACGCTGTTCACTATTGACTGCCTTTACTACGCTTATCGAACCATCTTTCCCGCCAGTACACTACCTGTTCCATCACTCATACAGATCCTGCATCTCCAACATGTCATTACCCCTTGGCCCACCGCGAGCATCTTCCGGTCCGCCGTCTTCCCGCTTAGAACCTCTCGGACATCGCTATCAGACACGGAACCGCCCCAACTTCATCCTGCCCATCTGGGGCTCGACTATACTTGACGGAGATCAGGAAACAGCTCTCAAGGACGAGAATGTCAAGAACAAGTCGTTCAACAATCGTCGATGATCATCAGACGAGATATGACAATTGTGAGTGTTCGCTTGACATTGATTATGATCAAGCTGATACCCGTCGTCAGCCCAGGAGCCAATCGATTGGTGCTAGAAAGCTCAGGCAAGTGCTAGGTATTCCTGGCAGGTGCTGGGGAGCTGCTGAGGACGCCATATCAAAGCTGGAGAGGATCAGCAAACTGTGACTGGAACGGAGAAGGAATCGCTCTTGGAGCAGGGACAATGTTCGTGAAGAGGTCAGAAGGAGACGACAGATATCAGAGCTCGATGGCAATGACGCAATATCAGGATGAAGCCAGTGAGTACCACCCAAGACTGTATTGACAGATAGCGCGATAGGTACATGCCGATATACCTCCCATCAAATCCACATTCCTTTCCTCCGGTTATGTCATCCTGAATAGTTAGTACCTCGCATGGATAAGTGTGATTTCTCTTCCTTTATTAACCAACTTCCCTTCTTTCGTATCTGCCTTACCTTTCTTCCCTCTAAACATCATGATTCGTAACAAGGCGGAGCGGAAGCACGGGTGGACAAAGGCTGTTAACAGCGTCGGCGGTTACAGCAGCGAGGACATTCGTCCTCGTTATAAAATCAATCCCCGAGATACCATAAACCCTCTTCCCCCTTCGCGCATTCTCTTCGATTTGCCCATGCCAGGCATCGAGACGGGGGTGACCGCAGCTGTACGTCTTCTTTGCTATGTCGTGTGGACTGAATGAGAAAGAATGTGAGCTGATTCGTATTAGTCTTCCCTTCCTTCTAGCGCGGACTCGTCGTCTTCTTTTCTTCCTCCAACAACCACCGCCCCTCCCGCCGTTCTCGTGCCGACAGCCCCAGCGGCTTCCGCGGCGTCGAGCGGTCGCCCAGGAAGCAAGAAAGCGCCTCCGGCCGTCTCACCTGGATTCCCTGGTCCCTCTGGACCTGAGGATCCAGATTGGATTACAATAAACCCTGCCGTAGTGAGCAATCCAGTGTATGCTTCTCGGACCTGCACTGATCATTCAGGCAAATAAGTCAAAGCCCAAGCCCATACCGTTCATGATACTTTCTGAGGACTGGAAATTCCCTAAGCCGGGGAAAGCAAAACGAGTGATTCGGGACGAGTCGTCATGTAGAAACGTTCTGTGTACGGCTCCAGATGAGCGGAGAGAGGTGCCGTATTCAACAAGGTGGACCACTAGGGAGGGGATCGAGTTCAAGCAGGTATCCTGCTATCGTACGTCTCACTTTGGTTATCGTCTTACTGACAAGCAGGCTGCTATGAGCACTGGTGGAAGGAAAGACTGCCATGGCCTCAACTGCCTGGAGGTAGTGCTGTTGTCCTTAGAGCGGAAAAACGGCAGAAATCATCATAATATGCATCTGAATTGTGAATTTACCTTATCTTCGACACTTCTAATAATGGGTCTAATCAAAAGCCAACTTTCTCTGACGGTCTAAGCTATACATGCTCGTATATCTATACTATATCCCTCTAATCCCATTTCATCTTCTCCACATATTCCAATATCCCACTATCTATCTGATCCGTCACTAGATCCCCACGTCCAGCTGCGATCTTTACGATAGCCTCGTTGAGCGGGGTAGCACCAAGGATATCGACGTGATCCGCTCTGTTCATCAGTCTTAATCCAAACTCTATATCCAAACTCTATGACTTACGTTAGAGCTCCTCCCCTTAGATCCAGACTCTCCGGTGTATGAGGGTACTCTACACCATCAGCTTTGGTGACGACGAAGAAGGATCACTTACCCTGAGTAACAACCTTTATCCCAGCTGGATTCCAAGGTGTCTTGCCCTTCCATCCCCTAACGCACATCCCACCCAGACTGATGGCCGGAATAGTTCCATCCCCATTCCCAAACTTGACGCCCGACCTCACTTCCGGAATAGCTCCCTTGAGCGTAACAGCAGCATCAATCCACTGCTGCCTAGCCAATGGGAAATCAAGTGGTGTCCGCTCGGTGGTGGCATTATCACATCCATTCGAGGGGTCGCTCACGTCGCACTGCCGTCAGCCGGGACGACTTGGGGACATACAAAGGCGGTATCATCCACTCCTTCTGAACGCGTTTCATCCTGCTCGTATTCTCCTTGCATGTACCAGTACGATCGCTCTGTTTCTTTGCCGTGGCCGTACAAGCAGTAAATCTTCATTGATGGTGCGTTTGGCAATCTGCCATCAGCGACATCCCACAAGAGGAAGTAGGACGCACTGGACCTCAAGAGGGTTAGACCAAGTCCGATGATCCCCATTATTCTCTTTCAATTTCTCCTCGTCACTCTCGAATCCATAAGTATAATTCGATTCAATCATCCTCTGGAAAGCAGATGGGGTATGGGTAAGAATATAGGGACTAGCCTCGTCTATCGTCAAATTCGGCGATACGGTCCCAACGTCTAGATTCTGAGCATTGGGCGGGGTACCAGGATGACGGAACGAAAGGAATCGGCCGTGGGTATCGGTTGCATTTGCTGGGTCGTCCTATTATCAGCGAAATCCGGGCAGGGGACATACTGGAGCTCCATTGTCATTACCCCAAATCCTATTTCCACCCTTGACCCACATGGAGCTCGACCCTGGCCATTGTCGGAACAGCTTTGCTCGTTCACGTCTAGAGAAGAACTATTGTTAGCGCCGTTAATGAACTGAAGCTTACCTTTTCAAGAACCCAAGATCCGGCGGGATGCTTCCATCAGCAATGCTCATACTGAGTACGTACGAGTTCAACAGTATCCCTCATTTCACCCGACAAGAAAGCAGTCATTGCCTTTGCTACACCTAGAAGAGATCCGGCAACATTGATCCAAGCTTCGATGTTGTCCTGCCATCAGCTTCAACGCACTATAAGAAGCGGCAGCTTACCTCGACCCATTCTGGTCCACCACCTCCGCCAAATCCATCGGCATCAGGCTCTGCCTCGACCCATTTCATGCTACTGGTTAGTCCTTGATCTCGACAACGTCCGTTGATCTCACAAATACTGTTTATCAGCTTACGTTTTATATGCGGAAAAAGGAAGCTTACCATCATTACAGTTCCTCCCATCCTACCCGTCAGCTGAGCTCTCTAATCTCTAGACATATAGGGACATACGAATGAGTACACATGACGACCTTCTTGCCATTATGTTTTTTCATGGATTCTATCTTTGCCTTCAGTCGACTAAAGTAGCTATCCCGAATTTCCAGATTATAATATGCCAATCTCCTACTTGTCAGCTTGAATACTCAGTAGACGTACCAATCATAAGCAGCCATATCCATCGAGTTGGTATCATATCCAAGAGTAGCCAGGTTCTCGACAATCTTTTGCCAGATCCAGTACCCTTGAATGAACTCGGACTACTTGTCAGCTAGAAATACCGAGTAGACGTACAGCAGCATCCAATCCCTGAGCAGCTCTGACTTTGAATCCAGGTGGATCAAGTCCAGTCTGAAGATCTATACTCAAAGCCTGTAACCACCTCTCCCTACTTATCAGCTCGCCTTGGGTCCAAAACCCACTTGTTGGACATGACCGCCTGTTCATCAGCACCATCCATAGAGGTAGACTTACCCTGATCATAGTAGACGTCCCCCATAACCTCTTCCTGAAATAAGGCCTAGAAACAGAATCCGTACTCCAACTCTCTAACCCTGTACTAACAATGCCAGGAACTAGGATCATTGGATGATTCTTCTCCAAAGCGTATTTCGCAACCATTTCATCTCCTACCGTAAAATCCCTAGATTCGAGGGCTTTGCGAGCTCCTTCCACTAATGTGAGGTTGTTGAGGAGGTCACGGGGATCTAGACTGTTTGGGAGTGTCGACCAGATCTCAGCTACATCGTTCCTGTCATCAGCTAAGAATGAAGAGGGGGACATACGGTATATCCGTCATATTGAAGGTAAAGAAGACCACTAGAGCGCCGACTAGGATACCCCTTCTCATCAGCTCCCACCTTGTAGGTATACGTACATTGGAAAGAAGAACTGCCATCAGCTATACCCGGGAGCAGTGACTCACCTTCCGTCCAAAGACCCATCGTGACCATGACTTGGGTTTACTCTCCGCCTCGGGATTCTGAAAGAACTTGGACTGGCTCAGATCTATCATCAGCTCTGTTCAAGCTCGATCCTCCGAGCATTACCTATCTCATCGAAAGGCGTTCCAGGTGCTAATCATCAGTTACGCCCTTTTTCCCGAGCAGTCACCATACCCAAAAGCTAAAAGTCAGCTATAGGAGTCAGATGGGTACCGATCAGCTGACCTTGTAATTCCCATCACCCTAGTAATCAGTACAATTTCTTTTGGAATACAAATAAATCACCTTCCGTTTCAGCTTGACACTAAGCTCCTCGACCTCTTTCGAGATATCATCAACAGTCAACTTAAACCTCTGCCTCAATGTCCCTGGTCCACTACCGGTACTCGAAGTAGATGTAGTCCCAGTAACTGTAGGCTCATCACCTTCAGCCTCTGTCGTGACTTTCGGAGGCATGGTCGATAATGTATATACACAGTGTAGAGAAGAAGATATAGATAGACACGCGTGAGATTTCAAAATTCCTGGTTTCTGGTCGTCGCGCCGGCAAATGACGCATCCGCAGGCACTAGATCTAAACATCACATGGCCGAGACCGAATTAGAATGGCGAACGGCGGAAATCCAGTGGTGGTTAGTAGAGGGAAATGCATGACAAGGGCCGATAGAAACGGCAAAGTAAGGAGTGAAAAAGAAGTCTACCTGGCTGACCGGAGATGGGAGGTCATGCGGGGAACGAAAAAGATGGTCGATGACGGGCTTGAACCGCCGACCGTCGCATTATTAGTACGATATTCTACCGACTGAAATAATCGACCAAGATTGGAAGACCGATGTTAGAGCTTTGTTTGGCGCAAATATATACTGACCACAATCTGGCTCGTTGCATGCCTTGCAGCAAACCCACTGACCGCTCTAAGTTTCACCAGGACTTCTTGGTCTGCAAGACGGCAATTGATTCCCGGTCAGGAGCAGCCACCCCCTGCCTACTCAAAGGACCCACCGCATGATCAGGCGCAGGCGAGTCAAATCTCATTCTGCTCTTAATTTGGCAAAGGGGGTCAAATCACCCTCTTTACAGATTCTCCTCTTCTTCCCTCATCCCATTTCACTCTTCGTACTATTCTGTTGCTCACTTCACCTTTCCAGCTTCACTAACCTCCAAACCTATCAAGATACCGCCCAAATTTATCTCAGTGTCTACATGGGGTTATCAACATATTGTGAGTCCTCTTATGATCCCCACCCATCTCGGCGCTTATCTCAGGATCTGTCGCAACCATCACATAACAAGATGCAATGCTAACGTCCTAGTGGAAGGCTCGAAATCTGATCCGCTGACAGGCGATTTGATCTTGGCTATAAGGTCTAATCATGACAGGAATCCGGAACCTTCGACCCCTCTATTGGGTGAAGCGATGCCCAAAGGCCATTCAAAGAGCAATACACGAAATGGTGAAACTCTTCGAGGCACTCGATGACCTCGTTTCCATGGCTATGCCGATGCCATGGCGCTCCTCTCCTTCGATAGCGGCTGAGAGAGACAATTCATGGTCGCCATGTGGGAGATGTTGAAGGTATACGCCAAGCATCATTTGAAAACCTCCGACACCATGGACGATCCATCTTTCCCCGGTAAGAAGGTTTTCGACTACAAGTCCTATTCCCCCCTACGTTTCACCGCTCGAGGAGGCCCTGTCCCCCTCATCCCAGGCTCCAGGCTAGTCCCCTTGCTATCTTATTCCTGCCAAGTATCACGTCGCCAAGCAGGCAGAATACAACTGGAAGTTCAATGAGATGAGGTTCTCCATACTGGCCGCCAGAGTAGTAAGTCTCTCTAACATTCGTAAGGTCCTACTTACGTGTAGTTGGACATCCAGCCTCAATGCCATCAAGGCACTTCGACCTCGAGGGTCGATCACCTCCCCGCCCTCAACGGTCGCAAGAAGGTCACCTTTGGGGAAGTATTGCCTTCAATCTTCCTCGGGCGAGGAAAGAACAAGACTGATGGTGCCCAATGGAACGTCAACCGGTTCGGATGCTTCGGATGTGATGCCTTTGCCGGTTTAAGTGGATCCCTGTCCTCCCCTTATCTTCCCTCTGGTGTTTCTCCTTTCATGCTCTCCCCCTCCTCTATTGATTCTCATATACACTATCTGCCTGTATAAAGCTGACCATTGAGCTCCTCGCTCTACTCGCCGTCGCCGAGATGAGGAAGCTCAAGGGTGGTCTACAAGGGGGCGTCCAGAAGAAGACGATCAAAGTCGGCCACCTCATGGATCACGCCAAGTTCTTTGTCGCTCGCAGGTTCTTGTGCGAAGATTTCTGGCGATTCTTTGGTCGAGTCGAAAGCCAGAGGAAGGAAGGCTGGGATACCGGTAATAACCATGATATGTGGAATATGGGCCGTCTCCAAGCCGACCGAAAGGACTTTTACTCTGCCGTCAAGGTAGGCAAGATCCACTGAGACACAGGTAAGTTCCAGGGCTATAGCTGGAGGGGTCCGCTGATGATTAGAACAATCCCTGGAAGACTGGAAGAAGACTCTCGATGGTTCCGACGATGAATCTGCCGGCAATGATGGAGGGGGAGATCAAGGTGAAGACGAAATCATCGACATGACATTCAATCCCTTGGGTGACAATGACGACGATGATGACGAAGTTGTCGTCAAAATGGAACCTGGTATGGATCCCGAGTTTCAACAAGAAGTGAGTTTGATACTTGGCTTCGCTTCTCGGCTGATACATAGCTCGCCGATGATATGTATCTCTTCGCTCTCTTCGATCATCCTCCCGCTTCCGTCAAGGAGATGAATAAGAGTACTACCACGAAGCAATGTTACATTCGGTGATGTCTTGCCCTCAATCTTCCCCGGACAAGGCAAGACCGTGAACGTGCCCAATGGGACGTCACCCAATTGGGATGTCTCGCATATGCATGCGCTTGTGTATTCCGTCCTCATTGTGGGCCACTGGCGTGTCCTCTGGCACTCCCTTCCTCCTTTGCCCCCTCCCACGCTTCTCTCACGATCGACTCCCTCTGCGTACAGTTCTGACTGTTTCCGAAGATTCTATTCGAGGATCTTTGGCGATCTTTTGGAGGAGTCGGGACCAGAGGAAGGGAGGCTGGGATAGTAGAAACAATCTTACCAGGTGAAAACCTACTCATGCAACGTCCAGCTACTACCCCTTATAGTATAAGATTAGCCACGGGTCATGTGAGCAGGATCAGCCCTACATCTTTAAGTTTACCCAAGCCTCTCCTCGATTCAGTATAATCCGAGATGCAGACATACGTCCAAGAAACATTCTGATCTCTGCATGCAGAACTACGAAGCGTGCCAACATTGTCCGTAACCCCAGAGTCATAGTCCATCCTCATCCTTCCAATATTATCTCCTTCATGATCTTCCCCTCGCGTTAACGCGGAATGTATAGCTACAATATGCACAAATCCTTTTTTTCCCTTTTACTTTATCGTCGCCTAGGAGCAGGAACTGCCGTTCGCTTGGGCTCTGCCCTCCTGGCCTGCTGAGTTAATCCTGCACCACAAGCGCCTTCGGACGGCTGGATGTTCTCGGCCGAGTATTCGGGTGGGTAATCACATCCTGAGATGGGTACGAAAGCGGCTTGGGTGTTTTGAGCATTGGCCCATCCGTTACCGGCACTGATGGTTTCGGTGGATCCGGGCGAGGTGTAGGTAGCAGGAGGCATAGTGACGGGTGTACCGGTAGTAGTGTATTGAGGAAGCAAGGTCATTTGACCAGCGCCGACGTTGGTGAATGATCGTGGAGGCCATGGGTAGGCGTTAGAAGCGGAAGCGGGGATATCATTGGCACCGGCTCCACCAGTCATCCAGGCGGAAGGGTAGGTTCCTGAGAATTCTTGACCAGTGACACCGATAGCGGCACATGCGCCGACAGCCGTTCGGGGGTCGGATGGGATCCATCCCTCTCGTAGACCAAGTCGGTAGTGCCACATGGGGTTGGGCTCGGGGATGGAACCAGTAGAATTTCCGATCTTCCATGTCCAGAAGAAGTAGTTCTATCATTAGCCCCGACCACAGTAAGAACAGAAGGACTCACCTGCAGAGCGTCCATGGACCTGGTGACGACATTCAACAATTCAGCCTTGGTGTTGGCATCCCACAGTCGGTGATCATTCCAGTAATCACAACCACCTGGACCAGCGGTAGGACCATTGTATCCAGGGAAAGCACCTTCGTATCGAGCACCGGCACCGACTCGGTTCAACCATTGACCACAGTCGTTGATGGCAGCAGACCATTCACCGGCAGTGTTGGCACCGAATTGTCGCGAGGTATCGTTGGTAGCGACTGCCCACATTTCACAAGGAGCTTGCGAGATGACAGACAAGTCGCCCATTCGTTGATCGCCAAAGCACATGTAAGGGTGTTGATCCAAAGCCATTCGGTCTCCTCCGGGCATAAAGTTGTACCAGCTAGCAAGACCAACGAATCCGTCGTGCATGGAAAGCATGGGTCCGTTGCCTTCTCCAGTACCGGTGATTTCTCGAATCATTCGGTAGACTTCATAGTAGAACGATCCAACAGGTCCCTGACCGACGACATTGGCATTGGGTTCATTGACGAAACCCCAAAGAGGGATAAGGGGAGCGTACTCGGGCTGGATGATGAATTGAGTCAAGGTTCGGATGATTTCAAGAGCTCGTTGAGCGTTGGCGAGACCCATGGCGCCTCGGAGCCAGTTGACTTCACCGATTCGACCAGAATGGTTCCATCCGTTCTGGGACCCAGGTAGAGTGTGGAGATCAAAGTTGATTCGGATACCGTACTTTCGAGCCCATTTCAATGCCTTGAGCACATACTCCCAAGAGACTCGCTCGAGGTATGGCTCTTCCGGTGAAGTCTGGACAGCCCAGTGACCGATAGGGAGACGGACCCAGTTGATACCGTTGGAAACCATTTCGACGAAATCTCGCTCGGTAATGAAAGTGTTGTAGTGTTCAGTCATGATGGCGGTAGCATTGTCGCCCATGTTTTGGATAAGAGTATATTCATCGACCGAAGTACCAGCAGATCCGTTCGAGTAGGTTTCGTAAAGACCAGGGACGATAAAGGGTTCAGTGTCGAGCCATCCACCGACGTTGACACCGTAGATCTTGTCGATACCCCAAGTCCAGTTTTGGTTGAGAGGAGGAGTCCAAGAGTTGGCCTGGGCATCGTTTCGGAATGGGTCTGCTGGGTCGTAGAACCATGTACCGCCGTAGGGGTTGTCGTAGGTCATTTCGGTTCCGTCGTCGAGGAGGATGGTGGAACCTCGTCCACCAGAGGTAGCGGAGGGGGTAGGGGCGGAAGAGGTGGAAGAGGCAGAGGGTGAGCCGCTCGTTCGAGAGCTTTCAGTGTTTTCTTCGTTGCCAGCAGATGCGCTGCCAGCACCAGTTCGAGTAGCTCGGTCTCCTCGAGTCAATCTGATATCAGCCTAGTCTCCAAAGAAGGTAAAGGACCTACCCGACACCAAGTCCGACAGCTAGACCTGTTGCAAGCAGCAACAATACAGCACCAAGGATCCACCAGAGCTTCTTCCTGCTCTTTCCCTCTCCGTTGTTGGCCCATCGAGGAGACTTCTCACTCATGGCAGCAGCTCCAGCTCCGGCAGGCGCTGCGGCGGGGGTGACGTGTCCAACACCATCGTCTTCTTCTGATACTCGTCGATCATCGTCGGTATTGTTCCATCCAGCAGACTCGTGTTGTAGGTTGGATTGGCCTCGAGCGGCAGCAGGTCGTCCCTCCTTATTAGCTTCATCCATGAGGAAACAAAGTACGTACGGCAGCACCGGCACCGGCAGCAGCAAAGGCTAGGTTACTTCCCCAACTGGATCGATTATCAAGAGGTGTACTCAACACCGAGTCTCGATTATTACGGCTGCTGATGATGGATGGAGCCGGGTATGTACCGGATTGAGGTCGTAGCATATGGGTGTCGGGATCGGGTGAAAGGAGACTGTCGTCGTAGCCCACGGACCCTCTGTTTGGGTTGGGTGATTGATCTAATGAAGGTGATCCCTCTGCATTGGGTACAGCCGAGTATTCAGGTGCGCCTGCCGAGGTTGATTTGATAGGAGATACCATCTTGGATGAAGAGATGGTAATTAGGTGAATGGGTAATGAAGGAAGAAAGAAACGCTCGGTGTATCGGCGTAGGGTGTGTTTATAGGGTTGGATTCAACTCTACTAAAGGAGTTAGCCGAGTTCGGAGCTTGTTGCTTCGGATTCGAAAAGGAAGGGGAAATAGCGTGGATAGAAAGGCACTAACTTAAGTGTGTGTAGAGGGGCGACGCAACAAGTGAACCGATTAGTGGGGGGAAGGTTCAGACTAGTTGTGACTGTATGCATCAGTCTCCAAAGGTATGGTAAAGGTGAGGCAAAGAAGGACTCACATGTTGTATGTCGTGGCGAGATATCGATCGTATTATACGGTCAGACTGTCTTGAATTATAAGCTGGTGATCTATGAAACAGTGCGAAGATGAGAAAGATATGTCCACCCCCCCGATCCTTTGTATACCTCTACTTATTCTCTCCCCAAGCTGTGATGCACATAACGTTAAAAACGGCGTAACTTTGTAGTCCCGCTTTGACCGTCCCTGACACACACAATCTCCAAAACAACATCCGAAGCACAGCCTCCTCTTCTTTTATTGTTCAAGGAAAGATGAGTGAC
>Ga0308160_10002388_pt1 | contig 22872 bp, 36 predicted proteins | sample PhyFR1_FD_201036 | JGI IMG/M metagenome (GOLD analysis project Ga0308160, IMG submission 201036) | Phyllosphere microbial communities from UC Gill Tract Community Farm, Albany, California, United States - DLSLF.R1 | ecosystem: Host-associated > Plants > Phyllosphere > Unclassified | place: USA...
TCGCCTGAGAGGGCGACCGCGACGCATGATGGGGACAGGCCTGGAACGCCGGCCGGTGCCAGGAGCTTTTCGCAGACTGGGAGGCAGTGGCGGGCATCGTAGGTGGTGAATGGGGCTGGGAGGAGGGAGGAGAGGGTAGAGGGGTGGGAGAGGGGGGGGGGGCAGGGTCGAGCTGTCGGGTGAGGTGGTGGTTGGGTGGAAGCGAGCGATGGGCGGACGGCGGCTTGAAAAAGGCGTGCGGCCGGGCGGCGCAAGGAAAGGGGCACTGTCATGGTTCTAGGTTTAGCGAGTCTAGAAGTCAGGACTTCAAGGGTGTATAGGTCCGGAACTGGCGCTTCTGTCAGAAGCGTCATTGTGGTCTTTTGGCCCTGTGGTATCGCGTTGGTTTCCGGGCGCGGTTCTAACAGGCACTTTCGAACACTCTCTCCTTGCTTTCACATGGTTGATCGCATGCAAAATACTCTGCTCAGACAGCGCTCGGTTCGGGAAGTTCTCGCGCTCGGTCTCATATGATTTGTTTCCAGATCGATGCGGGGATGGATCGGGGGGACCGGGACTCCGTAGATCAGAGACAGCCGAGATCCCTTGCTTAGCTGGCAGGTCAGATTTGTAAAAGCTTATGCAGAAAACCTCGATCCGGGGCTAATGAAGTAGAATTCAGGGTTAGACGACGCCCTGCGCGCGGGTCAGTGCGACGCGTCTGATCGGCGGCCTGCGATCAACACTCTTTCACGGCTCGATCTAACCCAGTCGGCAAGCTGGTGCAGGCGTCGATCCAGACCGTGCACACCTGTCTCAAAAGCTCGGGCGGCCAGTCGGACGGATCGCGCATGCAATAGCTCAACCGGACAAGAGAGCAAACTCCCCGCGGGCATCCCATTCTTTGTCCATGCTTCGGGCGCGCTAAAGCTCGGACGCTATTGGAGATGCGACGAGCGCGGCGCGAGGCGCAGAGGGAGCGGCGGCAGCAGGCGGCTGCGCGCGCGCTAGCAGCGACGGACGCGGCGGTTGCGGCCGCGCGCCTGCCGATGCGGTCTTGACGGCGTTGGACGCATCGGCGTTTCTCCTCTTTCCTCTTCCCTCAAAGCTCCCCTTCTGTCCCCCCTTCTGTAGAGACCTCAGTCCACTTCTTGGTGACTGAGGTCAGTCCCACCCTTTTCTCCCCGCTCTGCCCCTGCTGTTGTACACGTCTTGAGCCCTACTCTAGGTAGCTCACTCTATACCGTCCTCTGCTCAACAGGTGCCTAGAGTATCTTATGCTTAGTCCACTTCTTGGTGACTGAGGTATCTCACTCCATACCGTCCTCTGCTCAACAATGAGGGTTTTTAGAACCGACCATACATCTCACTGTGTGCGTACAGTAGCACGAGCGCACGTCACAACCGCGGCGTCAAGACATAAGGCGAGTCCTGCGCTAGGTGGGTTGGCATGTCCAAAACGAAGGTGGTCGCAGCACGGCCTTGCAGTCGTCGGCGCGAACAGTCGGGACGTCCGTCAAGTAGGTCTCCCTGCATGATCTGTTGGAGGGTTAGGGTGACCTTCCTGAAGTTTGGTTTTGCCGATTGCAGTACGTGACCGGCGTGGAGCATAACTGGGTGGTGCCTTTCATGACCGCCAGAGGGGAACCTAGAGGAAATCGGTGTGGTGTCAAACAGAACGTTAGCTTTGGTCGTCGCCCTCTTCGCCGGCCGAGCCTCCTCATTCGGTCCCCTCGAGCTAAGCTCAAGATACGTCTCGATACCCTGGGCCGTATCGTCACCATGCGCGTCATCCAGGCAGCTTCTGGCGGAAGAAGAAGGAGGTGGTTGAAGTAAGAAGGAGGGAAGGGTGAGGGCAAAAAGATGGTCCGCGACTAAGCGCGCCTCGGGATTTCGGAGTTCGGACGCAAACGCAGCGGCCGCTTTGGTGACGGAGCCCGACGGAAGGAGAGGGTCGCCATGCCAGCACGGCACGAGTACGATACCAGCGGCGACATAGAAGAATCGTCGGTGTCGGGCGAGGCGGTGACGTCGACCCTGTCCTGCGGAGGTCTCGGTGTTGTCGGGGGATTGACGAGTGCATGTGGCAAAGGGACCAGTGCGGCCGGATGGCGCTGGGCCAGCTGCCAACGCGCGTCTCCCGAGCCTCCTTCGTGTTCCCCTCGAACTCATGCCTCCCTTCGCTCGTCTCCGGCGTCCGCCTCGCAAGATCACGTCCGAGATGCAGGTCAGCCATGCTCTCCGCCTCTGGTCGATGGGAGGTCATCGTTTTTGCATGTCTCTGACGTCTAGATCGCACGCTAGCGCGCTGCCGAGGTGCTCTTCCTTGGGACGAGCTCGGGCGGCGGGCCGAGCCGCAACCGCAACTGTTCCTCGCTGTCGCTCACCCAGCACGGCCGGACGAGCTGTCAGTTGAGCGGCAGGCGCCGTCTTATCGAGATGGATGGCTGACCCGCCCCCGAGCCGCTCCTGACGACATAGTGGTCGACGCCGCAGACGGCACGTTCAGTCAGATGCTCCGCTTCGGCCTCAAGCCGTCGGCTATCGACAACGTATTCGTGACGCACATGCACGGTCCGTCTCCGTCGATCGTAGCGCGCAAGTTCGCCGAGGCTGGGCTTGCTCTCGCTAGCTTCCGATGAGCTCAAGTTCTCCGGAAGAAGGCGAGGAGGAACGCTGAACTACAGCTCATCTCGTCGACCTTTGTCCCGCGCAGCTGACCACATCCTCGGTCTGCCGGCCGTCCTGATCAAGACGCTCCCTGGGTTCGATGTCACGCCCGAGCAGCAGGCTCGCTTCGAGGCACGCGACCCATCTCTGAAGGTGTGTCCGAGTCTCACGTTCGGCTGAGGATGCGCTTCAGCTGACGCTCACCTGCCTCCCGCCCCGCCAGCCCTCGGTTCACGTGTTCGGCCCCTCCGGCCTCCGACGCTTCCTCCGGACTGCCTTTGAGCTGACGCAGGTCCAGCTCGGCGGTATGTACGCGGTACATGAGCTGCTCTCGCCGGGCGATACACCGACGAGCTGCGCCACGGCCGATCGGCACCTCAATGAGGCCCCGGGGCGCGACCTTCGTCCTGACCAGGATGGTCTTTGGCTCAACCTTCTCGATCAGCCCGCGTCCACCTCGACTGCTCGATCCTCTTCGCTCCAAGTCTCGGCCGGCTCAATCCTCCATCGCGTCCCGACCGTCGGCTACAGCTTTTCCTTCCCTCCCTCAGCTCGGCCTCTGCCGTCGACCTACGCGCCCGCTCTGAAAGCGCACGGTCTGCCCATGTCGCTGCTCGGCGGGCTCATCCAGACGGGCCAGCCGATCAGTTTGCCAGATGGCACGAAGCTCACGCACCCTGGCTGGCTTGAGGGTCCGCGCATCGCCGTTCTGGGCGACACCAGCGACGCCAGCGGGATGGCCTCTCTGGCGCAGGACGTCGACCTGTGCGTCCTTTGGGCTATTGCGACATGCACGTCTGCCGCTGACCCTGACGTTTCCCTTTCAACCGTGCCAGACTCATTCACGAGGCCACCAACGCATATTTGCCCAAGCCGGCGGACGACCCCGCCAACTTCGTGGAGAAGGCTGAGGCGGCTCGCATCAAGTCGGCCGGACGCGGCCACTCGACGCCCGATGTAGCTGGGGCGTTCGCACGCTCAGTCAACGCTCGCAATCTCGCTCTGAATGTGCGCCGCCGCTCTCGCTCTGAAGTGTGGCTCATGCTGACTGTCGTGCGGCCCCCTCGCAGCACTTTTCGACTATGTTCTTTCGCAACGAGCAAGTCGAAGCCGTCGCCGAGCAGGCTCGCACGGCGTTTCAGCACGACGGCCGGGGGGGCGGCCGCGTCCTTCACGCCCGGGACGGTCTGCGGTTGCTCGTTGAGGCTGGAGGGTCTGTCTCGATCGTGCCCGAGTCGGATAGATGATTTAGAAGGCAGGCCTGACGGCCATTCTCGAGAAGAGCCGATCGCGGCAACACTGACGCTTCGCTTTCGCTGAAGGCGAGCAAGCTCATCTAGAATCACTCCCTCCGTACGACTCGAGGATCTCGGCCGTGCTGTCCTCATCGTCGGCGTCTCGGTCGGAGGGGTTGGACGACTCGCGCCCGTGCAGCCGAGTCGACGAGGACGAGCGCGCAGGCTGTTTGGCGACGACTGCGGCCCGGCTCGACTTGCGTGGAGGGCGAGGGCCGAGTGGGCTCGCAGGCGAGCCGAGCGACGAGGCGGACGAATGGGTCCGAGCGTGCTGCGAGGTGTGCTGCGGAGGAGGAACGAATGGCCCGTCGTTCGCTGCCATGTCCAGTCGCTCGAGCGGGGGCAGCACCGTGTTGGTCGGTGCTGAGGGGGCGGAGACTGGACCGTCATCGGTCAGCGTCCAGCCGCGCTGGGAGCCCTCGCCCGACATGCCGCGGGCGAGGCGGCTGCCGCTGCGGATCGATGAGTCGCCATCGCTGTCGCCACCGGCGCTTGAGAACGACTCGGGTCGGCCGAGCCCCTTGGACCTCGGCGAGCGCGGAAGGCCGCGCGGGCCGCCACCGCCGCTTGACAAGTCGGCCGACATGCGGCTGATGGGCGAAGGGCTTGCCGTCGTGGTGCTCTGCGCCACGCGGAGCTTAATGCCGGCCTCCTGCGTCTTGGGGGTCGTCTTAAGGAAGGTCGTCCGGATCGGACCTGGCGGGCTCAGCGGCGTCGGCGACTGCTGGTGCTGCAGCTGGCCGGATCGTCGACGAGAGCCGCCGATAGGGATCCGGCCCGACGTCTCGCTGTCGCTTGCGCTTGGCGCAAAATGCGGTGGCGGCGAGGTCGCGCGCTCGGTCATTGCCGGTGACCGTTTGGCGAGCGGTGACTCGGTCGCCCAGGCTGGGCGGGCGGCCGTCGGCGTCGAGTTTAGGGCAGAGGCAGCCGAAGGACTGCTGCTCGGTGGCCGGGCCGAGGAGGACAAGAGCAGTGGCTTGGAGCCCGACGACGGCGACCGCGTGTGGGACCGCGAGGGGGGCGTGAGCGCCGGCGGCGTCGCGAGTGATGCCGCAAGACGGTCTTGCAGGGATCGGCCTTGAGGGCGGGCTTCTTGAGGAGATTGGAACGAATCCGAAGGCGCCAAGCTAGAGCATCGGACGGGAGTGCTGCCGCCAGAGGGGTCAAAGAAGGACGGTCGAGGCGACGACTCGCCGCTCGACTGGATCGTGGCAGGCGTGCTCAAGTTGTTGCGCAACCCGTCTACGGCCGGCAGCGACGGCAGATGCTCATCCTCAGCGACGACCGGCAGCCGATGCTGGTAGTCCTCCCAGCGAGCGTAGGCTGCCGCCGTCAGGTTGGAGGAGCGCTTCGACAGGGCGGCGGCGGTGTCGCTCTCGCGGAACGCCTCAGCGTACTTGGCGATGGACGAGCCGTACGTCGATGATGGCCGACCGTTCGCGGCTGACGCTGAACTCTGTTGGTGCTTGAGCGTGTCGGTTGTAAAGACTGAGGGCGTTGACCGGTGTGACTTGAACAGACGCGAAAAGGTTGAGGTGGCGGCAGCGGCGGTCGAGGCTAGGGCCACAGCTGCGGCCTGGAAATCCTCGGGCCCATCACCGTTGAGCTCGGCGAGGATGCGGCGTTGCCGCGACTCGAGCGCGAGCTCAATGATTCGACTGACGCCAATCTCCTGGACCGGGTAGCGCTGGAGGATGGCCATGCCCTCGACAAAGCCGGGGCCAAACTCGCCGGCGTCCTCCTCGCTGGCGCCCCAGAGACCGCTCTGATCGGAACGGCGCCGTCCGGCCTGCAGCAGCGGACGCCGGATGAGCAGCAACATGGCCGTGCAGACGTCGAGCAGGAGGTCGACCTTTGGCAGGCTGTCGTGCGAGACGGGCGGCTCGGAGAGGATGACGTCCCAGATTGAAAGGAGCGAAGGCAACTGCGACGGTAGGATTCGGTCAGACCGGTGCAGCAAGTAGAGGACGAGGAGCTTGCGACCTACAGGGATGTCTTGCGAGAGCAGCGTGCACACCCAGCGGAACGCGTAGAAGGGCTGCGCAGGGTCGAGCGACTTGGCCCTCAGGTCGTTCCAAAGCTGCACGAGTGAGAATGGTCAGCGTGCTGGCCCCCTCTTCAGCTTCCAGGAACGTGTTCGGACGGACCGTCTCATCCGCCCACTTCAGCCTCGCGCTCAGGCGGCTGAGCGCCCATTGGATGTCGAGCTCGGGCCGACCGCCAACCGTCAGGTCGACCTCGCCCCATGGCCGGCGGCCAGGCCCCTTGACGACCTCGCCGACCTCGCCCATGAGCGCGAGGAACGCCCAGAAGGCGTCGGGCTCGGCCCAGCGGCCGCCTTCATCCTCGTCGCCCGCGTCATCGGGCGAGACACCCTGGCCGGCGTAGACCCAGTACAGCGGCGCTAGGAGCTCGGCGTAACCTTGCGTGTATGACAGCTGCGGATGGATGAGGGAGAAGATGTAGAGGATCCGGGTGAGGCCGTCCGAGTGCAGTTCCTGTGCGGGCGCCCGTGCCTCAGCGGGGGGCGAAGCGGCGACCGAGGATTCCGACCGGCCACCCTTGGCTGGACTGTCCGAGAGGCCAAAGCTCGACGTCCCAAAGTCAAGCTCGGGGATGTGAGGCAGTGCGAGAGACTCGGTCCGAGGGGAGCCTCCCGTCGAGGTACTCGGCTCGCCGTCTCGATCGTCGGACGGCCGCGCAGTGACGTCGGACCGCATGGACGGGCTCGGGCTGACCGGCGGGTTGGCAGCGAGCGCCTTGCTTCGAGTCGGCGACATATCGCGGGGACCTCTGCCGGTAGATGACAGGCGATCGATCCGCCGGCCCAGAGCCGACCGCAGGTGGGCAGGGATTGTTGCTGAGGAAGACGACGAGGACGACGGGGCCTCATCGGCCACGGCCGACGCTGGCGCCTCCTTGCTGAAGAAATCTAGGTGGACCTGGGTGCGCCTGACATCCTTGGAGATCTCGTCGAGCAGTCGGTCGTTGGACGAGAGCGGATGCGTGGGCGGCTGCAAGGATAGGAAGTCATATCGGCCGGTGAGCACGAGGGAGACAAAGGGCGAGGCGCAACGGAAGCTACCAGGCCGGCGGACGACGGAGACGCACCGGTGCTTGCTCGACGTCGCCGAGGAACTTAGTTGCAAAGTCGGCATACTTGCGGCGCCCGTTTGCCCGCTCCTGCTCCCACCGCGCCTTGTCCTTCGGCAGGACGCCCAGGAGGACGGAGTAGGTCGTCGGCCGCAGGTGCGGAGGGTGCGAGGGGATGCCTGGGGCGCCGAACGACCAGGATCATTAGTCAGGACCAGGGGGACGGCAGCAAGCCAAGGGCTCTCTCGCACCTCGTGCTGCCAGCCGGCGAAGGGACGAGATCTCGACCGTCGGCTCGTGTGCATCGGCGCTCGTGTCGAGCAGCGACGCGAAGGCCGTCAGCCTAGCGTCGTCGGAGGGAGCTCAAGCTCGTCAGCCGTCGCCCGGACGGTTTCACAGAGTCGGTATCGCAGCAGTCACGTACGTCGCCTGATCTGAGCTCATGCCGGGCGGCTTGTGGACTGCAACTGGTGTCGAGGGTGTGAGAGGGACGAGTCGGGCTGCCGAGATGGCTGTTGAGAGGCTCGACCTGCAGCTCGGGACGAGTCGCTCCGAGGCTAGGCTTGTCGGCCGGCGGCAGCTGCAGCCCAGCCCCCCGACACGAACCTCGACCACCAGCGATAACCTCATCTTAGTGGCAAGCCCCTCTGACCCTACCTCAAATTCAGCTGCCTACGGTGAGCCTCTGTATCTGCCTTGTGTATTGCGCTGCAGCGGCTGATGGCGGCGTTCCTTGTCGTCCCGGGCCATGACGTCGCAGCTCCTCAACTCGACGACTCCTCGCGTCCGCCGTTCTCAACCCTCCGAGTACGCCCTCGCATGGCGGATCCGCTGTGGGCAGACAGCCTGCCGGACGACAGCAATCCTTGGGAGGACGCGTCGAACCTCAGGCCGGCACAGGGAGCTGGTCCTTCCGACCGAGCTGCCTCGCGCTCATCATCACCCGCCGACGAGCTGGACCGACCAAGCTCGCCGCCGACAGGGCCTGTACCAGCAACCCCGCCTCGACCGTCACCGATAGAGCTCAACGCCGATGCGGTCAAGAGCCCAGAGGGCTTCGGCAGCTTCCAGATCGACGGCGCCATTCTGGCCGTTCTGCTGGTCGACTTCAACCATGCGGTACGCCAAGCTCCTCTCCCCCTCCTCGCGATCCGCAGTCGTAGTCAGCGCACGAACCCTCCTCTCTTCTTGCACCCTCGCCGTAGGCTGCGGTAGCGGCAGGCATTGCGGAAAGCCGACTCAGATGATAGTGTACCACTGACGCCGCCTGTCCCGTCTGCAGCTCGGGCCGATCGTCAAGTTCTCTCATCCGCCCGACATCCTGTCGTCGCCGCTCGTCGACCCGGAGATCCCCCGCCTGCTGCCCTTCCTTGCCCTGCCGGATGGCGCTCATCTCTCGGACGAGGACTACTCGTACTTCCACATCGTCTCGTCGCCTCCGAAATCTGAGTCGCAGGAGACGCTCGACCAGGCACCATTCCCGAGCAACAAGACGGTGTTCGGCATCTCGTGCGTCCGCCAGCTGTGCGGATGCTTGCGTGGCGATCGCTGACCCTCGCTCACACCACTCTCGCTCCAGCTGCAATCGGCAGCTCGCGGCATCCGATCTGATCAACCGGCCGGCCGATGTCACGCGATCGACGGTCCAGATGGCCGTCGTCGTCCTTGCCCGCCAGCCGGTGTTCGGGCCGATTCGCGACAAGCTCGGCCTGATCACGCGCACCTTCTTTGCCCAGCGCGACTTTACCGAGATCTCGATCCTCGTCGACTTCTACTCGTCGCTCCAGCTGTCGATGCGCGGCGCCATCTCCGAGACAACATTCCACATGGGAACAAGTCTGCGCGAGCTCATCCACAAGTTTCGCGGCAAGACACTCGTCCTGCTCAAGTTGCTGCTGCTTCAGAAGCGGCTCATGTTCTTTGGCTATCCGGTCGAGGCCCTCTGCACGTTCCAGTACTCGCTCGTGCGTCCCTTGCTGCTCTGTGTCTTCGCTTCGCGCCGTCTGACACCGCCTCTCGCGCTTCTGTCACAGATCTCGCTGATACCGGGTGCGCAGTGCCTTGCGAGGCCTTGATCCGCCGGTTTTGCACACCACTGATATATCTGCTGCTCGCCAGGTCTGCTTATGAATCTCTCGGATTGCGGCTCGCCCTTCTTGGATCTACGCGCGGCCACCAACCGTCGGGCGAGCTCACTGCGGACGTCTGACCGGGCCTCGCTCCTCCGCTTTTTTGGCTTTCCGCTCGACCTCTTTGGCAAGGTCCGGATTTCACATTGTCACATCGTGCGATGTCGGAGTGACGCTGACATCAACTGTCGCTCTACCGTCCTCAGGATGCCTTCTTCCAGCCTTACCTGCCGCTCCAGCAGATCGACATGTGCAGGGAGGCGTCGTCGTGGGTCGTCGGGACGACAAATCAGGTCATGCTCCAGCAGCGGTGCGCCAGGCCTCTCCCTTCCACTTTCTAATCTTCACAAAGCTGACAGCTCGTTGTCCGACGATCCAGCGATGCTGCGTACGACTGCCTTGTAAACGTGAGTTCGGTTCTCGATAGCTGCAAGCCTAACACCATCTGAATTTTCCCGCCCGCTTGGCAGATTGAGCACACGTCTCTTGAGTTCAAGGACCCCAAGCTTGAGCGCATCGTCACCCTGACGCCAGCCGACCGCAAGGTGCGTCGAGCGCATCATCGGCATGACGACTTGCGGCGCGCGCTGACTGGCCTCTGCTCTGCCACTCGCAGTGGATGGACGAGGTCGTCAAGGCGGTCGACGAGACGTGGAACCCGGACGACCCATCGCGACCAGCCAACATGTCGTTCCGGGGCAGCGACGACTTTCTTCGAGCCAAGGTGCGTGCAACAAGCATTGCTGTCAGCGCAGGCTGACCGCTGACCCTTGCTGCTCTCCGCCGTTGCAGTTCGAAGAGTACCTGTGCTCCGCGCTGTGTGCGTCACACGATGTCCGCACTCTCCGTCGCCAGATCAATTGACCTTACGTTTCTTCCATCGTCAGCCTCCGTCAAGTACGCCGACTTCCTCGCCAAGGCCGGCAAAGCAGACGTCGCGATGACGGGAGTGCGCGGTGCGTCGATCGACGAGCAGCACTCAACTGGCCGTGCTCGCTCGCTGACAGCGGTGTCCATTCTCTCTGGCCAGCGCCCAACACGGCCGCCAACTTCTCGCTGGCGTGGGTCGGCGAGCTCCGCAAGACGCCTGCGTTTCAGCAGTGGGATCGGTCGACCGACCCGGTCCTCTTCGACATTTGGGAGCCGGTCCACCCGACGCCCGACACGAACCCGGTCGCCGACATCGGTCTCCGGCTCAAAGAGGGTGTCCAGGACCTGCAGCTCGAAAAAAACCTTGGGCCAACGCGCGACGCCCTGTCGTCGGCCCTCTCGGCCGGGTCGACGAGTCTCTTCAAGGCGTTCGACTATGTCCGCTCGGCCTCGCGCGGGAAGTGAAGAGGCCGCTGGAAATACATATATACCCCTGCCAGAGTGAGTCTAGAACTGGATCTTCTGGTCCTGCAAAAAGGGAGGCAAAGGGGAAGGAAGGAGCGTCAGCGCAAAGTCCAGCGGTCGAGGAGGCTGCGGATGGGGCAACGCACGAGCTCGGTGACCTCCTGGAGAAGCTCGTCCCATCCCTCCTTCCAGTCGGCGTTCTTGCCGTCATCGGCCGCGCCAGCTTTGCTCTTACGCTGAGCCTCGCAGATGAGGACGCACGACGTCGCCCGCTTGGTGCCGGCAGCCTGGCCGAGCTCCTCCCTGCAGGACGGGCGGAGGGCGTGTCAGTCCTCAGTGGCTTCGACTGCTCAGAGAGGCCGAGCGGGCGCCGACCGGAGCGAAGCAAGGGGACGGACTTGGCGAGCACCCAGCAGTACTTGACGCCGGCCTCCTCGGCGAGGACGGGCAAGTGCGAAAGGATGTCGATCGGGGTGATGTTGGACGCGAGCAGCAGGAGGCCCTTCTCGCCCTTGCGAAGCGACTTGACGACCTCCTTGACACCCCGCTTGAGCTGCCGGGCCTTCGACGCTGCGACAGGGCGGCAGGGCATGTCAGTATCGGCTACACAGGCTCAGATTAGGACGCCAGCCGGGAAAGGCAAGCTCCTTCAGGGAAGGCGGGGGCAACGGACCCTTCTTGACCGTCTTGAACAGCTTCTTGCTCAGCTTCTTGCCGGCCAGCGGCGCAGCGATCGGAGCGATAGCGTCGACCGGGACGTGGAACTCCTCCTTCTCCGACTTCTCTTTCTTGGCCTTCTTGGACTGTCCGAGAGCCGACGCGGATGAGAGGAGCGAAGAGGGTCAGGGCCCGCTCAAAGCCAAGCTGGCGGTGAGCTCGCCCGGGGCAGGGCAAGGAGGACGGACCTCGGTCTCCTCGACGGCGGCGGCAGCATCCTCGCCTCCGAGCGACTTGCGCTTCTTCGAGATCTTCTCCTCAGACTTGGCCATGGCTGCTTTGGTCGTGAAGGGTGCTTGGGGAGGGAGGGAGGGTGGGCTGTCGGGTCGAGGTCGAGCTTGCCTGCTCCTGCTGCTGCCACTGCTGCTGCTGCTGCCCCCCGCCCCTGCGTCTCTGCGCGCGGGCGGAAATTCGAAGGCCGCCGCCGACGCCGCCGCGCAGTCGACCATGACAGGGAAGCTCGACCCCGAACGACTCGCCCGCCTCTCTGTCTGAGCAGATGCGCTGATCTCACTGTCTCGAGAAAGTACAAATCGACCGGGAATGCTTGCGGTCATGCGCCGCGTCCGATGGCAGTCGGTCATCACCCTGTCTTGCCCGAGCTGGTAAGGCAGCACCGCACACGGCTGGCTCTCAAAGCTCCGCCGGCCGACGAGGTGCAAGGATGCTTGTACGGGGGCTTTGTAACGAAGCGTAATGGACATGCCCCATTGCAAGCTCAAAGCCCTGGGCTGACGATACGGTCACTGCTTCTTCCTTTAGTTGTGAGTAATGGGAAGCAAACGATGACGTGACTTTCGTCTCATGGCTTGGAGACTGAGTCCAAATGTCGATGTCGAAGCACGTCCGCGAAAACCCCTTTCCAGCTGGTCCCGCCCTTGCTCGCTGGTACACTGTCCGCTGGCGTCCCGCGGTCGGTGCGTGCAGCCTCCCAAGTCCAAGAGATGGCGGGGCCTAAACGCCCTGTCTTCAACACGAAGATCCTGGCGGCGAGGCCGACTGCGGCGCGATACGATGGCCCTCATGGCATCCCTTGGCTCGTAGGCCTTTTTCTTTGCGCGGTGCAGCTGCTCGCGTAGATCTGCCCGACGCAACTACCACGGGTCGGGTGTATGCACGCGCGCGGAGACTGTCATGGCATGACCGTGAGCGGCGGGCGTGTCAATGGTGAAGGAGGCGAGCTAGGGCTACATGAGGAGGGGGGTTGGACGTGTGTATGGGCCGGAGCGGGCGAGGCGGGGAGGTTGAGGTGAGGGAGTTCGTCGTAAGAGCGAGCAAGAAGGGCAAGGCGATCGAAAACCGGAGGCGAGGTCGGCGAGCGGTCACTCGTCAGGCGCTTAGATCGTCTTGACGTAGTCGTCGACCGGGGCCGACGAGGTGGCCGAGGTCGAGGCGGCCGACTGGCGGGCGGCGGGCGCGAGCTTCTTGACAAAGACGGGCCGGATGACGTTGTCGTAGAGCTTGGCGGCGCCGCGGGTCGACGGCAGCTGGAGGTAGACGAGGGCGAGGCTCTTGATGACGAACCAGTAGGGCACAAAGTAGATGAGACCGCGGAGGGCGATCGACTCGAGCAGGGTGAAGGACGAGAAGGCGACCCAGTACGTGAGCCAGTGCTTGTCGTCGGTCGGGCTCGAGCTCTCGAGCGCCTGGATCGAGAGCCAGGCCGGGACCGCAAAGCCGACGAGGTTGGTCACCGCCGGCGCGAGGTTGAGGACGTTGAAGTAGATCGAGATGAAGAAGCTGCCGGCGGAAAGAAGAGGAAAGGGTCAGTCCTGTTTTGGCGTGGTCTCGGGGACGGCGACATGGGAGGCGGTGGCGGGACGCACGTCGTGGCGAGGACAATGAAGGCCGTCGTCTGGGGCACCTTGGTCCGAGCCTCAAAGTCGCGGGCAAACGCGTTCTTCTCGAGCTCCTTGTCTGTCAGGGCAGGGGGAATCGTCAGCCTCAGCAGCAGACGGACAAGGTGGCACACGAGCAGGGCGAGGGGAGGCACGGACCAAGGATGTTCATCTGGCGCTGGACGCTGTTGATGGACGACTGGACGACCGGGTGGCCGGCGACCTTGTGGCCGGCCGACTGGGCCTTGTCGGCAGCGGCACGCGTGCGCGTCTCGGCGGCGGCGTGAACGTCGTGGGCGGAGGTCGAGGCAGACATAGCTGGATGAAGGATAGGACGAGGGCGAGGGTAGGGAAGGCGAGCGGGAGATGGGGGAAGGCGAGCGAGGGCGGCGGGTGAGAAGCGAGCAGACGGAGGCGAGCGTCAGCAAGCTGGTCCCGTCGTGTTGTCTCGGCCGAAGGGCGACTGACCTGATGTGGATTGGGTTTGCTGGAGGAGGAGAAGGGCTGCGAGAGGGTGGTAGATGGCGGTTCGGGCGAGAAGAGGGTCCCTCCCTCGCTGCTTTTGAGTCTGCCCGCACTGGGCCTGCCCTGCCCGGCTCGCGGCACGAGAGTCCCTGCGTCATCACCCCGCCCCGCGCGCAGCAGACACGCTGGCCCCGGCCGCAACGGCGACGTGTCATCGACCAGGCTGCATAGACCACGGGGCGCGCACCCACCCCTTCGACGGCCAAGTCACGAAACAAGACGACATGAGGTTCATCGTGGGGGAGAGTTTGCAAGATTCTGACCGAGCGCGAGAGATGGTAGAGAGAGTAGCAAGGGGGGGAGGGGTTCCGTTGACCAGTCAAGGAGGGTAGAGGCGCGCTGCAGAGCCAGCCTACAGCGATGCCTCGGAGAGGAGCTTGGGTCCTCCAGGGACCCAAAGGACACAGACACACACAAACACAAGAGAGAGCGGACCCAGAGCTTCGTCGAGAAGGTCAGGAGGAGCGGCGAGGCGGAAGCACAGGAGGAGAGGAGCTGCAAGCGAGGGGGGCGCCGTCCTTCCCCTCGCGGAGGGGTCGGGAACGGACCGGGAGATACGACGATACAGGCGAGATGGGCAAGCCGGCTAGAGTCCGACTGCGGGTGGGCGGGAAGGTTCCCTTACTTGGGCTGGAAGTACTTGACGTAGCTGATGCGGCCCGGTTAGAAGAACGGAGGGTCAGCCTAAGCCGAGCAGGGGAGCCCGCAGCGACCGACAGTCTGGAGGGACACGACGCACGCGACCTCCCAATAGGCCTCGGAGAAGGCGTCGCCGTTGTTGAGGACGTAGTCGGAGCATGTGGCGTAGCCCGTCTTGGCCGCGCACGAGACGTCCTGGCCGGCATAGCCCGCAAAGTTCCAGACGTTGCCGGCCCAGTCGCCGCAGAAGGTCGTGTCGAAGATGGCAAAGTTGTCGGTGAAGAACTGGTAAGGGTTGCAGTTGTCCGAGGGGAAGTCGCCCATGGGCCGGCCCCAGGTGTCGGGCATCGGCTCGTTGGCGGTGATGTCGGCCGGGATCGCCTCGCGCGGGAAAAAGTAGACCTGGATGCCGGTCGAGTCCCACTTCATGGCGTAGACACCGCCGCCATTGTTGTTGAAGTCGACGCCGTAGGCGTTTGGCGTGACGGCGTCGCGCTGGCCACAGCCCTGGTTGTCGGTGTTGGCCGAGGAGCAGTCGTACGAGTTGAAGTTGCCCGTCGTCAGGACGCCCGTCGCGTCATAGTCCGTGGGGATCGTGCAGCCGGGGCCCGTGTGGATCGAGACCTGGTTCTGGCCAAAGTCGTTGACGCCCTCGAGGATGTCGACTGAAAAGGAGGGACGAGTTCGAGCGCGTCAGCTCATCGCCGGCTTGCGCGAAGCGCCAACAGACACAGAGCGACTGACTTTCACCGCCACTGAGATAGCAGACAGCGAAGGGAGGGGGGACGTTACGAAGATCAGTTGAATTGGTCAGAGAGCCAAGGCCCGTGAGCTCGGGTGACGCACTGAGGCCAGTTGGGGCCGTTGGCCCACCAGGCCGGCCACGAGCCGCAGCCGGTCGGCATGTGATGGGCATCCATCAGGATGAGGCCGCCGTTGAAGACGTAGGTCGAGTGGATGCGGATCGACTCGCGCCCGCCAGTGACAACCTTGGTCTGGTCGACCGTCATGATGGCGTGCTTCTGGTCGTTGATCGAGATAAGCTTCTTGTTCCACTGCGAGAGGAGGGAAAAGAAGGGGGGGGGGTTTCGATTCAGTTTCCGGTCGCATGCCTGCATCGGGAGAAGGCGGTCTACTAACAGCGTTGCCGACGTCCTGGTAGCTGACGGTGCCGTGGGTGGGGTCATCCCACGACCAGAAGGTCCACGAGTCGAAGAACGAGTCTCCGCTCTGAAGAAGGCGGGCAGGCGGAGGTCAGCCTCGGGGCTCTCGACACACGGACGCTGAGGTGAACGCACAGCCTCGAGGTCGAGCTTCCACTTGGAGTCAAACTGTGAGGCCGAGGTCGTCGCGGCAGGCGCGGCCGACGACGTCTTGGTCGACGTGAGTGAGGCTGAGGGCGAGGGCGAGCCGGTTGAAACGGCGGCGCCAACGTTGACGACCGAAGATGCGGCGCCAACGTTGAAGACCGACGATGCGGCGCCGACGTTGACAACCGACGAGGCGGCACCGCCCGTGGCCGAAGCTGAGGGTGCGACCGGCGACTTCGTCGAGGAGGAACACGTCTTGCGCTTGCGCGGGGCCTTGGCGTCGGCCCGCTTCGAGTTGGCCGAGGTCGTGCCGTTGGACGCGTCCTGCGCGGCCTGGCGGTAGAGGGCCTCGGCTTGGCTGTCGGCCGCAGCGGCGAGGGCGGCCGCCTTGGAGGCCGGGTGAGCGGCGCCGGCGGCCCGGTTGGCGACGTGCTTGCGGGCGGCGGCGCGGTGACCGGCGCCTGCGGCGTGGTGGGACGAGGCGTCGACGGCCGAGGCCGAGAGAAGGGCGGCCAGAGGCGCGACGGCGGTGAGGAGGTTCGTGAAGTGCATCGCGGGCGTTGAGAGTTCCTGAAGGGGTGCTTGGGGTTGCGAGTCGGGCCGGCCGATTCGAGAAGATGGGGAGGCTGGGTGGTGTGTGTGTGTGACCGGAAGGGGGGAGGCTTCTGTGTCGGATCGAGCGAGCGGAGGTGTGTAGTGGTGGAAAGATTGGGAGTGTCGGTCGCTATCAAAGCTGAACGCAGGCACTGGGGAGAGGAGGAGGAGGAGGAGCTCGTCGAAGGGACAGGGAGAAGGAAGAAGGAAAGGGTGGTGGTCGGAAGGGCAGAGGCAGCGTCGGTTTTCAGGCAGGAGCTAGGCCCAAGGGAGCGGAGGGGAGGGCTTGGCTGCGGCCGTGGGCGCGGCGAGAGATCAGCCGCGCGACGCGTTCGCCCCATCGATCAACAAGCGTCCTCTCCAAGGTGGGGCGTCACCGCCGGTCGGCCTGGAGCAGCGGATCGGCTGAGATATCTTATGGCATGCTACAGGACCCTTTCCTGCTCTAGCAAGCCTCCGCGCCGTCAATTTTCGGCCTGCATTCTGTCTGTCGTCGACCGAGGCCGCCGCCGACGACGACGCGCCACCTACGACGGGCGGATCCGCCCCCCGAGCCAAGGCCGATCGAGAATCGAAACGAGGCGCGCAGTAGGACGAAAGGGTTGCGACCCAATTTCGCTCGCGGGCGAAGCGTAGCGGTCACAAGCGGCCACTCAAACCGACGACACAGGACGAGGCGATTGGACCATGAGATATCAATGTAAAAGATGGACTTGAAGATGGGGTCGCAGAGATGACAAACGATCTAGGAGGGGAAGGAAAACAAGCAGCGGCGAGGGCGAAGTAAGGAAAGGGAGTCGACCCACTCGGTTGCCTGCTGGCCCCCGTCAACCGCTCCCTCAGCCAGTTCGAGCCGTCGGCTCCTTGCGTGCGCTGCCAGCCACGCCACCCTGGCTGACGGTCCGGCCGTGACGCTTCGATATGCGCTTGTCGTTGTCGGCCTTGGTGCCGCGCACCCAGCGGAGCCAACCGAGGACGTCCGGCCGACCGCAGGCGATCCAGGCGAGCTCGACGATGTAGCAGGTAAGGCTGATGGTCCCGTACGTGATCATCGGAATCAAGCCAAACGAGACGTCTGTTTGAGGTGGCGGATGATTGAGCGACAGAGCGATCAGCTGTCGGCACGACAAAGAGAGGGGGCAACTGCCCATACGTACTGCCGATGAGCCCACGGCGCCTGACCGTCTCCCAGAGCTCGGTGCCGACGATCTTGGGCGCGAGCGGCGTCGCAAAGGGACCGAGTAGCCGGTAGTTGGTCGTGAAGGCTGCGAGCAGCAAGAAAGGGCGGCACATCAGCGGAAAAGCTGAGCCCGAGACGTCGTCAAGCAAGGCCGCACCGGCAGAGAAGCTAGGCAGGAGACGACGACGGCGACACTCGGTTAGCTCAGGTGCTGTTAGCCCAGAGGACGATTGGACGCACCAGTAGACGAGCAGAATGAACCAGCCGTGGGTCCACCACAGCCGGAAGAGGGACGGCTGGGCGCCCATGTCACGGGCGACCGTCGACATGTAGGTCCTGCCGGGATGCATCATCCGGTCACCAGTCAGAAGCCAGCAGCAGGAGGTCGACGCGCACAGCCCAGGGAGACGACGCACGAATGGTCGACGCCGTATTGGATGCGGGCGGTGTCCTTAGCAAGCAGGTGGTAGTAGGCCGGCGTCGTCGGCAGCTGCATCCGCTTCTGGACGAGCAGCGTGAACCACATCGCCTGGATCTCGGCGATCGGAGGGATCGCACCTGCAGCCGACGAGCAGTCTAGGTCAGCTTCTCTGCGAGCAAGAAGGGATGCGCGCAAGGACAACGCACCGACACCGGGCCGGACAAAGCCGAGGAAGGCGACGTCTTGCTGGTCCGAAGCGACGATGTCGCGGATGTCGGCGTCCCACGGACGCGGGTACTCGGGGCCGAGCCAGTCGTTGAACTGCAGGCGGCGAACAGGTGATGATCAGCAGCAAGATGCGATGAGAGCGAGACAAGGACGAGCAGCATAGAACATGACCGACCTCTTGCCGGTAGCCGGTGGCGAAGATGACGAGGCTGCAGAAGCGGGTCGAACGGGCTGTCAGTCGATGTCGACACTGCAGGCCTGTGGGCACGGGCAGGAGCTACAAAACGCACTCGGGCTCGACCGTCTTGCCTTCACGGCGCTTGGCGACCTCCTTCCAGCTGCCGCCCCGCTCGCGGCACTTGTTCCAGTCCCACTGGACCTTGCCCCCGCTGTCGACGCGCTCGGGCCAGGGCATCATTTCGACGACGCCCTCGGTCGCCTGGTCGGCCGGTGGGTCGTGGTACTCGGAGATGAAGGACAGGAGCCGGGACCGCTTGCGGTACGGTCGGCTGCGGGTGACGTCGAGGTCGCATCAACACCGGCAAGGAAAGCGATCACGTGGCCAAGGCGAATGACAATTCGGTAGGAGTACGAACTTGATAAAGTGCATGGCCTTGTGACTCTTGTTGAGGAAGACGTAGGCCTGCGAAAGCGCAAAGAAGCGTCAGCTCAGCATCCGACCCCTTCGAGCTTGATCCATGGCTAAGAAGGGGCGACGCACCCGCCCAAGCCGCTCGTTTGGCAGCTCGCCGACCCACTGGTTGCAGCCAGCCTGGGTACCGGTGAGAAACCAGAGCACGCGCTTGATGACAAAGTCCGAGACGAACCTGGAAGCAAGCGAAAGGGCGTCAGCGACAGCAGCCGCGCGAGCGAGCAGCTAGGCCGGACGGACCAGCGGAGGTGCGAAGCTGCGACCCAGGGGTGGACGTGCGTCGTCTCAAAGAGGTTGGTGATGAGGCCGTCGATCGCGAGGTTGCCGTCGAACGTCATTCCGAAAAGCGTGAAGTTGTTGAGCTGCGTCCGAGGAGGGCGCAGAAGGGGAAGAGCATGGCGTCAGTGGAACAGAAAGCGGATCAGCGAAGAGAGCGCGTCCGGCGCACCATCTTCGGGAACGAGAGGAATCTGCAGTCAAAGAGAGGGTCAGCTTGCCGTCCTACCTGCGGGGCTGAGAAAGAAACGAGGAACGCACCCGCCGCGCGAGCACAGGTAGACCTCCTTGGCGCCGGCCTTGATGCTCTCGTACGCGAGGTCCATGCCCGTCTCGCCCGTGCCGCAGACCATGACCTTCTTGCCGGTCAGCTGGGCGCGGCCCTTGTACTCGGACGAGTGCATGACCTGCTTTGTCGGCGACGAGCCGATGTGCTGCGGCAAAGCGGTCACAAGTCGGAGGGATGTCAGGGCGCGATAGGGCGATGGGGACGGGGCGCGAGCGTGCGCACCTGGATGCCGGGAAGGACTGGCGTCTGCGGGATGACATGAAGGCCGGTACAGATGCAGAGGTACTGAACTTTGAAGGTCTCCTCCTCTGAGGCAAAGCGGCACGTTCGTCAGCGTCGTCTCGACGGCCGGATCTGCTGAAGCAGCCGGGCGCGCGCAGCAGTAGCAGCCAGCGACAAGGAAGGCGCACCTCCGTCATCGCCCTTGCGAACGCGGACAAGATGACCGCCCTCAACGCGGTTGACGCCAACGACGCGGGTCGCCGTCTTGATCCGGGGCCAGAGGGCAAAGTGATCGGCGTAACGGTGGAGGTAGGCGACGAACTCGGGGAGCGAGACGTGGTCGCCCTGGCTGAGCGGGAAGCGGAAGTCGCTGAACGCGGTGAGCTGCCTATTCAAGCGCGAATGCTGAGAGTCAGTATCGGATCTGTTCGCCGTACTCGTACAGAGATGACGAAAGCCCTCACTTGGACGAGACGAGCTCGGCCGACTCGTACGAGCGATAGCTGCAAGTCGTCGACAGGTGGAACGCGTCAGCTCTGGCCGAGGCGATGGGTTCCCCGAGCAATGACGGTCACGGACCGGAACGTCCCGCCGATCCCGTCCTCAGCTTCAAAGAGGACGGCATGGAGTCCGTTCTCCTTGAGCGTCTTGAGGGCGACGAGGCCGGCCGGGCCGCCTGAAGGGAGCAAAGGGGCACGCAGGTCGAGGTTAGCGAGTGGCGACAGAGCGGCCGATCGCCGAAAGATCGGCAGCGAGAGAGTCGCACCGCCAATGACAGCGACCTCGTAGCGAGTCTCGGGCGTCTTGCCGGGCATAGCTAGGGGACTGGGAGGAGAGAGGGGAGGGTTGAGAGAGGCGAGGGTGGGCGAGGACAGGAGACGAGGGGCGAGGGCGAGGAGCGATCTCGGGCCGTCTTGCTCCCGAATGACTATCGGAGGCAAACCCTCGCCGCGGACGAGGAGACGACGACGACGCGTCTCTGACGAGCAGCAGGAGGTGCTCTCTCGCCCTCGCCCTCAACCCGATCCCTCGTCACCACGACGAACCATGGCGCCCTCTGCGTCGGATCGCCAGGCCATGATGGCCGGCCTCCGCGACGTCGACGAGCGTGGCCAAGCGCGCGGGCCGGAGGACGCCCGGGCCAAGAGGCTGCGCGAGAACCAGGAGCAGCGCGTTCTGCGCGGCGAGATGAGGGAGCAGATGACCGAGGCGACTGGTGCGCGGCCGTCTGAGCTGCTGTGAGGCTTGCAGGGCAGCTCGTTGCTGACCTCAGGCGCTGCTCCTTCATCGCCGCTGCCGCAACAGACATCCGCAAGGATATGACGAACCTCTCGGCCGCCGACATCGAGGACTTCATTCACAAGGGCGACGCGCGGTTCGCCCGGGGTTTGTCCCGACCTCGCTTCGAGTGTCGGAGCCTCCTTTCGCGACTGACACTCTTCAACCCGCTTGGCGACCTACGCAGTCAACCGGCCGCAGGAAGCTGCTCTCGACTCTAAGGCCTTCATGACGACGGCTCAGACGGCGGCGCTCAAGGCGCGGCAGCTCAAGGTTGACCAGAATGCGTTCGACACGAACGAGTTCCTGCTTCGGTGGGTCCCTCACCTTGGCCTATTCCAGCGTCGAAGGGCCTGCTCGTTGCGATTGCGAGAGTGGCCGATCTGCGGCCTCCCTCTGACCTTACTCTCGGCCCTCCTCGCCTTGCTCGCAGGCTCAAGAAGACGCTCGGCCAGAAGCGCGCACGCGCCGCCCCACGCGCTGACGACGACACGGACGAGAGCGACGACGAGAGCGACGAGCTCGGCGACTGGACGGCCATCGGCTGGCTCGGCGTCAAGTATACGAAGCGGATCGTCCTGCCTGACTTTGCGTGCGTCTCTTCTCTGACTGCGTGGGAAGCTCGCTTCCGCGCTTTCCTACCCGCGCACGGACTTGCGTCCTCCCGCTCACCCAAAACTTCTATCCGCGCCGCAGCCTTGGTCCACTCGGTGTCACGCCCAAGACGCGGGCGACGCACAAGCGAGCCCGGCTCGAGATCTCCAAGGCCAAGCACGCCGAGCCCGAGGCCGTCGTCAAGGAGTCGACCAAGAAGGACGCCAACGAGTCGTCGACGCTGACCCACCTCGTCGAGAGCTGGCTCAGCGACGCCTACACGTACCACCTCGAACGCGATACGCCCCTCAACTTTTTCGAGTTTGTGTGCGTCGCGTGCGAGCGCCGTGCGCGTGTGTTGATCCTGGGAAGGGGCCCGTCGTTGACCAAGCTGCGACGAACTCCACCCGCAGCATCGACCCGCTGTCGTTCAACCAGACGATCGAAAACATCTTCTACCTGTCCTTCTCGATCGCCAAGGGCGTCGCCGCCCGTACGCTCGCCCGTTCCCTTCTCCTGTCCGCCTCAGTCCTGCGCTTTCGCTGACCGGCGATGAGGCCGGCCTACCCGACCACAGTCGACAACAACGAGGAGACGGGCATGCTCGAGCTCATGTCATCCCAGCCGGCCGACGCGAACGCGGCCGACGAGGGCGTCGCCAAGCTCCAGATGGTCATGGAGATGGACATGCAGACGTGGAAGGTCCGTCTCGACGGCTGCCTTTTCGATACTTGCACCTGTACCCTTCGCTGATCATGACCGCCTTCGGCGTGCTCAACAGGACGCAATCGAGATGTTTGACATCCGTGAGAACCGCTGGATCCCTCATCGGCAGCCGGTCGACCTCGAGCCGGGCAAGTACTACAAATGACCCGCTCGCCGTTGCGGGCTCGGCCTCCTCTTCCTCCACCATCGCGGTAGCCACAGCCTCTGTCGCGGCGGCCGTCGTAGCTGGCCATCTCCTCACCTCAAGCTCAAGCGGGAACCCTGACTTCGAACTAGGCAGGACGCCAACGAGCGGCGTCATCGGCCGCGGCGGCGACGGACGAATCGAGCTCGTCGGTCGTGACGAGGCATCACTCGGCAGAGTCCCGGCGGGAGTCAGCAGAGCTGAGGCAAAAGATCCAGCACTGGTTGGCCGGTCCTCAGAGAAAGTCGGACGGAGAGGCAGGAGAGGACGCACATGAGGCGCTTCGAGCGCTGGGCTCGCGCTCAAATATCGTCGAGGTCTCATGCAGGCAGACCCAAACGACAGCAGTCCCTCTTCCATGGCATGTGCCACAATCAAACACATTCAGAGGACGACGACAGCCACAAAGGAGCGAATACCAAGCCGAGGCCTGCAATGTGTCTCGAGACTTCTCTGACTTCAGCAGCACAGCCCACGACACGAGCGCCATGCCTGCCTGCCTCTTGGACCCGGCAAGCGGGACGGAAGGAAGCAAGGAGGTGGAGGGAAAGGCAGGCGCGCCGGAGGGGAGGGCGGCCAGCGGGATCTGTCGAAGGCTCTGCCGCCGGTCGGCGTCCGCGAGAAACCTTGGACCAAGCGAGAGCACCGTCGCATGGCATCTTGTCCGGCGCACCGGCACTGCTGTCGACCTGTGCTGC
>Ga0308160_10002389_pt1 | contig 22853 bp, 20 predicted proteins | sample PhyFR1_FD_201036 | JGI IMG/M metagenome (GOLD analysis project Ga0308160, IMG submission 201036) | Phyllosphere microbial communities from UC Gill Tract Community Farm, Albany, California, United States - DLSLF.R1 | ecosystem: Host-associated > Plants > Phyllosphere > Unclassified | place: USA...
TGGATACGGTGATAGTAGGTCTCTTCCAGATAGGTTTCATTCGGCGAGTCTTCCTGGTCATGTTTGTGGCTGGGATACGAACTGGTATTGCCCTCATCCGTATACACCTCCACCACCAGCAGGCTGTTGGCCGGTTCGCTGTCCGGCAGAATATTGTGCACCAGACGCTGGTTACGCCCTTTGCCACGATATTCGACGCCAACCTCCGCCGGGGTGATCAAGCGTGACGGCAGGTGCCCATTTCCCGGTGCGCTGCAGACCGCCAATTCCAAGGCGCTTTCCGCGCGCACTTCAATCTTGTCGTGATGCGGCACGTATACCGCGTAAGGCGGTGTGCGCTCAAACGGACTCATGCGTTTGCCGATGCTTGGGTATTGCGCACGTAGGGTGGTGAGGGAAGCAATGCCAGCGACCAATACCAGGCACAGCTCTTTGTTGCCGCTTTCCAACGGCAGCGACTGGCCAGCCTTAAGGTGATAGACATCAAACCCAACAAAGCGCCAGTTGGCATTCTCTGGGGTGACGTGCTGGATGCGGCCTTGAGCATTTGGCTGCTGGCACTTGGCAAGCAATGAAGGCATAGTGATTCTCTTGTAAATTGGCTATTCGGTAAAAACGACAACAGCCGCTACTCCCATTGGAATCACGGCCCCTGCTGCCTGAAGGATCTTAACCCAACGTCGGCATGCTGTATTCAGACACCGTTTGTTGCCCGGTAGGCCAGCGGACGGTGGCGGTTTTCATGCGGGTGTAGAAACGCACACCGTCGGTACCATGGACGTTCAGCGCACCGAACACCGAGCGCTTCCAGCCGCCGAAGCTGTGGAATGCCATCGGTACCGGCACCGGCACGTTGACCCCCACCATACCGGCCTGCACTTCCTGCACGAACTGGCGCGCGTAGTGGCCGTTACGGGTAAAGATGGCGCTGCCATTGCCAAATTCATGGCTGTTCACCGTGTCGATGGCGGTCTGGTAGTCCGGCACGCGGACAATACCCAGCACTGGTCCGAAGATCTCTTCACGATAGATACGCATATTCGGTTTAACCTGGTCAAACAGGGTGCCGCCAACATAGTAACCATTGGGGTAGCCCGACACCTGATAATTGCGGCCGTCGACCACCAGCGTTGCGCCTTCTTCCACGCCCAGATTGATATAACCCAATACCTTTTTCTGGTGTGCTGAGGAGACCAACGGCCCCATTTCATTTTCTTCGCCGCCCTGCTGAATGCCCGGGCCAACGCGCAGTTGGGTGATCAACGGTTTCAGCCTGACGATCAGTTTATCGGCCGTGTCGTCACCGACCACCACCGCCACTGGTAGCGCCATACAACGTTCGCCGGCAGAGCCGAACGCACCGCCCATCAGGGCCTTTACCGTCGCGTCGAGATCGGCATCCGGCATGATGATGGCCTGATTTTTCGCCGCGCCGAAGGCCTGTACCCGCTTACCGTGGGCGCTGGCCGTCGTGTAGATATGCTCCGCCACGGCGGACGAGCCGACAAAGCTCACCGCCTGAATATGTGGGTCGGTACACAATTGCGCAGCATCTTCGTTAGCGCAGTGCACCACGTTGAATACGCCGTCAGGTAGGCCAGCCTCTTTGAGTAATTCTGCCATCCGTACCGCAGCCGAAGGTGCCAACGCTGGCGGCTTGAGCACGAAGGTGTTACCGCAGGCCAGTGCGATAGGGAACATCCACATCGGCACCATCGCCGGGAAGTTGAACGGGGTGATACCCGCAACCACGCCCAGAGGCTGCATTAGCGAGAAGCTGTCAACGCCGCTGCCGACGTCCGCCGAATACTCTCCCTTGATCAAATGCGGGATACCGCAGGCAAACTCGACCACTTCAATACCACGGGTCAATTCGCCCAGCGCATCGGAGTAAACCTTGCCGTGTTCACTGACGATCAGCGTCGCCAGTTCGTCACGATGCTGTTCCAGCAGTGCCTTAAAATTGAACATGATGCGCGCCCGGCGCAGCGGTGTGGTGCGCGACCAGTCGGCAAAAGCCTGGTGAGCCACGTCAATGGCCTGCTTCACCTCCGTGGCAGTGCTCTGCGTGACGCGGCGTTCAACCTGCCCGGTAGCCGGGTTATGCACATCGATGGTTTGATTGCTGCTGCTCAGGCACACCTGCCCACCAATAAAGTTACCCACGGTTTTCATGTCTCACCCTCTTTTAAGGCCGTTGTCGCCAGATCGCCTGCGGCACTGTCCGCAGGCGGTAGCGTTTTCATCACACCGCTTGTTGGAGAGCCCCACAAGCAGGCTCAATCCTGACCGAATGAAGCAAACTCTATTTCATTGAAAAAAATGTTTCAAATAAATTATTTTAGAAAATTTATTTTTATTGCGGGAGATCGCAGTTTTGCCACGCTTTTGCGCAACGCCATGACGTGTCGGGAAAAAGCCGCCATTCCACTCATCCACAGGCCAGCGGGAATTATCCCTGACTTTTATACAGAAATAGGCAGCCAATTTAGCAATACGACAAAGCCTGACGCAAAGGGATAGCTTGGCAATGCCTGTTGGTTGTTTACGGTTTTTTTGAACTGGATCTAAAAATAAATATTTTATTATTCACTAATTATGAAATAAATGCTCTCGTTTAGCGAAGATTCACTCGACTACCATCGCCTGGATGACAGGCACGGTTCACACCCTTCTGCCTCGCTCTTCCCTACAACCTGCTGCGTGGATGGAAGCCAGGATAAAAATCGGAGTAACATATGTCACATCAGCGTAAGCATAATACCGGGTATATACTACGAATTTGCGGCATTGCAGCGCTCGGCGGCATTCTATTCGGTTACGATACTGCCGTGATCTCCGGTGTGATCGATGCCCTTAAAACCTATTTTGACCTCAGCTCAATCTAAACTGGCTGGGCAGTTTCCAAGGTAGTGATCGGCTGTGTCGTTGGCGCTTTTGGTGCCGGGCCGCTGGCTGCGCGTTATGGCCGTAAAAAAGCCCTGATGCTGGCGGCGGTGCTGTTTACCATCTCGGCTGTCGGCGCGGCCCTGGCCAGCACCTTCACCTGGTTTGTGATTTACCGTATCATCGGGGGTTTGGCAGTGGATATCGTCGCCATCGTCTCACCGATGTACATGTCGGAAGTCTCACCAAAAGATATGCGTGGTCGTGTGCTCAGCATGCAGCAGTTCGCCATCGTGTTCGGCCAAATTGTGATCTTCTACGTTAACTTCAAAATCGCCAGCGAAGCCTGGCTGGTAGAAATGGGCTGGCGTTGGATGATGGGTTCGGAAGTGATCCCTAGCGTGCTGTTCCTGATGCTGGTGTTTATCATTCCAGAATCGCCGCGCTGGAGCGTAATGGTCGGTCGTGACGATCAGGCTTTGGCGATGTTGACCAAAGTATCCAACGCTGCCCATGCGCAGAGCGTGCGGCAGGAAATCAAAGACTCGTTGCACCAGAATCAGCAAAAACTGCACTACGGTGACGAGCGGGTGTACTTCATTCTGTTTATCGGCTGCATGATCGCCATGCTACAGTAGGTCACCGGTGTCAACGTGATGATGTACTACGCGCCAATGGTGCTGAAAACCGTCACCGAAAATGCCCTGGAAGCACTGTTCCAGACTGTCTGGATCGGTGTGCTGCAGTTGGTCGGATCGGTGATCGGTGCCATGCTGATGGATCGCATGGGCCGTATCCCGCTGATGCGTTTCGGCACTCTTGGTGCCATCGTTGGGCTGTTAATCACCTCTTATGCACTTTACACCCAGGCTACCGGCTACTTTGCCCTGTTCGGCATGCTGTTCTTTATAGTGTTTTACGCGTTGTCATGGGGAGTGGGCACCTGGGTACTGGTGTCAAAAATCTTCCCTAACCGCATGCGTGCGCAGGGCATGAGCATCGCAGTCGGCTGCATGTGGCTGGCCAACTTTGTCGTTTCGCAAACCTTCCCGATGATCAACGACAACCCCTATCTGTTCTCTAACTTCCATGGTGCCTTCCCGATGTGGGTATTTGCCGTCTGCTGCCTGTTCAGCTACTGGTTTATCAGCCGCTATATTCCTGAAACCAAAAGCATCTCGCTGGAAAAAATGGAAGATATAGTGATGGCCAAACGCTATCGCCAGCCGCAACTCGAAACACAACGAACGCCGCTGTAAGTCGGCCACTCTCAGGTTCTCTCACATCATTTAGGAGTAGGGCATCATGGCCATTGCGCCAGGCCGCTTTTGCATCAACTTTTCAGCCTGGTAAACAAGTGCAGGCTCAGTAAAGTTGAGCTACGCAACGATATGCCGAGCGGCAAGGTGACAGATAACCTAAGCAACGATCAATTAAATGCTGTGGCGGCCAAATACAGCATCGAAATCATCACCATTAACGCCCTCGGCAGGTTTAACCTGCTGGACGACCAGGCCGAGTTGCTGAAAAACGCTGAGGCGCTATTGTCGCAAGCTCAGGCGATCCATAGCCAGACGCTGATGCAGCGCGGGCGATCAGCGCAGTGAGGAGGAGTAGAAACCGACACGCTGGCGACCCTGAAGCTGCTGGCACCGCTGTTGAAGCAATACGGCGTGCAGGGCTACGTCGAATCGCTGGGGTTCGGTATCAGTTCACTGCGTTCATCGTTGCTGACGTAGTCTCTGATTCGCGATTCAGGCGCGCCGTACAAAATCGTGCTGGATACCTTCCACCATTATTTAAGTGATGTGGCACAGCCTGAATTTGATACGCAGATTCAGATCGATGGTATTGGCCTGGTGCGCCTTTCCGGGGTGGAAGATGCGCGGATCAAAAGCGCGCTAAGCGACGAAGAGCGCATCATGCTGAGTGACCAGGATCGGCTGGAGAGCATAAAGCAGGTGCAGAATTTGGAGCGCCTGGGCAACACCGCCATTTACGCCTTTGAACCGTTCTCTTCGCAGTTGGATAGCTGGGCAGAAGCGGATATCGTACGTGAAATTCGCCAAAGTATCGCCCTGCTGCAAGGATGATGAACACAGCTAGTGCTAAAGTAGGAGGCAAACATGTTCGATTACAATGTGCCTAAATCAGTGTCCGGTTTTAGTTGACCGTTACAATCTGACGTTTGCCTACCAGCCTGCCAGGGGTATCGCCGGGAGCGATACCGGGTCATTTGAAGCACCCAGTATTACCTTAGCCGCTAAAAATGCCGATCACCTTAAGAACCTATCCCATTAGGCTATTTTGGCCCTGGGTAGTGCGCACAATCCCCACCTACTCCCTGTACACGCCGGTTGTTGCGCGCTGTCGGTGTCCGAACTGGCTGTAACAATGGACGCCTACCGGGGGTAGGCTCTAAGTGACCGGCCCTCCTGGCCGTCTATTTTGGGCGATGAATCGTTTAAACAAACTTCAGGGCGATCCAGTACAGGCAGCCGGAAAGCAGCATCGAGATTGGCAGAGTCAGTAACCAGGCTAGCAGGATGTTCTTCACGGTTTTGCTTTGCACACCGCCGCCGTCCACGATCATCGTGCCAGCAACCGCCGAAGACAACACATGGGTGGTGGATACCGGCATGCCGGTATAGCTGGCTATGCCGATTGATAAAGCGGCGGTCATCTGGGCCGACACGCCCTGGGCGTAGGTCATGCCTTTCTTACCAATCTTCTCGCCGATGGTGGTGGCAACGCGTTTCCACCCGACCATGGTGCCGAGTGACAGCGCCAGAGCCACTGCGACGATGATCCACATCGGCGCATATTCGACGGTCTCTAGCAGATCCTGACGCAAGCTCTTCAGGAGGCGTTGGTCAGCCGCAGAAGTTTCCGGCAGCTTGGCGACATTGTTCGCCGTATCGGTGATGCACATCAGCAGGCGACGCAGTTGGCTGCGTTGCTCTACCGTGAGTTGGCTGTAGCTCTGCAAATTGTGCAGTTGCCCCAGAGTCAGCTCAATCGTCGCCATAGCACGGGAGATGTTGCAGTGGAACTCAAGGGGTTGGTTTAACACTGCGTCTTCATCCCGGCTTGGCACACTCGGCGTCAAGGACACCTCCTGTGGCAGCGCATCGCCGTGCTGCTGGTAATACTGCTGTAGGTGGGAGACCGCATCACGCGTACGGGTGATGTCATAACCGGTGGCATTCATATTGACGACGAAACCTGCCGGCGCAATGCCGATCAGCACTAGCATGAGCAAACCGATACCTTTCTGGCCATCGTTGGCACCGTGCGAGAAGCTGACGCCAATCGCTGACAGGATCAGTGCGATACGAGTCCAGAACGGCGGTTTGCGTTTGCCATCGACCTTTTCACGTTCCGCAGGGGTCATGTGGATACGCTGGCGTTTTTTGGTGGCACACCAATAGCGGCGCAAGGCGAACACTATCAGCCCGGCGGCCAGCATGCCGACCAACGGCGAGATGAGCAATGACAGGAAAATGCCAATCATTTTCGGAACGTTCAATGCATCCACTATCGATGTATGGGTCATCAGGGCATTGGTTAAACCGACACCGATGATTGCGCCAATCAGCGTATGGGAACTGGAGGCCGGCAGACCGAAATACCAGGTGCTGAGGTTCCAGATAATCGCCGCCAACAGCATGGAGAACACCATGGCTAATCCGTGCGCTGAACTGACGTTCAACAACAGGTCGGTAGGCAGCAAATGGACAATGGCGTAGGCAACACTCAAACCACCGAGCATCACGCCAAGAAAGTTGAACAAACCCGCCATAATGACCGCAAGTTGCGAACGCATGGCACGGGTATAGATGACTGTAGCAACCGCATTGGCCGTGTCATGAAAGCCATTGATGGCTTCATAAAACAACACGAACAACAATGCGAGAATTAACATCAGGCTAGTATCGAAATCTAACCCAGTAAACAAATGCAGCATAAGTGTTAAGCCAGTTTGTGGACATGAACGCCGCGCATTATCAGTGACAACCGGGCCAGGGGAAAAGGAAAATATAGCATTTTTTTTATTTATAGATGTTGGGTTTATGTTATCGACATGAAAAACATAAAGAATATTAGTGTGGGATGAGCATCTAGCTAGGGTAATATTTCTCACTATGGCGCTGACAGCGTTAGAGTTTTACAATCTGCGGTTGTCGTGAATGTGGAGGTTAGTGTTGGCGAAACGGCATTATGGGGGGATTTTTGGCCGCGACGGTGGGTTTTATTCAGAGAGGCGCAGGTGGAACAGTTTGAGGTCGTAGTGATAGGTGCGGGTGCCGCAGGCATGTTTTGTGCCGCACAGGCAGGGCAACTTGGTTGCCGGGTGTTGCTGCTTGATAACGGTAAAAAACCGGGGCGCAAGATCCTGATGTCCGGTGGCGGACGCTGTAACTTTACCAATAAATACGCCGAACCGGCTGCTTATCTGTCGAATAACCCGCATTTCTGCAAATCGGCGCTGGCACGTTACACCCAGTGGGATTTCATTGATCTGATCAACCGCTATGGCATCGCCTATCACGAAAAAACGCTGGGTCAGTTGTTTTGCGATGGATCGGCACAGCAGGTCGTCGATCTGCTGGTTAACGAGTGCGCACTGGGCCAGGTGACGATACGTCTACGCAGCGCAGTGCTAGGGGTAGAAAAAACCGAGAACGGATTTGAACTGGCGCTGAATGGCGAAAAAGTGAGTGCTCGCTCACTTGTTGTGGCTAGCGGTGGCCTGTCGATGCCAGGGCTGGGTGCGTCGCCATTCGGTTACAAGTTGGCGGCGCAGTTTGGCCTGGAAGTACTACCGATGCGTGCCGCTCTGGTACCGCTTACGTTGCATAAACCGCTGCTCGAACACTTACAGATGCTATCTGGCGTCTCTGTTCCGGCGGTGATCAGCGCCGAAAACGGCGTCAGTTTCCGCGAAAGCCTGCTATTCACCCACCGTGGTCTGTCCGGCCCGGCGGTGTTGCAGCTTTCCAGTTACTGGCAACCTAGTGAATATGTGAGCATTGACTTACTTCCTGAATTAGATTTAGCGAGCTTTCTTGATGAGCAACGCCAGGATCACCCCAACCAAAGCCTAAAAAATACCCTGGCGCAACATCTGCCGAAGCGGTTGGTGGAATGCCTACAAACGTTGGGGCAACTGCCAGAGGCGACGCTGAAGCAACTGACCCCGACCCAGCAGATGTCGCTGGTGGGATCCCTGCAAAATTGGCGGCTCCAGCCAAACGGCACCGAAGGTTACCGCACGGCGGAAGTGACGCTCGGCGGTGTAGATACCAAAGCGCTATCCTCAAAGACCATGGAAGCCAACAAGGTGCCGAATCTCTACTTTATCGGTGAAGTGGTGGACGTGACAGGATGGCTGGGCGGCTATAATTTTCAGTGGGCTTGGAGTTCTGCCTGGGCTTGCGCACAGGCGGTAGCGGCGCAGAGAAAATAGTGCAAGACCTGTTCCCGTATCACAGGGTTGCCACAATGCCTTCAAGTGCTGCACGCTGCTGTTCCCCAAGTCTATTCTCTGCTGCCGCTGCCTCGTTTTCTGCCAGCAGTGTCTGCAAACCGACCAACCAATCATAGATATAAAAGGCGGTATTTTTCGTCGGCGTGGGGGCCAGTTTGGCCAGCCGCTGCTGGTTACCCCAATCTACCGCTGGCTGCGGTGGCGGGGTAAAGATCGGTTGGCCGTGATTGATACGGCTGAGAGGACGCAACGCCGCCTCGCGCTGTTGGAAGCCCAGCCAGGCGATGAAATCACCCAATATCGCCAGTGCCTGGCTGACCTGCCGCTCTTCGCCCTGTTCTGGCAACGCCCCAGCCTCCAAGGCGCGTTCCAATGCTGCGTCAATCCCCAGGCGGCAGGCGGCGTTAATCAATGCATCGACCAGCATCTCCAACTGCGGTTTACCAACATTTAACAGTGCCAACAATTGGGCATTGTCCGGCAGGCTACGCAGATGGTTGACCCAATCTGCGAACACCCGTTCAGCAAACGGCGAAATGGCAGGCGCTGTTGGCGTCACTGCGACGGCCTCTGCCTCGCCAAACAGATCGATCTCAATGTCCAGCGGCGGAGTGACGGTAACTGGTGTGGGTGAGCTGTGCGTTTGCTGCACAAACAGTTGGCGTAGCGTATCGCGCGGCAGCAGCAGCCACTCCAGCAACTCGCCATGTACACCGGCTTGCGCCTGCAAAGCGCGCAGCAGTTGCTGGCTGCGCTGTTGCGCTAACGGTGGTTCCGCGCTGGTGAGCCAGTTGCCAAGCAAGCTTTCGGTCAGTTCGCGTTGCAGCTCCTGTTGCATTTCAAGGATACGCGCTTGTTTCAATGCTGGGCGCATCTGATTAGCCAGATACGCCGTCATGCGTTGGCAGTCACGCGGATCCATCGCCAGCAGCGTTGCCCAACTGTCGCCTGCTTCACCAACATAGCGTTGAACGGCATCATCGGGGCGTGGTTTGCCTTTATGGCGCACATCGAACGGTGTGATCGCCCAGATTAAGCCAGGTTTACGGCGGCGGCGCTCGGTTGCATTTTCCCCCTGGGTTTGTTTGACCCAATAGGCGAGCGCATGGCCTGTCCGACTGGCGTCCTGCGGTGAACCAGCCGCATCGGCGATCAGTAGCAAATGGGTATGCAGGCCATCGGCACAGCGCATCAAGAGGTCGGCACGTTTCGCCTGTAACATACGCAGTGTCAGATCACTGCCCTGGCAGTAGATGCTAGCTGGGATATCGAGCAGTTCGCTATCGGGGGGCATTGCCCCTGGTGGCAGTATGGTGGTCACCTCGGCGGCTAACCATGCCAGGTCGGCCAGCGGGATGTCCACGGTGCTGCCGTTCCCCGCCAACACGGGCAGCGTTACCTCGGTTGGTAGGGTAAGGGTGCGGGTATGTAGAATGCCGGTGTCCGGTTCCAATATGTTGCCAGGGGCATATACGCGCCCACTGCCCCCTAGCGTGTGCAGGGTATGAGCCAACTGGCGGTAGTGGGCTGTTAGCGCCGGTTCCGCCCCCCACAGTGGTGCGAATAGACGCGCCCGATCATCAATGCTCAAATAGGGTGCCAGTGCGATGGCTTGCGGCCAGAAGTGTCGATCCAGTGCCTGTTGCCATTTGCCTCCGTAGCGACGAAAGCCGTCCCACAGCGCCAAAATAGTGTTGCTGTCCATACCGCTGATCGCGCTAAGTTGACGGTGGCGCTCTAGCCCATGCAGGTGAGCGGTTATCGCGCGCGCGTTCCAGTCCGGGCGGAAATCCTCCATGAAAGCAGCGCCGACCGCCATGGCAATCAATTGTGCTTCATCAAGCAAACAGATGGCGACTGGATAAGCGGGTGAGTTTTCGACGTCTGATGAACAATAACGCACCGTCAGGGCGGCATCTCCGGTTAACAGCTTGGCACCGGGTGCCAACGCTTGGAACAGGTGAATTTTGGCGGCGGTATTATGGCCATAGAGACCGATGGCCACAGACCGATGCGTTGCGTTGTCCAACTGTGTTGCCCGGTTGTAGCAGCGGCGCAGGCGAATAATCAGCCTGTCTGCTTCCCGGTTTAGGCGTGTGGACTGTTGCCGCGCGTCGGCTACCCAGTCAATCGCTTGAAGAATGCCGTTGCTGAGGCGGTTTATTGGATCGGAGGTGATAGATTTCATCGTTGATAAATGCTCCCGCTGTCTATCCAATAATGGGTTGCGCCAGAGGCGCTGGCAGCCAGAGTATTAAGTTTAAGTTGCAGTTTATGTGTGGATATTGGGCTGCCATCGGCCAGCAGGGCTTGGGCGATTTTGACGCCTTCTGCGCCTTGCTCGTCGCTGCTGGTAATGGCTAACTTCAGGGTGATTACCGTATCGCCAGCCAGTTTACGTGCTAACTGGGGATCGGTGATAGTGAGCGTATAGAGTGGCGATGCTGGCCAGCGCTCATTATCCAACTGGCGGAATCCTAAACGCAGGGGGCCACGCAGTTGGAAAGAGCGGGTAGGATCCAGTGCAAAGTCAGCGTGATCCAGATCGATATCGCGATAGTAGACGTTATCATCTGCCAGCATGTTATTGCCGTCCAGCATGCCTAGATGGCGAATAGTGGAGTAAGGCAGCAAATCCCCGACGTTAAAATAGAAACTTGCCAGGCGTAGATCGATGGCCAGCAGGCACAGCATGGCACCCACAGCAGCGGTGGATTTGGGGTTTTCGATACACCCGCGTCTATTAAATGGATACCAACTGCGGGTGTGGTAGCCCTCAAGTGGCAAGATACGGCTGGCGGGTAGCGGCTGCAACTGGCGCAATAGCGCCTGAACGCCTGGAAAGCGCGCCGGACGGCCAGTGAGTAGCAGCACATCGCAGGTGTATAGCGCCACAACTTCGGAGAGCAGACGCAGGCAATGGGCGATGCCGAGTTGGTCGGATAGGAAAGCGGTGTGCAAGGCGCTTAGACGGATGACTAGCGGGGTCTGCAAAATGTCGAAGGTGGTGGAACCCGCAGCGCGCTGAACTTCACCGTTGATAAATGCCAAAACCTGTGGGGTGGGTGTCTGTGGTAACAGTTTGCCTAGATTGGCGGCAATTTCCGCCTGTGCGTCTAACGGGTCGTAGTTCTCATATGCTGCGAGCAAAGCATGCCCGATAGGCATAAAAATTTGCAATGTGGCCTGCTGGCGCAACGTTGAAAATCCGTCCATGCGGCCTGCATTGCCAAACAGTTTATCCATCACGACCGTCGGTGCAGCGACGCCAGCGTCTTCGATCGCCTGCTGTATGGCGGGCAAGATAAACAGTTGAATGACATCCAGCAGAATATCATCGCCGGCGACTTTAAACCCTTCGCGGAATAACAGGCGCGGATTGATCTTGATGTTGTTGCCCACGCCATCATCCAGCACATATTGGGTGATGGCCAGGTCTGTGGTGCCGCCACCGATGTCGATGGAGGCGATGCGCAGGGATTTTCCCGCCGCTTCTCCCGGCGTCAGTGGCCGATCCGGCCTGGCCATAGCGGCAAAAAAGGCATCGGTGCGGCCGGCGAAATTCACCTGTGTTTCGTTATACAGATAAACCATTTGGCCACAGCTAGCCTCGTCCCATTCCATATGCACGTGTGGAACGGGAACACGGGTTTGCTCGCCATCGAACGGCGCATCCAGCGGGTGCCAACCCATGGCTTTCCAGACCAGGCTAATGGCCTCCTGCATACGGCGGCGGAAAATTTCACGTTCCGGCTTTGGCATCGCCGAAGGCAACGTCAGGATGATAGTGCGCAGGTGGCGTGGGGCGGTAGCGTTCGGCATTTTCGTTCGTTGGGCGACGCTGTTGATCTGCATCAGTGCTTGTGCCAGCAACTCGGTCAGCATCAGGGTCATTACCGCACTGCGGCTGTAATGAGCGGCAAATACTGGCAACCTTTCCGCTAGTGGCAACGCAGACAGCGGCACGCCTTCGTCATTGATCAGGAAAGTCAATGGCGCTGCGGCAGCCATTGGTTCTTGTGTGCTGTTAAACCGCCAACCGGGCGTATAACGCTCTTCATCCCACAGATAGCGGCGTGGGCTGGAAATCCCGGTAGTGCCTTCATTGCCCGCCCGCTGTTGCGCCAACTGTACTGCTTCTCGGCCTACACGGGTGATGGAAGGCCAGATAAAAGCATCATCGCGTCCGCTCTGGAACGAGTAGCTCGGTTTGCCAAACGTGGCTTGGGAGAACTCTACCCGGCTTTCGAACAACTCGTTGTAAACACAGTGTGGCGCGGACAGCGAGCGCAACTGCAGTTCATAGGTCTGCTTCAGGCCATGGTTTTCTTCTGGATGGTCTTCGACCAGCACGCCGCAGGTATGAGAATTGCCGACATCCAGAATGACGTCCACGTTGACGGCAGGCTGTTGCAACGTGGTGCCGATGATCTTTATCTGTGGCACCGCCAACTGGCTGCCAAGCATGTGCAACAGATTGAGGTAATGCGCCTGATACTCGAAGGTTTTTAGCCCGGTATCAAGCGCCGTTGTGGCACGTTGTTCCTGTATTGTTGCACCTTGGGTAAAGGCTTCGCGCAGCCAGCCATCCACCCAGGTGAGATCGAGGAACTCGCCCAGATCATGGTTACGTTGCGCCAGCGCGAAGCTAAGTCCGGTATTGAGATCGCTCTCGCTCGGTGCCAGCCTCTCCTGGCTCGGCGCAGCGATGCGGGTGTCAAAAGCCAGCACCACCCGCAGCGAGTTACCGTCCTGATCGGGCGCATCCAACTCAATGATCTGCATCCGCGCCCAGTTTTCTGGCCCGGCTAAAAACGCGCCTGATGGGGTGTAACGAAAGAAAGGCAGCGGTAGCCAGGTTTTATCCAATAGACGCAGTGATTGTTGCAGTGGATAACTGAATTCCGGGCGTACCACCTCCGGGGCTTGCCCTGTTTGGGCGGGCAACAAGTATTTGCCGCTGTCGCCATCCCATTGCAGGAGCAATAGCGGGCCGCTCGCCGTTTGACGGACAAACTTGCCAGGGAAGTCGGCATCCAGAATTGGCGTCAGAGCAAAGTCCAGAAATTGAATGCCGCTGTCCTGAATCAGCGTAATGCTGTGTGGGAAATCGGTAACGGGTGCCAACATCATTTATTCTCGCGCTTCAACATCATGGGGTAGGTTGTTTCCGCATTGTAGCGGCCGAAGCACTCTGCTGGCCCGGTTTCATTTTGCTTACAGGTGATTTCCGGCAGTGTGTAGCGGCTACCATCGTTGCAGCGTGCTTTGGTGCGGCTTTTGATCACCAAATTGCCTGATGGCATCAGCCCAGCCTCAATGGATGCCCGGCAACTGATGGCGTTACCGTTGCCGTGACGGAGACTCACGGTGCCTTTACCGCCGTTTAGGTGGTATTGCAGGCTGGGGTATTTATCGCTAAAGGGGACTTGCAGCGCCACTGTGGCTTGCCATTTGCCGTTTAGAAAACGGGTAGATCCGGCTTTGACCGACTCGGTGGGCAGCACCAGTAAGTTTTTATCCGCCGGTGGCAAGGTGACGGGTTCTGGTGGCAAGTTGACGGGTTTCGGCGGCAAGGCGACGGGTTCTGGTGGCATCAACGTCGCAGGCGCTAACGGCAGTTGCAGGCTAAGCGCTGGCACCGTGAAGGGGGCCAGCGGAGCGGGTTGTTGCACTGCGGGGATTGGCGGCAGCGGACTGTTAAGTTGGCTAAGCCAGCCGACCAGCAGAGTAAGCAACATCAGCGCCGCTACTATCCACACATAGCGGTGGCGCTGCTGGCGTGCTGGTGGTGCTGTGGCTGGTGTTTCTGGTGCTGGTATTGGTGGCATTGTTGGTGGCGTGACGGCTGCGGGTTTAGACACCGGTTTGGGTATGGATATCGCCACCTTACGTGCTGCTGTGGCTACTGGCATCGGTTCTTCTGCCGGTTCCTCGGCCAGGCGCAGGCAGGCCAGAGGGTCGTCCTGGAATTGTGCTTGCGGCTTGATAAAGCCCCAAAAGGTCAGCACCGGTTTATCATCAACCAGATAGACATGGTGCTGATCGGGGATCTGCATCGCTTTGGCTAATAATGCGCCGAACAGACGTTGGCTGGGGTGTTCGGTGTTCTGCGTTTGGGCGACTAGAGTAAGGAAGGTCGACAGGTGGCGCTCTAATTGGTGTAGAGCCTGCATGCGTTGAGCATCGCTGGCTGCCAGCCAAGAAGTCACTTTCCCTGGGAAAGGGGCATACCAATCGATGCGAGTCCCTGCCTCGTTGGGTTGGGGGATTGCCAGGCAATCGGCGGCCAACGGGTGCTGGCGAATGCGCAAGGTTTCCCGCAACTGTAGCGCACAGGCGTAAACCGGTTGTCCATTTTCGCCCAATGCAAGCACATCATGCATACTGCCACTGCGTAAAAAGGGTTTCATCACCGCAAAGCACCTTATTCTGTACCGCACTACCCAAATTACTGGCGCTACATCAAAGCGGCCAGTCAAGTGACGGGTTTAAGCGTATAAACAGTCATGATAACCCAGGATGCAAACAGATCAAAAGGTCAAAGACAAGCGTAAAAATGTACTTCATTGCCGTTATCGGCATCAGGTAGCTATTTTTTTTGCTGTACTGTCAAAATTATGGAACTGGTTTTGCCAGCATGTCCAATTTGATATCAGCGTAATTCCCTAGCGAAACTTACCCGCAGTCACCTGACTGAAGATCGTTATTAGGGGGAGCGTTTGCATGGGTGAAGATGATTTGCCTCTCTGGCGTTGTATCTTTATTTTATGCTGTGTTGACAAACCCGATAGCTATAAAGAGATTGGTGATGGAAAGTGATAACCATAAAAAAATTAACCGTCGGGAAACGTATGTTTTATATACAAGCCGCTTATTTGGTGCACCCAACATCACACGCGACTTGTTTCGCGCTCACATGACCGCCAACGTCGCTCATGTGCCATTGCGTGACATTGCCTGATATAACCATCAGCAATTTAGAACCTATTCCATTAGGCTATTTTATTTGCCATTTTGGCCTGGGCAGTGCTGACAATCCTCATGCACTCCCTGCACTCCCTGCACTCCCTGCACTCCCTGCACTCCCCGGTTGTTGCGCGCTGTCCGTGTCCAAACTGGCTATACCTACTGGGATAGGTTCTAAGTTGAGGCGATGTTTCCGTCCCCACAGAGGCAATCAAAGGCCCTACGCCTTTTTCGCATTGTGAATAGTATGTGGGGGAAACACCGCTGGTACTGGGCGCTATGGTGCCTTTGGCCACCACATCCAAGTGCGATGCGGTGGGTCAGAGGGTATCCGATCATGATCCCTGCACTTCAGTTCAGCCCCATCTGATTTAATAGTACTCTGCTCAGTTCCGCGTTCTTACGCAAATTAAGCTTGCGCATCGCCGAGCGTTTGTGGGTGCTGATGGTTTTCTGGCTACGGTGCAGCATGTTTGCAATAGTGCAGGCGGACATACCGGTACTCATCAGTCGCAGCACTTTCTTCTCGCAATTGCTCAGCGCGGCGATGCGGCACTGCTGGCATTTCCACATGTTCCCGACGTGCAGATCTAACCAGGGTTGTTGACAAAAGTGCGTCAGTGCCTCGTGCAGCTTGTTGCAGATCACGTTGGTGGAATCACGCCGGTAGATGCTGAGCAAAAGGGGGTAGGTCTGTATATAGTGTTGGGTGCTGTCGTCCAGAATCACAATATTCAATCGACGATGCGGTGGCGTCTGATATTGGCTCTGGTAGCAACAGGCGCATCCCCAGCGATTTTCCAGCGTGCGGAGCACTATCTCAACCTGCCCAGGTTCCTCCGATGCTAACTGAGGATACGTATGATGGCATTCATTCAACGCATGCAGATAATCCTCCAACAGCAGGCGTAATCCTTGCAGGTAAAAATTGTTGCTGTCAAATAGAGTGAATTGAATTTTTCGCATGGTTTACTCCTCGAAGCGTCCATGTTGTGTAAAGCGTTGGGGTGTCATAAACATGCATGGCAACCGGCAAATGCCAGGACGTTTTTTGTTTGCCTATAGCACGGCTTCTTCAAGAAGCCGTGCTTATTGATAAGCCAACACGAAGTTGGCCACAGAATTGAACTCGCCTTCGGTAATGGTTTTATTCTTAATGGCGCTCGGCTGGCCCTGCACATAGGCGGCGAAGTTCAGCACGTTGTGACCCTCTTGCAACCTTACCGTGCTACTCGCCTGGTTGAGATCAATACCCGTTCCCTGATGATCAAACAGGGCGATGGCGGCACCCTGTACGCCATTGTTGATCGCCAGTTTGCCTGGCAACTCAGGATCTTCAATACCACTAAAGATGATGTTGACGGATTTAAATACCGTGTTTTTGCAGTCCATCAGCTTGATGGTGAACGGCACCGGAGCCGTGTGACCATAGCGGTACAAGGTGGTGACGATCGCCGTACCCATGTCTACCAGTTGGTCGGCCGACTGTGGCTCGATATGACATGGCCGACTCACCACGGTGCCGTGGAACTGTAGCTGTGCACCGTACAGCTCGGTATCTGCCGTGGCTGACAAGGTGGCAAACCACCAAAGGGCGCAGCCCAATATCGCTAAAGTATGTAGACGCATCTTCTGTTTTCCCTCAGTTACTGGAATGACGCCACAATAGTGGCTGACGCGTTGAACTCCCCTTCATCGATCTCTTTGTTGCCGTTGGCCAATGGCACCGCCAACAGATTCCAGGAACCGCCATTACCGATATTTGGCACTGGATAAAACACGTTCGGGATAACCAATTCACCGTTATGTGTGAGCTGGATACCGAGATCACTCTTGTTAGTTTTAAATGCGTTATCGTTAAAGGAAGCGGCTGTACCGGAGACCGCTAATTTGATATTCAGGCTGCCGTCTTCAAAGCTGCCACCTGCGCATTGGAAGTGCACCGGAATGTGCTGCGGATAGCTCGAACCGTTTAGGTTGCTGCCGCTGATTTCACCGAACTCTACGTTGATCAACTGGCCTTCGTTGACAACGCATTTGTCCGGTACAAAGAGTATGGCGGACTGAATATACACTTGTGCCATTGGGTTAGGGCCGAATCCAGCGTCGCTCGATCCTAAGCGGCCATATAGCTCGATAATTTGCCGATCATTAATCTGCACACCGTTGATGATCTTTTTGCGCACCCGGAAGGTGACACGACCTTTTGAACCACTTCCGTATTCGTTTACCTGAACGTAAGGCGGTGTACAGGAGTATCTGAAATATTCATTGGATTGGTTGTAAAAAGGTACGGTGACATAGGTTTTTTTATTGCCGGCGATCCAAACCTCGGCCTTTAAATCAAGGAACTCATTCAGTTGCAAATAGCCGTGGCCATAATCAGAGGCAGGCAGCGAGGTATCCGATTTATAATAGTGCGGGCTTTTAGGAATAGTGGTGTCGCAATAAGCTTTGCCGCTATAACTACCGCCCAATGTATAGGTGAAGAGCTTGGTAAAGCCGATCTGGTTGGTGATGTTGCTTGAGTTTAAGTTAATATAAAACTGTTTTGGCCCGCTATCCGGTGTTACATAGCCGTTGGCACATGCAGCGGGAGGTAACAATGCGAGCGCCAGCAAGCAAATTTTAACGTATGGGTTTTTCATGCTATCGAACCTCACAGGTAAATCACCTGAATATGCGCCACAGCGGCAAAGCCTGCTGCCATTACCGCCCGCTGGGTAGACTCCACGTTGGCGGTGAACCACAGTGTGTTGTTGCCAGGATGTAGAATGTAGGGTCGACTTTGCTGGTTCAGAGCCAGCGCGTGACCCTGCTGATCTTTCAGCCGCAGACCGATGCCCTCTACCCCGCCGCTCAATTTCAGCAACTGCGGATTATTGATGTCGCTTTCGCCGAGAAACACCAGCGTGGCGGCCTGTTCACCCTGCAAATAGAGCCGATTGGCATCGCCGTTACGTTGCCCGGTCGGGTTATCCACCAGCGCCCGAGCACCCAACAGGCAGTTGCGCAACGAGAGGTGAAAGCGCACTGACGGGCTCTGATCGCCAGCATTTTGCAAGTCGCGGATATTGACATCACCTAGATCGATGGACTGATCCTGGCTGTCCGGCGTCAGGCTACAAGGTGAACTGAGCAAGCCACCATGAAAACTGACGGTGGCGGTAGTGCCCTCGATCACGCCCAGCGGTGTCATCGCCGGTGCACTGCCGCTAAATAGCAGTACATAAAACAGTAAGGCCAGGGATCGCAGGCGACCAGTGAATTCATCCATGCGTGATCTCCTTATTTTTTTCTGTCGCCGCGCTGCAGATGTCGCCGCGACAGGCGAAGCGCAACTCGGGATGTCCGCCGTAGTCATTGATATAGGAGACGACAAAACTATTCAGCCTGTTGTCGCCCAGCCTGATATTTTCGCTGGATTTAGGTCTCAGCATCAGCGGCTGGAAACCGGCGATCGCGCCGCCGCCCTGTTTCTGCGTCTGGTGCGTGATGCCAGTCAGAGTGATGTAAAACGGCGTTGGGTTCTCGATGGTGAAACCGCTGTTGCTTTTACGAAAAATCAGCTTTTCCTGCCAGATTTCTCCTCTAGGTGCGACGATGGCCTTGGGTCGGTAAAACAGCTTGATCTGCGTTTGCAAAGCCAATTGCATCACATTGGTTTTGGTGCTCTTCGGCGGTATCTCGCGCAGGTTAAAATAGAACACCGATTCGCGATCCTGTGGTAGATGCTCAGCCTCCGGGGTCTTGGTAATACGCACTACGCTGCGTTCGTTTGGTTCCACCCGTTGCAGCGGCGGCAGTACGACTAACGGTGAGGTGATCTTTTGGTGTTGCTCATCTTCCAGCCATGACTGAGCAAGGAATGGCAACGCTTTGTTCTCGTTTATGATATTCAGGCTGATGGACTTGGCGTCGCTCAGGTAGACAGCACGAGTGCGATCCAGAGAGATGGCTGCGTTGGCGGCTGGCACCGCAGCCATCATAACCAGGCCAGCGGCGGTAAGCAGGGTTGTCGAGTGTAGGTTCATTTCATCAGTTCTCAGTGTTACGGATTATAGTTTGGCGCATGGTAGCAGCAGCGGAGCCAATGGTTTGGCAGCATCCGGGATCAGGATGCGGCACTGGTGCCGGTTTTCCCAAGCTACATCCAGTTGTTCTCCCGGCTGCACGCCGGTCAGGTAAACTGATCCGCCATCATTTACCACTGCCACCTCACGCCCTTTTTCACTCAGCACGGTGGCACCGAATGGCGGTTCGCTACCATCGGCTAACCGAAGGGTGGCGAGTAGTTTGCGGCCTTTCACCACCTCAAAGTGGCGATAGCCGATGGCACCTTCGGTTAGCGTGCTATTTACCACGGCGCGGGTTGCCTCGATATCATCCGCCAGTGTGTTAACGTCAATGCTGGTGTCGGTGTTGTAGTAACTGGTGATGTCGGAAATCACCGCTAGCCCGAAGCGGTTGCTGTAGGTGTGATCGTCATTGATCGGTACGCCGGCGATGCCATCGGTATCTAGCATTATCCTGCTGCCGCCATTGCTGGTGTTCTGGTGCGCTGCTACCCCATGACGGGTGGCAGTTAGGCCACCACGGAAGGTACCGCTGACTGAGGAATAGCTACCTAGCTGGTAGGCGACGCTAGCGTTGAGCGAACCGAACGAGGCGTTATGGGTGTAGTAGGCGTGCGCCAACGGTTTGCCGGACTGATTGAAGCCGCCACTGACCTGCCAGGTATTTTTCGGGTCGGTATAGTCGTTGTAGGATGCCATCTGCGTGACATCGTTATTGGTGGCTTGCAACGAATAGCCAATGTTCCGACGATCACCGATAGGCACGCTGAAGTTCAGCATCACGTTGTCATCGGTACGGCTCTGGTAGTGAGTGCGATAGGCCGACAACGATGCGGTGATATTGCTGACATCGCCCATGCTGAACAGTTTGCTGGCAGACAGCCCGTAACGATCTTGTGTTCTGGTGTCCCAGTAGGTTTGGTGTGAATAGGTTAGGTAGGCGGTGATCGCTTTGGTGCTGTCTTCCGCCATAAAGGTCTTGCTGGCGGTGAGGATGTACAGCTCTTTTTGCCGTCCATAGTAGCGCCCATTGTCGGCGTTGTAGCGTTCTTGCAGGTACTGCGACATGTTCATGAATCTGCGCTGCGAGAAACGGTAGCCAGCGAAGGTGATCTGGCTGTTCAGTTCATCGAAATGCTTGGCATAGTTGACCTTGAACGACATGCCGCTGGCAGTGGGTGCGCCGGGCAAGCGGGCAATGGACTGGGTAATGTCTACCGACATGGCACCGAACAGGTTGAGATCGCGGCCCAGGCCGAGCGCCCAAGCGTTATAGTCGTTGCTGAGCAATGCGCCACCGTACAGTGACCAGGCATTGCTCAATCCCCAGGAAAAATCGCTAGCGGAAAACAGCGGCCCTTGTGTGCGGTGATCGTAAGCCGAAGGTTTACCCAGCGCTACGTTGTAGCGCACGTAGCCGGGGCGGGTCAGGTAAGGAATAGTGGCGGTATCCACCTGGAAGGTAGAGATGCTGCCGCCTTGTTCCTCCACCTTAACGTCCAACCGGCCACGCACTGAACTGTTGAGATCTTGGATGGCAAACGGCCCAGCGGGCACCGTGGTTTCGTATAGCGTGTGGCCTTCCTGCGATACGGTGATTTTGGCGTTGCTTTTGGCAATGCCACGGATTTCCGGCGCATAGCCTTGCAAGTTTGGCGGCAGCATGCGCTCGTCAGTGGTTAGATTGATGCCGGTGAAACGGTAAGCATCGAACACCCCAGAGTCGAGGTAAATTTCACCCAGCGTCAGTTTGGCGGCTTGCATCGGCAGCGCGCGATAGGCATAGATTTGGTTCCAGTCGAAACGGCTGTCGCGCTTGTCCGCTTGTTGGTTGGTGTTGATCTGATAGTCAGCGCGCAGTCGCCAGGCACCCAGATTGGCACCCAGCGTACCGTAACTACTGAAGTTTTCAGCGGTGTTGTTATTGTGGCTTTGCTTGCTGAATTGGCCGCTAAGGCTGTAGTCCAGCAATAGGCCGGGGATGCCGTCATCCCACTGTTCGGGTGGTGTCCAGTTTGGATCGGAATATTTCATCCAAGCTTGTGGGAGGGTGATCGCCAGCACGCCACTACCAATGTGGTCAGAAATGGTCGCGCCCTTAATGTTGCTGATATCGGCGCAACTGTGGTGGTGCCATAAGGTGATCTTCTTGACAACCTCTTCTTTCAGCGCCATTTTTTCCACCAGATCGGGGGGTAAGCACACCCGGCTACGTCCTTTGTTGTCCGGCGACGGAAAATATTCGATACTGCGTTGCGGCAGTGTTCTCTGGTTGATTTTAATGTCTAACAGGTAAGTGCCAGGCATCACGTAGTCGGCATCGGAGAAGCGGGATAGATCCACTTTGCTGCGGTCACTGATATCCAGTACATCGATATTGAATTCCGTGGTCGCAAATGCCGAACGCACCCAGAGGGAAGATAGCATGACGATGATGGGTAATTTTTTCCGTGTCGGTACTGACGTCATAAAATAATCACTCAAGGTAAATCCGCGTCTAATAGCAGGTCATTGGGTATGACCTGAGTAAGTATTTCGTCAGGCAGCGCCTGCTGGCGATGCTGGCGGGAAATCGGCTAAAGATATGACAAGGTGAGCCTAGCCAGCGAACTGAACCTGCCTGCCCGCGCCTTATCAGGATGAATGCGCAACTGAGTACCGAAGCGCAGCGTATTATCGCCAGCGACACTCAGGTAATCCGCCGTGGTGCTGCCAAGTGGGATGGGAGCGCCCGTGCTGTTCAACAACTCAATGGCGATCCCTTGTGCCTCGCCATAAACGCCGAGTAATTCGGGGTCTAGGCTGTCAGCTATGCCATCAAAAGTGATATTGGCTGTGCGATAAAGAAGGCCGGGTCTTACCCTGCTTGCCAACTCGCAATTTATTAGCTTGATCTCAACGTTGCGGCGGCTACCCAATAGCACCGGCTGGGCACCTTGTGCCGCGTCTCTCATCGAAATCAGACCAAAATCGACGGATTGATCCACGTTTTCGCCAGCGATGCCGCACGGCGTTTCAACGATCTCGCCACCCAGGCTGATCTTGCCATGTCCCTGTTCCTTCGCTAACGCCGCCATGCTACAAACGCTGAGCATGATAAGCAGTGCGGCCCAAAAGTGGGTGGTCATGTTGGGTCTCTCTCTATCCCATTACCGGTGTTGCGGCAGGCATAAAACCGGGGGAAGCCATCGAGACATCCCCCAAAGGGGTCTTACAGGTAAGCCAGCGTGAAGTTAGCCACGCTGGTAAAGTCACCCGGCACTACGGTGGAAGAGGCGCTGCTACCTTGCAGGTAAGCGGCAAATTTCAGTGAGCTGTCACCCTTGTTCAGAGCCTGACCCACAGTTTCAGTACCTAGCTCAACGTCTTTGGAGTGAAGTTTGTCATAGATCATGATACCCGCCCCGGATGCGCTACCGATCAGTGCCAGC
>Ga0308160_10002390_pt1 | contig 22845 bp, 26 predicted proteins | sample PhyFR1_FD_201036 | JGI IMG/M metagenome (GOLD analysis project Ga0308160, IMG submission 201036) | Phyllosphere microbial communities from UC Gill Tract Community Farm, Albany, California, United States - DLSLF.R1 | ecosystem: Host-associated > Plants > Phyllosphere > Unclassified | place: USA...
GAGGAGGGATCAGCAATTGGGCTCAGCGCAGGGGAGAGCTTTTGGACGCACGCCGAGCGAGCAGTGACCGGGCGAGTCCTGAATGATCAGCCGCGACGAGTCGCCCATGAGCTGGTTGATTTCCCGGGCAGAGGTCAGCGGTGTAATGGGGTCGGCCGTGTTGCCGACGACGAGCATCGGCTGCTTGAGCGTCGCGTTCCAGGGTCCGGTGAAACGAAAGCCGGCCGGCGGGTCCATCCGCTGGGGCCAGAACTCGCACTGGCCATCGGGTTCGACGAGGCTGACGCTGCCGCCGAAATGCGGGCTGACCTCGCTCAGGACGCGGACTATCTCGTCCGCCATGCGCTCGGCCGAGACGCCGTCCTGGCGCCTGACCGGAGGCGAGTCGGCGCAGCCGACGGCGACGCGCGAGAGCTCCGACTGGCGCGAGCCGGTGTAGATGCCCGAGTGCGCGTACTGGAAGAGCGGGAGGGGGTCGTCGTCAAAGATCGCCTTGGCGAACAGGGAGGCGATGGCGGGCCAAGAACGGGGTCCGTTGGTCGACTGGTACAGGCGCGCTAGGCAGAGCGACGGCTTCAGGTCAGCCGTTGGGTGCGAGGACCGCCTGCCGAGACGGGCGTACCTCGCGCGATCGACGAGTGGAGGATGCCGACGTCTCCATCGGGCGTGATGACAGTCTGGGGCGTCTCCCACAGGCCATCAAGGTATCGCTCGAGACGACGCTCGATCTCCTTGCCGTCGGGATCCTTGTCGCTCGCGAGAGCAAGCGCGCAGGCCTCAGGCCCTGCGGCAGCGCAGTCGCGCAGGAACCAGCCGTAGGTGCTCTCGGTCGAGTTGAGCCAGTTGTAGAGCATCAGGTCCGAGGCACTGTTGGCCCATTCCGGGGACGAGGCGACGCCGTCGATCATGACACGGCCGATCTTGGCCGGGTCGAGCATGTTGACGAGGTAGGCGCCGAGGATCGTGCCGTACGAGAAACCGACAAAGTTCACGAGCGCGTCCGGACCGGCCTGCAGGGAGTACAAGGGATCAACTCCATATCCATGGCGACGAGGTGCCGCAAGCGGACGCACGATGACCTCGGTCATGCGCTCGATGTCCTTGACGACGCTCGTGGTGCCCATGAACCAGAGCTCGTCGCCCAGCTTTGCCTCGCAGAGGCCAAACTCGGCCGCCTTTAGCGCGCGCATCTCACGCGTCTGGTCGAGGAAGGCCTCGCGCGCCCAGCGCTTGCCTCCTGAAGGCGGAATCGAGTAGCCCTCGTCGAGGAGAGTGTGGGCCTTGAAAGCGGTGAATGACTCGGGGCTGGGGAAACAGTTGACCGCGGGCGTCGAGGCGCCGATGCCCCGGGGATCGAAGCCCTGCGATGGCGGTCGGGTCAGCAGCGAAGGTCGGGTCAGCAGCGAAGTCGGCAACCTCTACATCCCCGAGCTCGCGCGGTAGAAGGGAAGCCCACGATGACATCGTAGCGGCCCTCGAGCAGCTCGTCGAGTGGGAAGCGGAACGCGAGATTTACGCCGCTGCGCGCGCAAGAGTGACCGTTGTCAGCCAGCGTACTTGCAGCCCTTCTGACGTGAGAGCGGATGACGTACGAGCCGCCAGGACCGCCTGGATTGATCCATAGGACGCCCTCGTACTTATCAGCCGAGACGCGGGCGGGGATCTTGGCGAGCGCGAGTCGGTGCGAGCCGCGGGACGGGTTGGCGTAGTCGGTCGGGACGTCGATAAAGCCGCAGCGATAGGGCTCGTCCTCCCGACCGGGGCAAGGCGCCCAATCGACGGCGGTGGCATTGCCGCCAGGTCGAGGGTGCTTGCTCGATGGCGCGGGCAATGGCGCGGCGGCGGCGGGTAGCCGGCTCGTCCTGATGGCGCCCGCGATGAAGGCGCAGCCGAGGAGGAGGGATACGAGGATAGGGCGGGATCGGCGGCGGCGTGGGGTTGCGGCCTGGGGCTGCCAGACGAGCTGCCTGGCGGGGTTGGGTAAGAGTGAGGTCTTCTCCGACGACATGCTGCAGAAGCGACTGAAGGAGATGAGCGTCTTGGGAGCAAGTCAGGGGGAGACGAAGCGGACTGGCGACCGCGACGGCCGTCCCGCATGGCGCAGCTCGACGCCGGGCGAGGCCGACGGGGTCGTGCTGCTGGCTGAGACCAGGGCAGCTCAACCTCTGCGCGTACCGCCTTTCTTCGTGATGCGAAATCTCGAGGCAGGCAGTCAGCATGAGCAGCGGGCTGAGGGCCGTTCGCTAACCCAAAGACGATGGGGTCGGGTCGCTGCCAGCGCCGTGCTGTGCCGGCCGGAAGCCCGTCTCGGCCCAGCAGGGCGCGCCAGCGGAGTTTCAAACCGGGCTGAATGAAGCCCGGCGGCGGCGGCGCGTCCCGACGGGCGAACGACGCGTCGCTGCTGCTGCTGCCGTCCGACCCTTCTCGCCAACGACTCGACGACGCCAGGACCTGCTCCCTCGGCCCCTCGACGCTCGACAGCTCGCTTTCTCGCCAACAGCCAGTCACCAAGCAAACCACCCTGCCCCGCATGTCGTCGTCCCGCGCGGCCAAGCTAGCGGAGCTCAAGGCCGCTCGGTCCGGGTCGTCCTCGCGCGCCTCGCAATGGAAGGCCTCGTCGGCCTCGTCGGCGGCCGTCTACGACGAGGTCTCCGAGGCCGACTATGACGTCCTCGTACGCAAACGGCTCGAGCAGGACGACTTCATCGAAGACGACGACGGAGGAGGTTATGCCGACGACGGCCGCGAGGACTGGTCGGGCGACGACGAGCGCCGGGCCGCCGATGACAGCGAGGAGGAGCACGATCGCGAGGACCGCAAGAGTACGTTTCGGCCCCCTAACTGCGTCTCGACCGCATCTGGTCCGACCGGCCTACCACTCCTCGGTCTGCGGGGACCGGTATAACGTATCTCTTTGCACAAAAGCTGACCTCAGTCCTCCAACTTACTCCCTCCCCCCTTCCCGCCCGCAGAGGCAAAGAAGGCCAAGAAGGCCGCTGCGGCCAAGAAGCGTCCGCCCCCGCGACCGGTGCCGGTCCCGACGGCCGACGCCTATCGGCCCAGGATCTCGGCCGCCAAGGAGGACGACTTCATGGCCTCGCTTCTCGGAGGGATGACGGCCGCGCCCGACAAGCCAAAGCAACCGCGCTCGCTGCCCTCGGCCCCGCCCATGCGCAAACGGCGATCGAGCCCCCCTCTTGCGCCCGACCGGCGCGACGGCAAGCGGTCGCGCGTCTCGTTCGTCAAAGACGAGCAGCCGGACGACGGCGCGGGCGGGATCGACAGCCTCCTCCGCCGCGGGTCGGCGACGGCGACGGCCGTCAAGGACGAGGCCGGCGACTTTGGGATGGAGATGATGGGCTCGCCCGAGTGGCCGGCGAGCGAGGGCGAGGGCGACGACGTCGACGAGCTCGAGCTGCCTGCGGCTGCGGCTCGCAAGGCTCAAGCGGCCGCGAGCGACGAGGAGTCGGACGACGAGATGGGCGTCCAGGCCAAGCGGCGCGTCGCGGCGCCCGCTTCCGCCGCGTTGGCGGCCAAGCGGGTCAATGCGACCTCGATCAAGGCTAAGCCAGTCGCCTTCAAGGCCGTGACCGAGGACGAGGTCGAGATGGCTGAGCCGGCCTCGACGACGCCAGCCTGGCTTTCGCTAGCCGACTCGCTGATGCAGGCCTCGACGCCGCCGATGCCCTCATCTGACGACGTCCGCTCGTCGCCGCCGCCGCCGTCGGCCGCCGCCCGCAGGAGGGAAGCCGACGGCCCGGCGACGACGACCGTCGAGGCCTTTGTGCCCCCTGCGGTCGTGCCCGACGACGACGACCTCGCCTCGGGCGGAACACTCCGCATGTTCTGGCTCGACTTTTACGAGCAAGAGATCAAGACGGACGAGGGCTCGATCAAGCACCTCTACCTCATCGGCAAGGTCTGGGACCGCGCCGGCCGGGGCGGCTCGCGCGACGGTAAGCCCGGCAAGTGGGTCAGCTGCTGCCTCAAGATCGACGGCCTCGAGCGCAACCTCTTTGTCTGTCCGCGCGAGCGCACGCAGAGTGCGTCCTGATCGCTGGCCCTTTGCTCGTCTTCGCGGTCGCCACTGACGGGCCCGCTCCTCCACCTTCGCAGTCAAGGGCCAGCAGATCGATCTGATCCCGGATCAGCGCGACGTTTACTCCGAGTTCGACCAGAAGCGGCGCGAGCACGGCGTCGGCTCGTGGATGGGCAAGTGGGTCAAGCGCAACTACGCATTCGGCGTCGAGGGCATCCCGAACGGCGAGTCAGACTACCTCAAGGTCATTTACGGATTCGACCGTGCGTCTTCGCTGCCGCTCCTCCCTGATCCTCCTGGCCGCCGCTGATCCCCGTCTCCTTTCTCCAGAGCCGCCGCTGCCCACCAACCTGCACGGCAACACCTTCGGCCACGTCCTCGGCACCAACACCTCGCCCTTTGAAATCTTTGTCATCAAGCGCAAGATCATGGGGCCGTGCTGGATCGAGGTCAAGGAGTGCCGCGTTTCCGGCCGAGGCGTACGTCTGCGCGCTCCCCCGTCTCCCACACTGCATGTTGGCGACCGACTGACGGCGGTGATGCATTTGACGCTCGCAGATGTCTTGGTGCAAGCTCGAGTGCATCGTCGACGACCCCAAGAACGTCCGGCCGATGAGCCCCGACGAGGAGGGCGCAAAGGAGACGCCGCCGCTGACCGTCATGTCGATTGCGGCGCGGACAATCGTCAACCACAAGGAGAACACGCGCGAGATCGTCTGCGCGACGGCCCGGGTCTGGGAGTCGGGTGCGTGCAGGCTGCGGAGGACCATCGACGACGTTGCGAGTGCTGACGACGACGACGACGACGACTCGTTCCGGCTGCAGCCAACATTGACGACCCGACGCCGCCCGAGAAGCAGCCGAGTTCGATCCACACGGTCGTCCGGCCGCTCGGCGATTGGCCGGCCGGCTTTACGCAGCGGGCAAAGAGCGAGCGATCCAAGATTGTCACTGCCGCCAACGAGGCGATGCTGCTGTCCAACTTTCTCGTCAACGTCTCAAAGCACGACCCGGACGTGATTGTCGGCCACGACTTTCTCAACGTCTCGGGCGAGGTCCTCTTCCAGCGGATGGCCAAGCACAAGACGCGCGACTGGTCCAAGCTCGGCCGGATCCGGCGCAAGGGCAATCCGCCGGTCAGCAATCGTTTCAACGGCGTACTTAACACCATGACCGGTCGGCTCGTTAACGACCTGACCAGCGACGGTGCCAAGGTGCGTGTACTGCAGTCGACAGTCACACGTGTCCCTCAACTGACCCTTCCCATCCATCTCCGACCGCAGACGATGATCTCGTCGACGACGTGGTCGCTCACCGAGATGTGCCAGTCGCAGCTAAAGATCACGCGCGAGGACATCGACACGGACGATACGCACACCTTCTTCGACAGCATCGTCTCGTCGCCGGAGCGCTTGCTCCGCTTCGTCCGCCACTGCGAGGTCGACGCCTTCTTCCAGATGGCCATCGCGGCCAAGGTTCAGATCCTGCCGCTCACCAAGCAGCTCACCGTCCTTTCAGGCAACTCTTGGAACCGGACGCTCAACGGTGGCCGCGCCGAGCGCAATGAGTACATTCTCCTGCATGAGTTTCACCGGCTCAAGTACATCTGCCCCGACAAGTTTACCGGCAAGAATAAGGCGGCCATCCTCAAGGCCGAGGCCGAGGACGGCGACGGGGCCGCGACGGCGACGACCGGCAAGCGCGACAAGTTCAAGGGCGGCCTCGTCTTCGAGCCCAAGCGCGGCCTCTGGGACAAATTTGTCCTCGTCATGGACTTCAACTCGCTCTACCCCTCGATCATCCAGGAGTACAACATTGACTTTACCACCGTCTCGGTTACGACCGAGGAGGATGTGCGTCGCCCTGTCCTCTCTCCGCACTCTCAAGTAAGCCACTGACCCGCACCCCTCACGCTTGCAGGACGATGGCGACGAGAAGATTCCCGAGGTCCCGCAGAGCGGCGTCCAGCAGGGTGTCCTCCCCCGGCTGATTGCCCAGCTCGTCGGCCGCCGTCGCGAGGTCAAGGGCCTGATGAAGGGCAAAATCTCGCCGATGCTCATGATGCAGGTGCGACCACCCGACGGATCCCGTAGGGCTGTCTGCCGTTGCTGACCAGTCCCGGATTGGCTTCCAACTCTTGCTTGCAGTACGACATCCGGCAAAAGGCGCTCAAGCTGACGGCCAACTCGATGTACGGCTGCCTTGGGTTCGAGTACTCGCGCTTCTATGCCCGGCCGCTCGCCGCCCTGACGACATTCAAGGGCCGTGAGATCCTCACGAGCACCAAGGAGCTCGCCGAGAGCATCCAGCTCGATGTGCGTCTCTTGATCCTACAGAGTGTCGGCGATAGTGTCTGAGAGCTGACGCACACACGCGCGGCCCCGACCCGCCAGGTCGTCTACGGTGACACCGACTCGGTCTTCGTCAACTCAAACGTCACGGACTACAAGGAAGCGATGGTGATCGCCAACACGTTCAAAAAGCTCGTCAACGACAAGTACCGATTGCTCGAGATTGACCTCGACGGCGTCTTCCAGCGCGTGCTCCTGCTCCAGAAGAAGAAGTACGCCGCGCTCAAGGTCGAGGCGGACGGCTCGACCTCGACCGAGATCAAGGGTCTCGACATGAAGCGCCGCGAGTTCTGCGCTCTGTCCAAGACGGTCTCGCAGTGCGTCCGCTATCGTTCCCGCCCTCTTTCAACCGCACTGCGGCCTGACCTCGCATCACTCCGCGCGCATCAGGTACGTGCTCGAGCAGGTGCTCTCGGGCGAGCCGACCGAGGTCTGCATCGAAAAGATCCACGACTACCTCACGACAGTCGGTGAGAAGGTCAAGGCCGGTCAGGTCGACGTCGACGAGTTTATCATCAACAAGCGGCTCGGCAAGAACCCAGAGGACTACCCGGACGCCAAGAACCAGCCGCAGGTCCAGGTCGCGCTCCGCATTAAGGCCCGCGGCGGCAGCGCGCGCGTCGGCGACGTCATGCAGTACGTCTTCTGCCTTGGGCCCGATGGCAAGACGTCGCGCTCGGCCGCCGCGGACAAGGCGTACACGGTCGACGAGATCAAGAAGGACCCGGAGCTCAGGATCGGTACGTCAGTTTCGCCGCGGTCTGTGGCGCTCAGATCGCTGACAGCTCCCTTTGGCCGACAGACTACGAGCATTACCTCTCGTCGCAAATCCTGCCTCCGATCGAGCGCCTGTGCGATTCGATTGAGGGCACCGACCGCGCCCGGCTGGCCGAGTGCCTCGGCCTCAACCCAGACCGGTACACGACCAAGACGGCCGGCGACGTCGAGCGCGACTTCCAGATGCTCAGCTCCAAGATCACCGACGAGGAGCGCTTTGCCGACGCGACCAAGCTGGACGTCCGCTGCTTCCGTTGCGGCTCGGCCCACGTCTTTGGTGGCCTCCAAGACGACCTGGTGAGTCGCACGTCACCCCGTCACACGGTCTGCGCAACTCACTGAAGGTGAGGTCCCTCTCTTCTGCAGAACGAGCACATCCAGCCGGCAGGGCTCGCATGCCCGAACTGCAAGGTCGGCCTCGCGACCCCATCTGTTATGGTCCAGCTCGAGAACCAGATCCGGCAGCACGTCTCGCGTTACTACGACGCGACCATGTCGTGCGACGACACATCGTGCCCGATCGGTTCGACCCGCGCGATGGGTGTCTACCCGAAGCGCTGCATGGCGCCTGGTTGCAAGGGTCAGATGAGCCTCGACGTACGCCCTTCATCCTGGCACGAAACGAGACTTTCGCATCAGGTCGCTAACTGCGCGGCCTCTGCCGTACCTACTGCTGCCAGTACACCGACTCGGCGCTCTACAACCAGCTTCTTTACTACAAGTCGCTCTTTGACGGCGAGAAGGCCGTCGCGGTGGCCAAGGGCACGTCCCGGGAAGGTTCGTCTGCGAAACAGTGAAATTTTGACAGCTCAGGCGACTCGGCTGACAAACCTGTTTTACTTGCTCATCCGCAGACGAGCTCGTCGCGCTCGCCGGACAGAACAAGCTCGTCCTCGATGACCTAGTGGCGGTCGTTCAGAAGTATCTCGACCGCAACGGCCGCGGTTCGGTCGACATGGCCGGCCTGTTCTCTTGGATGACGGCGGCCAACACGAGCGCTTGGGCGGTCGCTGCCCGGCCCGCGTGAGCAGGCGCCTGTCCAGTCTCTCATAGACATCTCCATCTCAGCGGTTGTCCGCTCGCATCCACCCACGGAACCCAGCTGCCTACTCATCATCCACGCATCGCATCTTTCTGCACGCCTCTCCCCCTGGTCGACCGCTCGCACCCACCTTGTACGCCACCCCTTGTCCCTTTGACGAACATGACGATCTTTTCCTGCCCTCCTTGAAGACCGGCTTGCGGAGCATGCAGGCGCATCAGGTATCGCGCAAGGGGCAGTGGGGTAGTACAGCAAGGGAGACAAACGAGGGTCGCGACCAGAGATGAATGCAGGCGAGCAGGGGCGCACAAATCCAGGCAAAAGAGAGAGAGTGTCCAGTCAGAGATGGGGTCCACGGTGCGAGGCGCAAGGGCCCCAAGAGAATCTAGAAGGAGCCGTCGGACCGGTGCTCGAGCGCGCTGCCGCCACGGCCTGCCGCGACGGCCTGCGCGTCGCGAGCCGCAGCGCTCGCCTCGAAGTCGTCATTCTCTGGGGCCGGTTGCAGATGAGCCATCGAGCCAGCTGGCGAGGCCAAAACCGAGGTCAAGCCCGAAGGCGAAGGCGACGTGTAGGCCGAGACGATCGACATATCCGAGTACGACGGGGTGAGCGAGAGCGGTCGAAGGCCGGTCGGGACCGGCTCGGGCGCTGCTGCTGTTGTCGGTCGCTGGCCTTGCGCCGACGGCGGCGAAGGCGGTGCGAGCGTCTTAAAGCCGCTGACGGGTGACGTCGGCGACGACTGGTGAGCCGACGTCGCGCCCGAGGTGGCGGCCATGGTCGACGACGCCGACGAGTGCGTCGAAGGCGACAGGGGCGAGGAGGGGTCTGTGGGCGCGAGGAGAGAGAGATTAGGACGGCGCTCGTGAATGTGGATTCTCTGTCAAAGGCAAACGTACAGGGTCCACCGTCGGCGTCCTCCTCCTCCTCAGCGACATGGTCGAGGTCGTGCTGGACGAGACGGAGTTTGCTCCGCTTGCGCTGGAAGCCTGGCTTATTGCGAGGCAGCCGGTTGACGGCCCCGAACTCGCCGACGCTGACGCTGCTGCCGTTGCTGCCGGATGAAAGGCTGCTGTCGGCGCTCTTGCCGCTCTTGACGCTCTCGCCGAGACTAACGTCGGACCGCTCGCGGACGAGTGCCGGTCGGGGCGGCGCGAGCTCGCGCTTGCCCGCCTCGGTCTCGGCGACGCTGGTCCAAGGTCCGCGCTTACGCTCCGAGTTGAAGAAGCTGAGGCCCTTGCCCCAGAGCGAGGGCGCACTCAGCTCCATCGGCGGACTTGTCCCGCCTCCCATGCCCTTCTCAAGCGCCTGGAACGTGGCGTCGGAGTCGGCCTCCTCACGCGCCCGCCGCCGGCGCTCGATGATCCGGTGGATGAGATAGGCGGCGAGCGAGAGAAAGACGACAGTGCAGACGACGGCGATCGCAGCGATGACATGCGGATTCTCGATATCATTCGGCCGGTACTTTGTCACCGCGGCCGAGTCGCCCGGGATCGAGAGGGGCGAGTAGCCGTACGAGATGGGCGAGCCGCCGTCGTGCCACCGTCGGAGGAGTCGGCTGGCGCGGCCGACGAGAGCGCGAGGCGTTATCGAGTCGGGAGCCGAGCCGACCTCGACCAGGTCGGTTGGCAGGCAGGCGTCAAGCGAGCGGACTGGCGGCATGATGGCGAGAGCGTCAGCGTCTGAGCTGGGAGCAGGCTGCTAAATATCCCAAGCAACAGGAGGCGACGCACCCATGCGAGCAGGGACGACGCGTTGAGGACGTTTTCCGGAGCTAAGGGGCGACCGGCAGCGAGCGACGGTCGCGATAAGGTCGAGCAGGACGTGTGGTCGTCGAGAGGCTCGTCTAGGAGGTGTTTGAGCGGGGGCTCGAGGGCAGAAGAGAGTCCTCAGGCGGGTCGGCCTGCCTGCCGTCCGGAGTGGGCGGGTGAGGTTTGACAGGAGCGGGAGGAGGAAGTCCGGGGATGTGGTGAGACGCGCCCGGTGCCGCAAGAAGGAGAGAGACGGGGGGAAGGGCGAGAGTGGCTCGGCTCGGCTCGTGTATGGCTGCTGCTCGTGCGGCTGCCTCTAGCTGGTCTAGGACAAGGATGTCGGCTCTGTTCGAAGAGGGAGCGTGTCGTCGTTGAGGGCCGTGTTGCCCCCTGCGACGCCTCCTCTCTCTTCCTCTGCTGCTGCTGTTGCCGATGTGGGCGCGCGCGGCAGCCGTCGGGACCGCCGCTGCGAGCGCCCGCCACCAAACCCTAAAGCGGGCGTGTTTGGCGCCAAACGAGGCCGAACGCCCGCAGCGCGTCGAGCGCATGTCCCGACAGGTCGAGCAAGGAAGGGCATGGAGAGCAATGAGAGGAGTATGACCAAGGTTGGCGTGAGCGAGCAACATCGCTGTCGTCCAGGCAGCGCCGACCCGTGGTAGACAGGCGAGCCCGCTAGCGGGCTTGGTAGGCCCTCCGCGCTGTCGGCGCGCGCGGGGCCTGAAGGGCACGCAGAGAGACCTCCGCCTGCCGGCGCGCCTGCCGGCGATCGAGCCCGTGCGTGGGGAGCAGCAGGGGACTCCTCAACGGGTGGCAGACCGGGCCAAAGGAAGGTCTCGCAGGGGCCAAGTTCGTCGTCGGTAGGGTCCGACGTCGGGCAAGCTAGCATCCGGGCGTTGGGGGCAGCGTCCGCTGGCTTGAAGCGCAGGGCGCGGCGGCGGCACTGCTACCCTCAGCTCCAACCGCGGACGCCCGGGCACCCAGCCGTCACGCACGTCCACCACTCGGTCCCGATCTCAGCCTGCCCGCAGGTCGCGCACGTCCAGCCGTGCCGGTTGAGCATGGCCTTATGGCCAGCGCTGAGGGCCGGGCGCGGGCCGGTGCAGATGGCGCATGTGGTGGAGCTGAGAGAATTGTCGTACGTGCAGGCCGGACAAGGCCAAACGTCGACCGACGCTGAAGGGTCGACACCGACGGTCGTTGAGGCTGACTCGAGGCGACTGGACGAGGTCAGCGCCGCAGGCTTGGCCGGCGCCGTCGGATGCGGTCGCTGGGCCGGGTTCGGGACCGCCCGGCGGGCTGAGGGACCCCCAACGGTCGACTTCGGTAGGCTGGTTGCCCTTACGCCCGAGGCAGACCCGGGTGTCGGACGAGCAGTCCGCGGCGGCGGCTCGACAATCTGAATCTCGTCGTCTGAGTCGCCGACTACTTCGGGCGTCTTGCTTTGCGTCGGCCGTCCGAACTCTTTGTCGACGACCGAAAGGACTGGGGCGGCGATGCCGACGGCGTCGTCGTTCTCGTCGTCATTGATTTCAATGACGCCATCCCGGCTGGCCTTTTCAGCCTCCTTAGCCTGGTCGACGCCGCAGGTTCGGTCGTCCTTAAGTCGACGCTCGGCGGCCTGGGCAAAGGGTAAAGGAGCAGCGGTCAGAAGGCAGTCTGGACCGGGTGTCGTTCTTCCTACGGGACGGACCTCGGCTGCCAGCTCCCTCGGACTCTTGCCGGCCCGGCCCGCCACTCCACTGCCTCCGAGCGCCCGCCCGCCGCCCGCCAGGAGCCCCTGGACGCGGATGCGCTCCTCGGCCGCCTTAATCGCTTTCTCCTTAGCGACGTGCATCGGGACGTCGTGGCTCCGTCCGACACCAATCCGGACGCCGTCCGAGTGAAAGCCGTCGCCCCGCCAGCCTGAGGCTGCGAGGGCGTCGTACTCGTCGTTCAGCTTGGCCAGGAATGCGTAAAACTAGGAGAGGAGGATTGGCGCGGCGCAACGGGAAGGGAAAGGGGGGCGTCAGTCGTCTTGCAAGGTGGTATGCCAATCCTTGCAAGGCGCGACGGACTTTGGCATCGTGTGGACCGTGAACGTTGTGTGTTAACTGCCGATGGCGGCCGGCGGCGAAAGGAGAGGGTGGTCAGCGCCTGCCCGAGCGACGACGCCCGGCCCGTGCGCAGCAGGCTCCCCCGGGGACGACGCACCTCGTGCAGCATCGTTCCGATGACGTCCTCGAACTCCAGGAACGTGTCAGGGGCGTGATGAGGCCGGAGTCTGAGCAGGATCTTCTCGCCGCCGTTGACGTTCAGGCCGAGAAGGCCGGGGTTGTCGGGCAGCATCTGAGCACAGGCCGGGCGAGAGGGGTTCCACGTCGGGTGCCCGGCGGACGCGTCAGCATCGGTTGGGTCGAGGCTGGCGGCCACTGATGAATTGGGTCGCAGTCGCGCGTTCTTGCGCCAGGAACACGTACCTCCGAAAGCAGCGGGAGCGTCCAGCTGTGCTTGCGCATGATGGGCTTGACCTGTGAGCGGTCGCGCGAGCCCCGGTCAGTCAGCCTCGAGGTCGTGAGCGGCCGGACCGGCGGACCGCACCATCGAGGCCACCTTCTCGAGCATCGCCTTGGCCTTGTCGGCGTGCTTGAGCTTGACGAGATGCGAGAAGCGCAGAACCAAGGCATTCGTCATGACAGGCGAGCGACTTGCGCCGGGTGCTCGCGGTGAGGAGGACGCCGCTGGACGAGGTGATGGTTGGGAGGAGGTCGAGGGCGAGGCGGCGGCGGGCTCGCGTGAGGTGGAGGGCCGACGCGCGCAGCGGCAAGGCTGGTCGTCGGCCTCGGTCGGGTCCAACCAATCCTCAGCACTGGAGGCAGTCGCGCACTAATTTGTGTACGAGTCGAGCCTGCGTTGGTGAGCTGGGATGGAGAGGCTGACCGGAGGGAGGAACGGGCCTTCGACTGCAAAAAGGAGAAGCTTCATAGCCGATTTGAACGACTGACCTCGACATTACTAGTGTCGCGCTCTACCGCTGAGCTAATGAAGCGCCGAAACGAGGTGCGTTTCGATAATACAGAGTTGGCTGCAGTCTATATATAAGTGCTGTTGACCTAACCAATTGCAGCCGCCCTGACCGGCCTGCTCGACGTGAAGCAAGGCTCACCCTCGCGGCATGCAGACCCAGCCCCACCATTGGGTATCACAGCGCCGCAGTCCGTCGCCGACTTTGCTAGCCACCGGCCGCCGCACGAATGCAGCGCCATTAGACAGCAAATCACCAAAGAGCGAGCCTTCACTCGCCGTCGCTCTCAAAGAACTCGCCCAGGCCGTCGCCCTCGTCTGCACCCTCCATGACCTTGCCGAGCGCCCAGCCCGCCGAGCCGCTACCGCCGGCACCGCTCCCAAAGCGCTGGACGGGCGCCTTGCCGAGGCTCGCGGCCGGCGGCGTGTCGGCGACGAAGGCGGCCAGTGGCGGCCGGCCGGTCGAGGTCGGGGTGTCAGGCACGAGCGAGCGCCCAGAGGGCTTGACGGGCGTCTCAGGGACGAGTGTCTGGGAGGTCCCAACGCCACCTGGACCGAGCCGGGCGTTGGGCGCACTAGGACCTATGTGGCACATTCAGGCAACGTCAGGTGGCCGTTTTGGCAAGATAGTCAGAGCAGCCAGCGATGTTGACGGACCGAATGACTTGGGCCGCTGCAGGCTCTCGCGCCGGGTGGGCTTGCCAAAGCCGGCGCCCTTGTCGTCAGACGCTGTCGGACCGCCGACGCGGCTCACCCTCGCGCCCCAGAGGCCGTCGAGCTTCATCTGCTCGCCCTTTCCGCCGCCACCGCTCGCCGAGTCGCCCGAGGCAGAGGCGACTGGCCCGCCAGCAGACTTGCGGCCGACGCCGGCGCCCTTGGTGAAGGACACGCTTCGACGCATAAGCTTTTCAGTCTGACTCTCGGATCCCGGTCCGTGCGAGCCCGCCCTTGCGAACGAGTTGAAGCGCGAGCTCGTCGAGCCGGCTCCGTTCCCCGCCGCGGCTGCGGCCGATGGACCAAGCGAGTTGGACCGGCTTGGTTTGAGAGCTGTCGGCGCCCCGAGCGATGCCGCACGCTCAAGGATGGTTGCTGCCGTCGTCGTGGAGGACGACGACTTGCGTCCCGGCGCAAGGAGTCCGGGCCGGGCATTGGCAGCCGTGGCAGAGCTTGATGTCGACCGAGCGAGCGCGCGGCCGTCGCCTGTCGAGGTCGTTCGAGCCATCGATCCTGCCGGCCGCGATCCGGCGCCGCCCGTACCGACCGCGTTCGCAGCGGCGAGGACGTACCGGTTGGCGTCATCCGGAAGCTGCTTTGCCTTGCCCTTGCGCCGGGATGAGGCCGAGGGAAGTCCTGACGCGCCGGCCGCCACGCCTGGCGGCGGCCAGACGACAGGCATCGGTGGCGTCGGCTGCGGCCGCTGTGAGTCGACCTCGGGCCGCAACGGTGTCGCCTTGATCGATCGGACGTTGAGCGAGGGTATCTGGAGTGTCGACGAGAGGATATGACAGAAGCCGGGGTGCGACAGGCCAAAGGTGGGCTCGATGACGTCGATGTAGAAGGCGCCGACCCAGTCGATCTTCGGCTTGGCTGCGCCGGCCGATGACGGGCCGGCATGCTCCTTGCCCTTGGACGTCTCACCGCCGCCGCCGCCGGTGAGTGAGAGGACGTCCACGCCGAGCGTCGCGAGCGCCTGCCAGATTGAGAGACGCTCGGCGTACGCCATCAAGCTCTGCGCGAGATCAAACGCTCCTTGCTCGTTGTTCGGCGTGGCGGGGCGCCCCTTGCGTCCGCGCTTCTTCGGCAGCGCCGAGGGTGAGAGCGCCGTCGGCGGCGGAGGGAGAAGGAAGTGGAGGAGGATCTGCAAGAGGACCCTGCAAAGGATAGAGATGCAGTACGATGGTCAGCGTGGGTCAAGGCGGTCGTTCGAGCAACCGAGCAACGCGCTGCTGGACCCACTCGCGACGCTCGAGCCCCTCGAGCCACGCCTTCCCAGCCTCGACCCACCGGTCATCCTCAGCCCTCCGTCGCTCGTTCCGGGCCTCCTCCGACTCGCCCTCGGCCGCCTTTGCGCTGATGCCGAGTCCCTTTGCTCCGAGCCGGACACCGAAGCCGGCGCGGAGGGCGCGCCACTCGGTCTCGTCGATCGGCGAGCCCGGCTCATGGACAACGTCAGGCGGCCGACCGGACGTCAAGGTCGGGAGCATGTACGGTATGACGCGGCGGTGCTTGGCCGTCACGACCGCGACGGGGACGACGAGCGAGCCCGGCAGCAGGTCGCCGTGCCGGCCGAGCGCGTGGACGAGGTCGGCGACCCCGTAAACCGCCTCGGGGAGATAGAGCGCCTGGAGATAGTCGTCCCGCGCCGCCGCCGCCGCATGCTGGACTCGATCGAGCTCGTCTGCGAGCTCGAGCACGACGGCAGCCGCGGCGACGGCTGAGGGCGGCTTGGGTGCCGGCCAGTAGCGGCCGCCGAGCTGGAGAACGCTCTCGGCCGCGAGCGTTGGCTGGGGCCAGGGGATCGGCGGGGCCGTGAGCAGCCTGTAGGGCGGCGGCCTCAGCTGCTGAGGCTGCTGCTGCTGCTCGACGTCCATCGGCTCCTGGCCAGGCGGGCCAAAAGGGTCGTCCATGGGCCGTGTGCGGGTGGGGTGCTTCGATCTGGATGGCCTGGCTCGAGCTCGTCGCGACGCGTCGTCGGAAGGCCAAGATGCCAGGCTGTGGTCCGTCTTCGAGCCTGGCGCTCGGAAGGTGGCCGTCATCGCAGCCCTCTCCCGCCTCCCATGGCTCGAGCCCGCCCGTTTAGGAAAGGCAGGCTGGGCAACCGAGGCCATCGTCCAAGCATGCCCTGGCCACCCTTCAGCCCTCAACGTGTCTGCCGCACGCTCGGTTGCCGGTGACGCTAGGGCGGCAAGGGATCGGCGTAAAAGAGCCCTGCGATTTAGAGACCGACGGCGGCGGACGCGCGTCGGCGGCTCCCAAAGAGCCAAGGCCCGGAGCAACGAGGCTCTCGTTGCCTGTTCCCTCTTGACCGTCAACCCTCCTCACACACGCACAAGACGATGGGCGACGTGGGCAAGAACAGCAGCAGCAGCAACGGTGACGACAATTCGGAGGCCGTCCAGCACACCGACGGCCTCCCGGACGCCGAGACGCTCGCCGAGCTCTCGAGCGCCGTCCGCGATAGCTACGGTACGCACCCCCCTGCCCCCCCCCCTTGAAGCGCCATCGCAGTCCTGACCTCTTCCTTCCGTCACACCGGAACAGACCACGCCATCGCCGACGAGAAGATCTTCCTCTACGAGACGGCCCACAGCACGACGGTCGTCGAGCATCGCGTACCCTGTGCGTTTGAGCTCGAGCGCGACTCACCCGCCGAGCGCCCGATCAAGGGCCGTCCGTCCCCAGGCTGACCTCCCCCCCTTCCCTCGTCTTTCGCGCCTGCGGCAGACCAGATCCATGCCCTGCCCTCGATCGGCGACAAACCGCCGCCGTCCAAGGAGCTGCCCGACCTCGAGCACCCGCGTGACGAGGACCCCTTCACGCCGCCCTTCGTCCCCGCAGAGTTCATCGGCTCGCTCACCGTCAACGAGGGCTATTACATCTTCTTGAACAAATATGGCTTCCTCCCTATGCAGTTTATGCTCGTGACCAAGCAATGGAAATCACAGGTGCGTCTCGCTCTCCGCCACTGGCCAGGTTCGTATGCGTTGCCCTGTGCTGATCATGCGCTTAACCCCCGGGCCCCCCTTCCCCGCAGGTCGGCCCGCTCGAGCCGGACGATCTCTTCACGGCCTGGCGGATCGTCGATGCCCTCCGCCAGCAGGGCGAAGACGTCCTCTGTTTCGGCAACATCGGCAACCGGAGCGGCGCCTCGCAGCCGCATCGCCATCTGCAGTTCATCCGGATCCCGGAGCGTGAGGGCCGCAATGGGCGGCCGACCGCTCGGATCCCAGTCGAGGAGGTCCTTGAGGACCTGACCGAGATCGAGCAGTACACGGGTGCGCCCCCTGGTCCTCGCCCTGGGTTGGGGGCCTTCGTGCTGACATCTTTTGAGACCATTACTCCTTTCCCCCTCCCTTCCCGGGATGGCAGAGCCCCACCAGCTGCCGCTCCCTTACCGGCACACGTACACGCCGCTCCCATACCCGGCACCGACGGCCCACATCCTCCACGCGCTCTACACCGCCCACCTCGCCCTTCTGCCCGAGGGCGTGACCTCGTACAACATCCTCCTGACCCAGCACGGCCTGCACGTCATCCCGCGGGCGGAGCGTGACACCGTCATCCCTCTCCCTCGATCGGCCAAGGGCGAGGGCGAGGATGAGGAGGAGAGCTGGACGCTCTCAACTAACGCGCTTGGCTTTGCCGGCTGGTTCTTCGTCGACCCGAGCAAGGAGGACGTCCTGCGGGACTTTACCCCCTCGGCCGTGCTTCGCAACGCCGGTGTCGCCATCGATTGAAAGACGAATACGGCCTTTCTCGCATAGAAGCAGTTCACAAGCTCACGGATACCACGAACGGATACATGACGCACGATTCCACCCTCTCTTGACCGCTACCGACTTCCATCATCAGATCACCTTCCTCGCGCCTCACATCGCAACGCCGACGGGCCGTGCAGCACCGACACTGCTCTTCCTCCCTCCGGCACGACGACTGCCGACGCTTCCCGCCCTGCTGCGTCGCTCCTCAAGCGAGACGCTCGGTCGACCACCAGGGTCGACAGACGATGCCGTCAAGTCGACGACGCTGACGGCCCGATAGTTGCGGAAAGGGTCAGGTGAGGGCGGCATGCCCTTGGTGGAGAAGATGGCCGTCGGAGGCTGCGACGGCACCGGGACTGAAGGGTCTTGGGGGCTCCGATCGTTGGCGACACAATCGTCGGACGAGGGCGGTCGGCCGCTGGAGGCGTACGACCGGGTCGAGTGTGCGAGTGTGGGGCGAGCGCTGCTGTGACCTGGAGTAAGCTGCTGCATGGCCGGCTGGCAGTGATCGACCGGCTCGCCGACCCTATCGATAGGTGCTGGACGCTCGCGGCAGCGGCGGCGGCGCCGCAGCCAGACGATGGCGAGGGCGGCCAGGACGCTGACGAGGACGAAGGCAATGAGCCCGCCGACAAGAGCAGCTGTCGCCCTGTGTCGTCGAGGAACCAAGTCTCTGTCAGTGGGCGTACTCGATGCAGGTCAAGCTCGCGGCTCACCTGGAGTCAAGGCCAGTAGGAGGGGAGCTCGAGCTTAAGCTCGCCCCCGCAGAAGCTACCGGGAAGAGCAGGAGGTGCGAGATTGTGGGCTCGGTGACGCCTGAGCCAGGAAGCTCTGAAGGCAAGCCAGTGACTGCGCTGTTCGTGCCGAGGGGGATTGCCTCAGTTGCGTTCAGCAGGCAGATCAAAGCAGGGTAACGTACACACGCCGGCCGAAAGGTAGGGCGAGGCTTGAACTCATCGCCGGGGATGAAAGGGAACGGAACAGAGGCCGGCTCTGGTGGTGTAGCGCAGGCGTAGCTGGAAGTGGGCCTGCCACTGCGGAGCGTATCGAGCGCTGAGAGATGAATCTGGCCGGCCAGCAGCTGAGCGTCGAAGGAGTGGAAGTGGCGTCTAGCGCTCGTCTGTGGGCTGGCGGTGGCCGGTGGTGGTGGGGGGGGGGGGTCCGAGCGTCGACCCGCCACCCGTTCGGCCCTTTCTCGGCAGGAATTCGAAGCTGCTGCGCGGCAGAAAGGGGCAGCTCTGGCCTGTTTCGGCGCGAGCGGTCAGTCCCCTCTCCGCAAGACAGCTGTTCGCGATGACAGGAAAAAAACGCAGGCATCGTATTAGGTCTGACGACGTCGTAGCCATCGCCAGCGCAGGTCGAGTCCGAGGCTGATTGCGACGACGGGCAGGATGCTGACGAGCTCGCCGAGCCCCGCCCACTGCGGCTCGATCCGGAAGCGAACAAAGGCGCCCGAGGCGAGGAGGATAGCAGCCACAAAGTAGACGACACACCAGGCCAGGGATGCAACCATGTGCTGCCTGGCATGGGTAGCGAGATCGAGCGCGCCAAAGACGCTTCGTCGGAGGTCCGAGCCTAAGATGACGGCCGATGAGGCAGCGACGGCGACGTCAGAGGCCGAGCCGACCGAGAGCGATAGGTCGGCCTGTGCGAGCGCTGGCCCATCGTTTGTGCCGTCACCTACTGCGGCGACCTTGTGGCCGCTCTGCTGCAAGGCCGCGATAAAGACGGCCTTGTCTTCTGGGGAGCAGGCCGACCTGACGTCTTCGAGCGGGAGGTCGATCGAGCGGGCGAAGCGCTCGACGGCGTTGGCGTGGTCGCCCGAGAGGAGAGCGACCCGCTTGCCGCGGGCGATCAGACCAGCGATGAGGCCGGCTGCCTCTGGTCGAGCTGTATCGGCGAGGCCAAAGGTGGCGAGAAGCTCCCCGCCGAGGGTGACGGTGAAGAGTGTCAGGCCCCGTTCGGTGAGGTCCTGCACGCGAATGGCTCCGGTCGCGCCCGTGAACCGTGCGTTGCCGCCCAGGAACGGATAGCCAGCGACTACAGCCTTGACGCCAGAGCCAGGAAGCGAGACAAAGCCGGAGGTTGCGCGTGTGCCAGCTTCGATCTCGGTGCAGAGTGTGGCGACGTGGGCGGCAATCGTCTTGGAGATTGGGTGGCCGCTCGAAGCCGTCATGCTGACGATCAAAGCCTCGGCTCCTTGCACGACAATTTCGGCGTGGGCGAGCGAGAGCCGTCCACTGGAGAGAGTGCCCGTCTTGTCAAAGGCGACGACATCGACGTCCTGCGCCGCCTGAAGGGCGCTCGACGATCGGAACAGGACGCCCTCCCTGAGCCCGGCGCGCATCGTCGAGGCGACGACGAGCGGCACCTGATGCAGAAGCGCGGATGTTGATGTCAGCTTGACGGACGGAGAGACGTTGCACGCGACTGCGACGAGACGAACCGCCAGTCCAATCGCACAAGGGCAGCTGACGATGAGCACCGAAAGCCCGTAGGTGAGTGCCCTGACGGCCGAGGCCGGAGCCGAGCGCGAACGGACAAAGTGCTCGACGAGGAGCCAGACAACAAACGAGATGAGCTGGCACACGGAGGAGCAACAAGTGGTCAGCACTAGTGTCGCGAACGGCCCTCACCGGACGAGAGAACTCACAGCAACGACAGCAGCGACGGGCAGGATGATGGCCGACACGCGGTCGGCGACATCCTGGAAGCGCGACTTGGACGCCTGGGCGAGCTTGACGAGGCCAGCGATCCGGGCAAGTGAGTTCTCGTGCAAGAGCCGCGTCACCTGGATGTCGAGCTGACCGTTGAGGTTGAGCGTGCCGGCAATGACGGCCGATCCGGGCGATTTGGGCGTGGGCAAAGACTCGCCAGTTGTCGACGACTGGTCGACCTCGCTGGAGCCGTCGACGACGAGGCCGTCGGTCGGGATGCGCGTGTCGGCCCGGATCCGGATGATGTCCCCGTAGTGGAGTAGCCTAGATGCAAATTTCGGGAGGTCAGGAAGACGTCGACTTGTAGTCAGGATGAGACTTGCGCGACGCACCGAGCGTCGAGCTTGACTTCGACCGTGCTCTGACCCTTCGATTCGAGCAGGATGACCTGACCGGATTGGAGATCCTGCAGCGCCCGGACGGCCGAGCTGGCTGACCGTCTGCTGGTCGCCTGAACAAGCCGGCCGACATAGATGAGGCTGACGAGCAGCGCCGTCGTCTCAAAGAAGGGCTCGGTGAAGCGCCGGCCGGCGAGCTCAAAGGCAAAAGCAAAGAGCGAGAAGACGTAGGCCGTGAGCGTGCTGACGGCGACGAGGAGGCCCATATCGGCTTCGCGCAGGTAGAAAAGCGACCGAGCCGAGGATGAGACGATGGGGAAGCCGATCGCCTGCGCAAAAGCACATCGGTCAGTTTCGGACCCGAGGTACGCCACCGTCGAGCCACAGTAGTCACGTACCAGGATGAGCGTCGTCAGGCCGACAGATAGCCCGCCATAGACGGCGGGCCGCTCGAGTAATGGCGCCCAAGCAAACACCAGTACGGGGATGCTGAGCGCGCATGCCGCTAGCGTGCGATAGGCGATCCGGCGCAGATCGTGCGTGGACCGATCGTCGGCGTCGTCGAGCGCGTTAGCCGGGAGGAGTGTCGGGCCGTACGGTTCGAACCGCGCCAGAACGTCGCGCGGCAGCTGGGCATTGTTGCCTTCGACGTCAAGCGAGAGCTCCTCGAAGCCGCCGAGCTCGGTCCGATGCCAGGCGCGCAGCGACTCCATTAAACCCGATGGCGGCGGTCGAGCCAATCGGACAGGGAGGATTACCCTACCGGCTGCGCCAGAAGACCGCTCGCCTTGTTCGACGGCCCGGATCTGGAAGCCGGTCGCACGGGCGACGTAGCGAGCGACCGCATCCGGCGTCACAGACTCGGGGTCATAGACGAGCGTGGCGATACCAGCGAGGTAGTCGAGACCAAGCGGCTTGACCCTGGGACAAGCAGCAGCGCCAGACACGGTCAGTATAAGAGGGTGGGCAGCAGACCGCGAGTAAGGAGCAGACGCACGAGGGAAGCCGCGAGAGCGCGCGTTCGACCTTTGGCAAGCAGTCGACGCAATCCATTCCTCCGATTTCGAGCGTCAACGGCTCAGTCCCCGTCGACCGAGCATCCTCGTCGACGACGACGTCGGCCTTGGTGTTCTCCTTCGGCTGAAGGCAAGTCGAAGCGGCTGCAGGCGCAACCTCCCGCTTCTTGCGCCGATCGGAGGGCGTGACGAAGCAGCATTCCTTCTGGGCGCAGAATGACTTGAGCATGCGACAGCAGCGGCGCATAGTCCGCGAGAGATCGTCCAGGATTGATGGAGCCGGCGTCGAAGGGGCGGAAATGTCGGGCAGGGCTGCCGGGAGCAGACCTGCCGCGATTGACTCTGCACGGGCAGGTAGGGCGTTCAGTCTCGACCCGGACCGGGTCCACAAGGAGAATCGAGCGGACCAGAGAGCGATAGTCCAAGCGCTGCCGGTGTTTGCACGAGCAGGCGCACGCAGCAGGGGCAGAGGGTGTCTGATCAAAGGGACAGGGAGCCCGAGTCAGGTCACAGACCGCTACGACATGCGCCACTAGCTTTTCGACTGACCGTCGTCCTCGTCATCATTGCCTGTGTCCTTGACGTCGTTGACATTGCCCTCTATATCGGCGTCGCTCTCGTCGTCGCAGCACGCGTCGGCGCAACCTCGTAGGGGCATCACCACCGGTGATGCACAGCAGCCGCCTGCACAGTCGTCAAGAGAAGAGACCAATCTGGCCGGCGGAGACGCAGAGCGTCCGCCGCAGCACCCGTCAGGCTCTCCGAGCGAGCAAGCGTCCGACTTGTCGCAGCACGACGCGCTGCAAGCGGCCGCTGCTGGCGTCGAAGGCGGCGCGTCGTAGCACGCAGCGCCGGCGCAGTCCGCCGGCGTCTCGACGCCGCCGCCGCCGCCGCCGCCGCAGGTCGATCGGGCACAGGAGTCGCCTTCGAAGATACCGCTGGCGCCGTTGTCGCTTGATTGGCAACAGCAGCCAATACCGCTGAAGCAGCTGTCGACGACGGCCGGCGGCGTTGCGCAGGCTGCTGGTGGCGCGCAGCGAGAAGGCGGGCAGCAGGTCGAGTTGACGGCGATCGGCGAGGGAGAACGAGTACAAGGCTCGGTGTCGCAACTCGGGCAGCCAGTCGATGCTGAAGACTGGTCCGAGGGACCATCTGATCTGCTCAGGGTCATGATGACGGGAGGCATGTCGTCCGAGCAGCAGCCGGCGGCGGCGGCGGGTCGAGCGGCGGGAGCGGGAGCGAGCGAGGTGCAGCAACTTGAGCGACCGCAGCCGGCCGAGGTCGAGCCGCACGTCCTGCACATACGAGAGGCAGACATCTGGGGGGGGGGGGGGGA